>SKED01001984.1_pt1 | contig 15706 bp, 9 predicted proteins | sample 4826651 | NCBI WGS metagenome assembly SKED01 (sample SAMN11008818, study PRJNA524170) | human gut metagenome | biome: Human fecal sample; material: Feces; isolation source: fecal sample from pouch patient p19 | host: Homo sapiens | place: Israel: Tel-Aviv | collected 2016-06-28
CGAGGCGAGTTTAGGCGAAGGGCGGCTAACCGGCGAGCGAACCGAACAGGAAACGCAGCGTGTCAGGAGATTGTTTTCGAATCATCATGGCGTTCTATTTTTTACAAAACTATTTTATGGCGTTCATTTGCACATTTACACAAACCTCCGCCACAACTTTTTATTTTACAGTTACTTTAATCTTAACTTTCTTACTTCCGGATTTCACGGTAATCGTTACTTTTCCGGATTTCTTTGCTTTTACGACTCCTTTTGAAGAAACGGTCACTACTTTCTTATTGGAAGAAGTGTAGATCAGTTTCTGTTGAGATGTGAGTGGTTTTAACACTGGTTTCAGTTTTACGCTGGAGCCTTTCTTCAGTGTCAGTGTTTTTGACAGCCCCTGTATCTTTTTCGTCTTTACGGCAGTTTTCTGAACATTGACTTTGACAGTCTTTTTCAGTCCGCTCTTCAAAGTGATGGTCAGGACTGCATGATCTTTTTTCTTTCCGGCTTTGATCTTACCGTTTTTGTTAACAGTGAAGACTTTTGGATTGCTGGAAGTGTAAGAAACAATGGAATCTCCATTGGCAAGTCCGCTTACTTTGAATTTTGTGGTAGTCTGTTTTACTTGCAGCGGGATCAAGGTCATATTAACCTTGATGCTCGGAGTCAGAGCTGTTCCGACAGTACGGGTCTCTTTTTCACCACATGCACATACTCTTTCCTGTTTTTCTGCTGAAAATACAGTAGCAGCCGATACGGTTTTCCATGTGCTGAAGCTGTGTGCGTGTTTTACAGATTCTGTTTCAGTTTCACTTTCGGTTTCTTTTCCGATTGCCATTACGATATCTTTTGGCAGGATGTAAGCAGATTCAGTGCTGTCCTTTGGTGCCTTTACAACGGTGATCTGGTAGGTGCCGCCGGAAGGAATAGTAAGTGATACTTTTCCGTTTTCGTCGGTTATGGCACTTACAACTGCATTGCCGTTTGCATCAACAGCGGATACGGTATAACCTTTCTGTACAGATGCCGGTTTGAGATTGCCCTTTTCATCGTAATCCATCGGGTGCATACCCCATAAGGTCAGATCCAGCTTTTCACCGGCCTGGATGGTTTCCGGTACATTTTCAAAATACAGATAAATATCTTTGTACTGCTTCAGGTCACCATACATAAATACAGATACGGAATCCCCGCTGGATACAACTGCTTCTGCTACACTGGCAGATCCTGGAATCTGATCGTTGACGCAGATACCAATGCTGTAGGTTTCAATGCCATAGATCTTGTTGATAAATCCATTGTTTACAGCCAGATAGTCGGTAGGGTTTGCTTTAAAGGCATCTTTGTACTGTGCGGCATGCCATGCGACCAGCACATCAAGTGCAGTTACTTTGTTTTTATAAGCAGCCGGTTTGGAATAACCATAGTTTGCAGCAGTATGAGCCTTAACGGTCATTTTGCTGACATCCATACCTTTGCCGGCTTCCTGATTGATCTTTACGGTGACAAGAGCTTCTGTTTCGTTCTGAGAATCCTGTATGGTGTTGATAAGAGCAGTGATCTTAGCAACTTTCTGCTCGATTTCTGTTTCGGCTGCATCTTCTCTTTCAAGGAGAGCTTTTGCTTCTGTGATCGCCGTCTGCAGTTTGTCTCTGGTTCCTTCCGGATACTGTCCGGCTCCGGTTCCTTCGGTTACAGAATCCAGAAGCGTCTGTGCATGATCAATGGCAGTCTGAAGCTGTTCAGCAACTTTGCTGTCCGGCTGTACAGTAACAGTAACGGATACTTTCTGTTTGTAGAGTTTCTGTAAAGCTTCGTTGCCCGGATGGCTGGATGCGTATTTTCCGTAACGTTCGCTGCTGAGCCAGGAAGTGATCGTGATCTCAGTTGGAGTTTCCGGACGGATGACAACCAGATTTTCATGCTGGATCACGGCATTATTGGAAGAACGGAATTTGTTGTAACCGGCACCCTCCATTTCCCATGGATCATCGAAATATCCGTCTGCACAGATACCGGCATCGGTAACATCACTGATGTTGTATACCCAGACAGCATTTCCATCGGCATCAAAATACATTTCCTGGAACGGATGCAGGTTTTCAGTGATTTTATCTGCAGATACATTGTTTCCTTTGATACCGTCAAAATAATGAGCTTTCGCATAATCCATCATTCCAACTTCTTTATCCAGGTCTTCCTGTGTCAGCTTTTTGATGGTGATCGGGAATACCCTGGAAACAGTCACGCCCTCACGCGTAAAGGAAACGGTCAGGTTGACGGTGGTGTCCTGAGGCTGGAATACATCTACGTTTGCTTTGTAACCGTTGATTTTGACAGCATCGTTGTCAGAAGTTACGGTGATTTCTTTATTATTAAAGACATTCTCGCCGTTCTCATCTTCGATATGAGTATATCTTGGCAGCTGAATGTCACCGGTGCAGGCTTCCGGATCAATTACCGTCGTTGTTCCGTAATAAACAAGATCGGTAATCTTATAATACTGGTTCAAAATTGCTTTGAGTTCAGCTTCAGTCGGAGCCGGTTTTCCGGTACCTTTTACAGTTACGGTAAATGGCACGCTGATCGTATTAATATCAGATATTTTTTCAACCTGTTCGTTCATGACAGATTCATTTGCCGTGAATGTAGCGGTCAGTGTAACTTCCGTATCTTCAACCGGCTGATTGATCACACCGGTTGCAGCGTGGAGCGAAGAATCGGTCGAAGGCTTCTGGATGCTGATCACATTTGTATTGGAAGAAGTCCAGCTGATGGTTGACCATACGGTACGCAGGCTGGTTCCCATACACTGCGGCAGTGTCAGATTGGAAGTTACCTCTGTCTGACTGGTATTTTCACCTTTGATTCTATCCCAGGTCAGCTGATCGGCTTCCGATTTCATTTTGGAAGCAAAATGTTTCTGATCCCATCCAATGACTACTCTGCGTTCGGCTGTTTCTGCTGTCGCACCGTTTAAGCTGAATTTCAGCACAACGGAAATGGTTTTTGAATTCAGGCCGTAAGCGTTCAGCGTATCGGCAGTAGAGTAGTGGATGATGCCGTCAGTGCTGATCCAGTCAGTATCGTCAGAAGAAACAACGGATACCGTTACCTGATCTGCTTTATCGACAGCTGCATAATCGCCGGTTTTCAGTTTTGCTTCGATCAGTGCATTAATATTAGAAGCGTTTTTGTAGGATGTGCGGATAGCACCAGGTTCCTTGTCAAAGATTTCTTTTACCTTATCAACGGCAGCCTGATCGGCAGAATCAACCGTTACATCTTTGTCCATGTTTACGGCAGCCGTAATCTTTTCTTCTGATCCGGTTGGTGCATAAGAAACATTTTTTACGTCCTTATATCCCTCGGCAGTTACAGAATAACGATAAGTGCCGTATTTGCTCAGCGTGTAGGAACCGTCACCATTTGCTGTCATGGTTTCCCAGTCGGTATCTCCCCAGTCATCTTCAACCTCTTCTTCCACTTTGAGGTTAAAGTTTGTGATGGCTGTATCGCCGTCCATTGGCTGGAAGGTTACAGCGTAGCTGGTAATATTTTTTTCCAGTTCTACATCAATGGTGGTATCTTCGTCTGGTGTGATCGTGCCGTTGGCAGTTTTGTAGTTTGGTGCTTCAACCGTCCAGTTGTAGCTTACACCTTTCTGCAGTTTATAGCTTCCGTCGGATTCCGGACTGATCGTAGTATAGTAGCCCTTTTTAACCTTGATGGAAGCACCGGAAATTTCAGCACCGCTTGCTTTGTCCTTGACGGAAAATCTGATATTCTGCATCGTGATCGGACTTAAAGTTACGGTTTTTAAGAAAACAGGTTCTTCGGAATTGCCTGTATAAGTAAATGTTTCGCTATAATCGGTATAGCCCTCTTTTTTAACGGTCAGCTTGTAAGAAGCACCGTTTGCCATCTTGTAGCTGCCATCGCTTGCAGGTGTAACCTTGTCCCATCCGTCTTTTTCTACGGTAATAGAGGCATCCGTAATTGGATTTTTGTCCTTATCCTGAACAGCAACCTGCATCTTGTATTCTACTTCAGCGGCTTCCAGAATAAAGGTGAAGTCCTGTGTGGCAAGTGCAGTGGCTGTTCCGTCATTGATGGTAGCTGTATCGGTATCTTTTGCAAATAATTTCAGAGTGACTTTGATCGGGGTATTGACCGTCGGTCTTGTGATGGAAAGCCTTCCAGGTGATGCAGGAGTACCGCCGGAAGGGTAAGATAAATAATCATTTTCTTCGATGTACCATCCACCCACATAATTACTGGAACTGGATACTGTCAGCAGACGCAGAGCATCTATAACAGATCCTGACGGTGTTTTCAGGCCAATGTTGTAGGTAAGACTATCCGTGCTTTTGACAACGCTGTTACCGCCGTTGGTGATAACTTTCTTTGCACCGTTAATAAAATTTTCTTTCAGATACGCCTGTGCGGCTTCTTCTGCACTCTGGGTTTCGTCTGCCTCTTCAGCCTGGGAAACCACCCCGGTATCTGTCGGCGAAAGATCGCTGGCATACGTCACTGACGGCAGATTGCCAACTGTCATCATGGCACATAAAGCCAGGGAAAGTGCTCGCTTCATTAGCTCTTTTCTTTTCACTTTTTTTTTCTCCTGAGTTTGAAATAGAATGAAAATAGTTATAGGGTATACAGGATATCCTAGCCTTTTCCAATTGCTGTGTCAAGAATTTAACGAGAGAAAAACTTACATTCTGCTATCCAAAATGTCCAAAGTGACAAAAGAAGGATTACAAAAAAAGTTTAAAAAAACAAAAAATTTCTCTTGCATTTCTGTGAAAGCTATGCTATTATAGGCAGTGCATTGAGAGATGCGGGTGTAGTTCAATGGTAGAACACCAGCCTTCCAAGCTGGATACGTGGGTTCGATTCCCATCACCCGCTTTTTTGTTGCTCAAAATAAACGCTCCGCGAGATGCAAAGCGATTCTGTTAGATAAATGTCAGCAAAACGGATCAGAATAACATATCAAGTCTCACGTGCGTTTGACTTGCATTTTTTTATAAAAAAATGTGCTCCTTCTCAGGTCACAAGTTTGCTTTGCTTGTCTTCCTGAAAAGGAGCATCTTTATTTATCCCTTCTGAACCAGTTCTTTATAATTTTCGCTCCAGGTTTTCATCGCATCCCAAATCGGCTGCAGGCTGTAACCGAGTTCCGTTAGGTAAAATATGATATGAAGTGTTTTTAAAAACTATGGCTGTTCATTTGCACATTTACACAAACCTCCGCCTTATCCCTCGATCACTTTCTTAATTGCATCATAAAGTTCATCATAGGTCTCAAATGCCGGCAGCTGTGGATATTCTGCTTTGATTGCATCGGTACTTCTGAATAAGAAGCCTGCCTTACTTGCCTGGATCATGCCAAGGTCGTTATGGCTGTCGCCGCTTGCGATGGTGTCATAACCGATGGACTGCAGAGCTTTGACGGTTGTGTATTTGGATTTCTCACAACGCATTTTGAAATCAACGATTTCTCCGTTGTCAGCAACGACAAGAGAGTTGCAGAAAATAGTCGGATAACCCAGCTTTTTCATCAGCGGACCTGCGAACTGTGAGAAAGTATCGCTGATAATGATAACCTGTGTCAGTTCTCTTAATTTATCCAGAAATTCTTTTGCTCCCGGGAGCGGATCGATTTTGGCGATGGTTTCCTGGATTTCTTTCAGTCCCAGATTATGTTCTTTTAAAATATTAAGACGATATTTCATCAGTTTATCGTAGTCCGGTTCGTCTCTGGTGGTTTTCTTTAATTCCGGGATGCCTGTTTCTTCTGCAAAAGCAATCCAGATTTCCGGTACCAGTACACCTTCCAGGTCTAAGCATACGATTTCCATTTTGTCCTCCATTCTGATACAGTGATAACGCTGTATCGCTTCAAATATATTTTCCTATCTATTATAGTCGAAAACAAAAAAAACTACCACTGTAAATTTTAAAAACAGACAATAATTTGTAAAAATTACCAATATAAGCGTTGATTTTTATATGTAAGTCAGATTATAATAAATATAAAAAACAAGGGAGGGCAACACGATGAAGAAAACAGCATTCTTACTGGTACTGGCACTTCTGCTGCAGATCCTGCTCCCGCCTTCTATGGCAGGAAATGTCTATGCGGCATCTACAGAAGAGGTTGCACAGACACAGGCGGCAGACGGCGATCAGCTGAAAAGTCTGTATGACACGTATTATTTGGGAGCTTGCAAAAAAACAGGTGATTACGATCATCTGTGGGATGGATATGAGGTAAAACTGTATCTGAAAACATCCGATGATTCTCTGCAGGGCCAGGAGGCGGATGCATTTAAAGCAACGATTGGCGGGAAAGAATATGCGGTCGGCGAGGTAGCACAGGATTATACTTTATATGGCAAAGATGATTATGACTATTATGAAATTTCCGTTCCGATTTTGGATGATGTGAGCGGAACAAAAGAGGTTTCACTGACCTATCCGGGCAAATCTGGCAGCAAAACCGTTGGCGGTCTGAGTATCACACTGAAAAAGGAAGATTATTTTACAACAAAGGGTTCAAAAGAAGTCAAAGTTGAAAATACAAAAAATCCGATCTACACTTCCAGCATCACAGGAAATGCACAGGTGACTGCTTACTGGGTTTCTGCATTCTGCGGAAAAGAAGATCAGACGATCAAGAAATCTTATCTTGTTAATGCAGACGGAAAAGACAGCAAACAGTATGGTCTGAATACAAAAATTATGCAGATTTATCAGGATACAGATTCCGGAAGAGTGCAGGATGACCGTTATCCGGCAAAGAAAATGCCATTTGATGAAAACGGAGGCAGTGATGTTTACAACACGCAGTATACTTACGGAATCATGGCAGGTTTCCAGAACGGAGCGATCATTGAAGAGGCAATTCCGAACGGAACTTATAATATGGTTCTTGAGACAGAAAGCGGTTGTAAAACAGTGATCAAGAATGCAGTGATTTCCACCGACAAACCGATCATTCTTGGCATGATGGATTCGGAAGCTTCACAGGGAAATGCTTCCCATGAATCCAATTTATATGGTAATGACAAAGAAATCCATACAGACAAACATGGAAATTATGTGGCAGCTTATGTATATGGCTTAAATCTGAATGATGAAGTTGCAAAATATGTAAAACCGTACTTTGCAGAGAGAAGTTATGATTTTACCGATGGAAATGTAAGTTATAATGATACGATCGTTGGAACTTACAGCAAAGAAAATGGTTATGAAGTAGCCAATGACGGTATTTTTTATGTGATCAATACAAAATCTGGCGAAAAGAGATTTCTCTGTTCCCTTGATCTGTCTGAGTACGAAGCAAAATATGGTACGGGATCTGTTGTCATCGCAAATGAAAACCTGGCAAAAGGTCTCAATATCAGCTTCCAGAGACCGGTTTTATATGCACGCCAGCTGGATGCTTTCTCTCAGACAAACTGTGTCTATATTGCAGATGATATTGCAAATGCCGGCGATACGGTAAGCGTGACTGTCAAAGCGGATGATAATGGGAATCGTAAGGAACTGAACTGCAAGGTGCAGGAGGATGCTTCCGGCGTGAAAAAGCAGAAGTATTTTGAGGTTACAAGAGCAGATATAGAAAGTCTTGGAAGTGAAAACGGATATTTTTCCATTACAGAAATTTCGGTCAATGGCAAAACTTATGAGGCTCCTGGAACGAAGAATCTAAATGGTCTGTTTCCGGTTTATGTGGACATGGAGTATCAGCCGGGAAATCAGACAGGCAGCACTTCCAACGGTGTATTTTATGTTGGAAACTACACGAAAGATCAGGATGTTGTTCTGGAGTTCCATCATAAAAATGAGATCCGGACGGTATTAGAGATCTCAATCCCGAAAGGAACCCAGAAGTATCTGCTAACAGCAGAAGATATGAAGTCTATGACAGAAGGAGAAGAATACAGCTACTGTATCCGTCAGGCGGGGGATCGCCATGCAGTCCTGCTTCGAAGCAAGCAGAGAGTCGAGGAAGGTTTTGAAGCGGCAGGTATTTCTATGACGGGATATCCGGCGACACCATCAACGACTGTAACGCTGGAATATGGTGACAGCACTGCGAAATTGTTCTATTGTGTGATGACAGAGCAGAATTTCCAGAGTAAATATGATTATCAGACAGAACTGGTACCGGATAATCAGTGGATCGCCTATGCAGGTGCCTTTACGCCGTTCGCAGGAATGACAAAATCCGGTACGATGATGATTCTGACAAAAGTAGTCAATGCAGCCGGAACAAAAGCAAAATATGCATATTATGATGTGGAAGTTCGGGCAGGTGCAGGAAATGATCAGGATGATGATCATAAAGACGATAACGGAGATAAGGGAAACAGCAACGGCACAAATGGTGGAAACCAGGGCAACAACGGGAACCAGAATACAAACAATGGAAACCAGAACACGGACGGAACTCTTGCAGTCGGTACGGTAAAAGAAGTAAAGGGACAGAAATATAAGGTACTGTCCGCATCTACGGTGGCATTTGTCGGAGTGATCAACAGCAAGACGAAAAAAGTCAATATTCCAAAGACGGTTCAGATCAATAAGAAAACTTACAAAGTTGTACAGATCGCAAAAAATGCCCTCAAAGGAAGCGATGTACAGACTGTTGTGATCGGAGCGAACGTTACCGCAATCCAGGATCAGGCATTTGCCGGATGCAAGAAACTGAAAAAGGTAACCGTCGGAGCAAATGTGAAAAGTATCGGAAAAGCAGCGTTTAAGGACTGCAAAAACCTGAAAAACATTACCGTAAAAAGCACGAAACTGAAGACCGTCAAAGCAAAGGCACTCAAGGGCATTAACAAAAAAGCGACGATCAAGGTTCCGGCAAAGAAACTCAAAAATTACCAGAAACTGTTCCGCAAAAAAGGACAGAGCAGTTCGGTAAAAATTAAAAAATAATAACAGGATCGTAACGGTTTTGCACAGGGCGAAGCCGTTACGGAGGATTTTATATGGCACAGCAAAATTCAAAGAAAAAGACAAAAAATCAAATACAATGGAAGAGCAGTCCATATAAAAGAACGAAAGAAGAGGCAGCTGTTTTTACAGTGCTTCTTCTTTCTGCATTTTTGTATGGAGGATTTTATGAATTTTCCGGAGCGATGCTTGCGGCAGTGCTTGGTATACTGCTTATCGTCTGCCGCGTAAAATATTCGTTTCAGATCAAAGGGAAAAAACAGCTGGCAGTGTTGCTGTCTGTGTTTTTATGGTTCGGTATTACCTGTTTTTATGCAATCGATCGGGCAATGGCTTTTGTGGGCGTGATCAAAATGCTGCCACTGCCTCTTGGCTATCTGTTTTTCATGCAGTTTTCGGATGAAACCAGACAGAAAGCAACAGGCTATATCGCACACATCGGCTGCTTTATGGTACTGGCCGGGATTCTGGCACTGCCATTTCCGGCTCTGAAAGAGCAACTCTGGCAGGCCGGGCGTCTTGGCGGATTTTTCCAGTATTCTAATACCTGTGCACTCTATCTGCTGGCAGGATTGGTTGTGATCTGCAATCGATGGATCGAAAACAAAAGCAGAGAACAGGAATCGGGCATCAAAAGAGACAAAATGCAGATTCTGGAAGGAATTGTACTTTTGGCAGGATTGCTTCTGACTGGGAGCCGCGGCGTGATGCTTCTGTTTTTCGGATATCTGATCTGGTTTATCCGGCATCTGTCGTCACAAAAGGCAAAGAAATACGGGATTTTTTGCATTGTCGCTGTGTTTGCACTACTTGCAGTTGTTATGGTTGTGACAAACGGGGCAGGTGAGCAGAATATCGGCAGGATTTTCACAGTGTTCCGTTATTCCAGTACCTGGAAAGGACGTATTCTTTATGATCTGGATGCATTAAAAATGATCGCAAAGTATCCGTTTGGAATGGGTTACCATGGCTATGCTTATGTTCAAGGACGGATGCAGACCGGAGTTTATAAGACGCTCTTTGTGCATAACGACTGGTTACAGGCTGCGTTGGATCTGGGTATTCTTCCGGCTGTTCTGTTTGCGGCTGTGATGCTGCGTCAGCTCTTAAAAGGCAGTCAGAGCAGTATGCAGAAACAGATTTTGCTTCTCATCATGCTGCATATGCTGATTGATTTTGATCTGCAGTTTACTGCGATCGGGCTTTTGGGACTTCTGTGTCTGGATTACGGTAAAGCAGAGGGTAGTTTAAAGAAAAAGACAAAAATCGAAGACTGTATTTTTCTGACAGTTATAAGTGTGGGATGTATTTATTTCTGCATACCGTTCCTGCTCGATTATGTCGGAGAACATCAGAAGGCACTGAGTTTTTATGGCGCTTATACGCCGGCACAGCTTGCGGTGATGGAAGAAAGCCGGAGTGCAGAGGAAGCAACTTCGGCAGCAGAGCAGATCCTCACGCACAATGCACATCTGGCAGAAGTTTATCAATATCTGGCATATGGTGCTCTGGAAAAAGAAAATTATGAAGAAAGCTTTATCAATATGGAAAAAGCCATTTCCTGTGATATTTATGCGAAAGAATTATATGACGAGTACGAAGAAATCTTAAGTCAGGCAGAAAAAGTGCAGGGCAGTGATCAGAGCAGGCGGCGTGCCTGGATCCGGAATAAAAAGCAGGAAGTGTTAAAGAAGAGCAGCAGTCTCGCATATGAATTAAATGACAGACCTCAGTTATAAATTCAAGTTGCCCTGGCTGTCAAAGAGGACTATAATATCTGATAAGAAAAGATACCATGGTCGGAAGAATTCCGGCTTCTGGTATCTGAGAAAGGATCAGGAGGCAGAAATCATGCGTGCATATGAAAGATTATTGGAATATGTCAAAGTAAAAACACCGAGCAGCGAAGAAAATATGGAAACACCGAGCAGTTCCTGTCAGTTTGAACTGGCAGAGCGTCTGGTGGGAGAAATGAAGGAACTGGGCATCGAGGATGCAGCCGTTGACGGAAAATGCTATGTCTATGGAACAATTCCGGCAACGGAAGGTTATGAGAACAGTCCATCTCTTGGATTTATCGCACATATGGACACCGTTTCAGAATTTACGGAAAATCCGATCCATCCGGTTCTTCATGAAAATTACGACGGACAGAATCTTGTTTTTGATGAAGGCGGCAGAGTTTTAGATACCGTACTTTTTCCACATCTGAAAAATCTGAAGGGACGTACGCTGATCACGTCAGACGGAACGACGATCCTCGGAGCAGATGACAAAGCAGGTATTGCAGAAATTATGACGATGGCAGAATACGTTCTGCGAAGTGATGTGCCGCATGGGAAGATCTGTCTTGCATTTACGCCGGACGAAGAGATTGGCAGAGGAGCAGATCATTTTGATGTAGAGGGATTTGCAGCAGATTTTGCCTATACCGTGGACGGCGGTGCGGAAGGCGAGATCGAATATGAAAATTTCAATGCCTGCGAAGCTATTTTTAAGATTCAGGGGGTCAACGTGCATCCGGGCAGTGCCAAAGGCATCATGGTCAATGCAGGAGCCGTCGGATGTGAGATCCAGATGATGCTGCCTCAGGAAGAGACACCGGAACAGACCGAAGGGTACGAAGGATTTTATCATCTGATCAAAATCAGCGGAAGCTGCGAAAGGGCAGAACTTATCTACATTGTGCGTGACCACGATGCGGACAAGTTTGCACAGAAACAGCAGAAACTGAAAGAAATCGCAGATGCCATGAATCAGAAATACGGTGAGGGAACGGTTGATCTTCAGATCAAAGAACAATATCGAAACATGGCAGAGAAGATCCGCCCTTGTTATCATCTGATCGAGAATGCGAAAAAAGCCTGTGAGAACGTGGGCATTGTGCCGAAAATTCAGCCGATCCGCGGCGGTACGGATGGGGCAAGACTGAGTTTTATGGGACTGCCGTGCCCGAATCTCGGAACCGGCGGCTATGCATTCCATGGACCGTATGAACATATAACAGTTGAGGGAATGGATAAGAGCGTGGAAATCCTGATGGAACTTGTAAAAATATATGGAATTATTAAAAAAGAATAAATTTTTCTTGCAGAGGCTCTTCAGGTATGCTAAAATAAAAACACGTTGTGTCGAAGAAAGTCACAGCGTACTCTGGAGAGTCTCATAGAACGGGCGCCGAAGGTGTACGGCAGCAGATCTGCTGCTTATCTCTCAGGCAAAAGGACAGAGAAAAGTCTAAATATGTTCTACTCTTTGGAGGGCTGATTGTATGATCAGCTCTTTTGTTGTTTTCGGACAGCCCAAAGAATCGATCCGTGTCAGTATCAGACAACATGGAAAACAGTCACGGGGCAGATTTTGTGAGGGTGTTCTGGCAGCAGCCAATAAATAATCAAGATTGGAGAGAGAGTAATGTTCGAAGCAGTAAACAATTTTTTGCAGCACGTTGATGATCTGGTATGGGGTGTCCCACTGATCGTAGCAATTCTTTTGACTGGTATTTATCTTACCATTCGTCTGAAAGGTATCCAAATCACAAAACTTCCAAAAGCACTCAAGTACATGTTTGAAAATGAAGAGAGCGGTCACGGAGAAGTTACAAGTTTCGGAGCGTTATGTACTGCACTTTCCGCAACCATCGGTACCGGAAATATCGTTGGTGTGGCAACCGCGATCGTAGCCGGAGGACCGGGAGCGTTATTCTGGATGGAAATTGCAGCCCTGTTTGGTATGGCAACGAAATATTCCGAAGGTCTTCTCGCTATCAAATACCGTACAACGGACAAACATGGTCATATCCTTGGCGGCCCGTTTTACTATATCGAAAATGGTATGGGTAAAAAATGGACCTGGTTGGCAAAGATTTTTGCATTTTTCGGAATGGGTGTAGGTCTGTTTGGTATCGGAACCTTTACACAGGTAAATGGTATCACAAGTGCCGTAGGTAACTTCTTTGATCCGAACGCACAGAATGTGATCCATCTGCTGGGAAGAGATTATACGCTTGCCGTTGTGATTTCAGGACTGATCCTGACTGTCTGTGTCGGTCTGGTTGTTATCGGAGGATTGAAACGTATTGCAAAAGTATCTGAGATCATTGTGCCGTTCATGGCAGTTATATACATTGCGATTTCTTTGCTGCTTCTGATCTTAAACGCTAATAAAATCCCGGCAGCGATCGTAGAGATTGTATCCAGTGCCTTTGGTCTGCGTGCAGCAGCCGGCGGAGCACTTGGAGCGATCATTGTGGCAATGCAGAAAGGTATCGCAAGAGGTATCTTCTCAAACGAGGCAGGACTTGGTAGTGCCCCGATCGCAGCAGCAGCCGCTCAGACAAAAGAACCGGCACGTCAGGGACTGGTTACCATGACCGGTACCTTTATCGATACGATCGTTGTATGTACCATGACCGGACTTTCCATCGTGCTTACCGGTTCCTGGAACATCGGACTGGAAGGTGTGGCAGTTACCACCAACGCATTCCAGCAGGGACTTCCGTTTGCACCGCAGATCAGTGCATTTCTGCTGATGATGTGTCTGGTATTCTTTGCATTTACTACCATCCTCGGATGGGACTACTACAGTGAGAGATGTCTGGCATATCTTTCCGGCAGCAACAAAACAGCTCTGAAGATCTTCCGCTGGCTGTACATAGCAGCAGTCTTTATCGGACCGTACTTCACAGTATCTGCAGTATGGGTGATCGCCGATATCTTCAACGCACTGATGGCGATCCCGAACCTGATCGCACTGCTCTCCCTGAGCGGAGTGGTTGTGGCAGAGACGCAGAGCTATCTGAAACGAATGAATCTGACAAGAGTGAAATAACAAAAACAGTATCTTAAAAATGCAGCAAATAAACCGCTGTGGTCATCAGAAAGAAGTTTCTGGTGGCTGCGGCGGTTTTGCTTTGAACTGCCAATTAGAAAGAGAAGCAGCCAAAGAAATTTCATAATTTTTTATATTGAAAAACAGATGTTTTCACCATAAAATAAGAATAAAAAAGAACGATGAAGTTACAGTAAATTTTAGATGAAAAAACAGCTATACAATAAAGGGAATGTTTATACGACAACTTCCAGTATCACTGAAGCAGCTGGATGCTCCCTGTATTCTCTATAACCTGAACGGCTGCTGTAACAGTTTAAAAGAATTTGTTTTTGAATGTATATCAGAAAAACACACCGGCAATATCTTTTTATCAAAGAGAAGGGTTTGAGATTCAGTATAGTGGTTTAGATGAAGTTACTGGGGAAAAAGACTATGTAATGGCATGGGAGCGGACATCCTCGTCTGTCGAATCTAAATAAAGTCTGTAAGTAATATTCAGAGTGAAGCATTTTGGGAGGAAATTATGAACATTACAGTATATCTTGGAGCAAATGAAGGCAATGATCCGGCTTTACATAAGGCAGTTACAGAACTTGGAGCCTGGATCGGGCAAAGCGGAAACACACTGGTTTACGGTGGTTCAAAAAGCGGATTGATGGGGGCATTAGCGGACAGTGTTCTGAATGCAGGCGGCAGAGCGATCGGCGTTGAACCGCAGTTTTTTGTTGAAAAAGAGCTGCAGCACGACGGACTGACACAGCTGATCGTGACGAAAGATATGTCAGAACGCAAAAACAAAATGATCGAACTTGGCGATGCATTTATTGCATTTCCCGGTGGAACAGGTACTCTTGAGGAAATCACAGAAGTGATGTCAAAAGTATCGCTGAAGCAGCTGGATGCTCCCTGTATTCTCTATAACCTGAACGGCTACTATAATAGTTTAAAAGAATTATTAAATCATATGATTGAGAAGGGACTGTCCGATCAAGAACGACAGAAAGGTATTTTCTTTGCGGATGATCTTATGCAGATTCAGGAGTTGCTTTTTTGAGGTAGAAATATGGTATATACTTGTAAATATAAATCATCGATTGGCGACATTCTTTTAGCAACGGATGAAATCGGGCTTATCGGTTTATGGTTTGAAGGACAGAAATATTTTGCAAATACGCTTCCGGATGAGCATATTCCACAGGAAACGGAAATTCTTACAGAGACAATAAAATGGCTGGATATGTATTTTTCTGGTGAAGAACCGAACTTTACTCCGCCGCTTCATCCTTCCGGCTCGTCATTCAGACAGGCAGTGTGGCAGATTTTATTACAGATTCCCTATGGACAGACGATCACGTATGGAGAAATCGCACGTAAAATAGCTGAAACGAAAAACACTTCCCGCATGTCTGCTCAGGCAGTTGGCGGTGCCGTAGGACATAATGAAATTTCCATTATCATTCCATGTCATCGTGTGGTTGGCACAAATGGCAGCCTGACAGGATATGCCGGAGGAATCGACAAAAAAATTTCACTGCTTGAGCTGGAGCATACAGATATGAGCCGTTTCTTTGTCCCGAAGAAGGGAACAGCACTTTAGAATGAGCAAATGAACGAATTCCCCGAATGGCACGTAAAAGTGCCTTCTTTGGAATTCGTTCATTTTGCACATTGCCAAAAGATCCTGGCCTGCCGGGGGTCACTTAAGCGGAACAATCCTTCATGCTACAAATATTTGCCGAAAGACTTTCGAACAAGAAAGGCAGAACAATCGAAATTTGAGGAGGAAATATGGCATCAAGCAAGGAATACTTAGAGTTTATTTTAGGGCAGCTATCTGAGTTAGAAGAAATTACTTATCGAGCTATGATGGGAGAATTTATTATTTATTATCGTGGCAAGATTGTAGGCG
>SKED01002006.1_pt1 | contig 15555 bp, 14 predicted proteins | sample 4826651 | NCBI WGS metagenome assembly SKED01 (sample SAMN11008818, study PRJNA524170) | human gut metagenome | biome: Human fecal sample; material: Feces; isolation source: fecal sample from pouch patient p19 | host: Homo sapiens | place: Israel: Tel-Aviv | collected 2016-06-28
AAGAAAAAAGTCCGTTGCAACAACGCAAATCAACACAGTGGAGGTGGAAGTCGTGCGCGTAAAAATCACATTGGCATGTACAGAATGTAAACAGCGGAATTACAACATGACAAAAGAGAAAAAGAATCATCCGGAAAGACTGGAGACCAAAAAGTATTGTAAATTCTGTAGAACACACACAATGCACAAAGAGACGAAATAAGATTGTCGTGTAAGAGGTGAGGACTATGGCAGAAGCTGCAAAAAAAGAAAAGGCTCCGAAGAAGGAGAAGGCTCCAAAGAAGAGCTGGACCAAAGGTCTGAAGTCCGAATTTGACAAGATTATCTGGACTGACAAGAAAACAGTCGGCAAACAGACGGTTGCCGTTGTTGGTATCACAGTAGTCCTGGGCGTGATTATTTCCGTTCTGGACAGTGCGGTTCTGGAGTTCGTTAATTTGCTGATTAAATAAGGACAAGGGTGAGGAAATGGCAGAAGCAAACTGGTATGTAGCCCATACATATTCGGGCTATGAAAACAAAGTGAAAGCCAACATTGAGAAAACAATCGAAAACCGACATCTGGAAGATCAGATTCTGGAAGTTCGGGTACCGATGCAGGATGTGACAGAGTTGAAAAACGGTGCACAGAAGCTGGTATCCAGAAAAATGTTCCCGGGATACGTACTGATCAACATGGTGATGAACGATGATACATGGTATGTTGTTCGTAACACCCGTGGTGTGACCGGATTCGTCGGACCGGGATCCAAACCGGTGCCTTTGAGCGAAGAAGAGATCGGCATGCTGGGTATCCAGCCTGAAACCATCGAAATCGATTTTGCAGAAGGCGACAGCGTAGTTGTTACCGGAGGAGCCTGGAAAGATACTACTGGTATTATCCAGACGATCAACAGTCAGAAGCAGACTGTGACAATCAATGTTGAGTTGTTTGGTCGCGAAACACCGGTTGAGATCAGTTTCGCAGAAATTAAGAAGTTGTAAACAGAATCATCGAAGTATGAAGTTTCGCACGGAAATGATTCGTGGGAGGGAAATCCCCGCAATTACCACATTATAGGAGGTCATTACAATGGCAAAGAAAGTAACAGGATATATCAAATTACAGATTCCTGCTGGTAAAGCAACACCAGCACCACCAGTTGGACCGGCTCTGGGTCAGCATGGTGTAAATATCGTACAGTTTACAAAGGAATTCAATGCTAGAACAGCTGACAAGGGAGATCTGATCATCCCTGTAGTTATCACTGTATACGCAGACAGAAGTTTCAGCTTTATAACCAAAACTCCACCAGCTGCAGTTTTGCTGAAGAAAGCTTGTAACATCAAATCAGGTTCAGGTGTTCCGAACAAAACAAAAGTAGCTACTATTTCCAAAGAAAAAGTAAAAGAGATCGCTGAAATGAAAATGCCAGATCTGAATGCAGCAAGCATCGAAGCAGCTATGAGCATGATCGCTGGTACTGCAAGAAGTATGGGTATCGTAGTTGAGGACTAATCTTTACTAATGTAACTTTGAGACCGGAAGGTCACAAACAGACAAATATCGTGGGAGGGCAATCCCCGCAATTACCACAGGAGGTTATAGGAAATGAAACACGGTAAAAAATATATGGAAACTGCCAAAGCAGTTGATCGTGCAAAACTGTATGATCCGGATGAAGCAATCGCTTTAGCTAAAAAATCTGCAGTTGCAAAATTTGATGAAACAATCGAAGCTCATATCAGAACAGGCTGTGACGGACGTCACGCTGACCAGCAGATTCGTGGTGCAGTAGTTCTGCCTCACGGAACCGGTAAAACTGTTCGTGTCCTGGTATTCGCAAAAGGTGTGAAGGCTGATGAAGCTCAGGCAGCTGGCGCAGAATTCGTTGGAGCAGAAGAACTGATCCCGAAGATCCAGAACGAAGGATGGTTTGACTTTGATGTAGTTGTTGCTACACCGGATATGATGGGTGTTGTTGGTCGTCTGGGTCGTGTACTTGGACCGAAAGGCTTAATGCCAAACCCGAAAGCTGGTACAGTAACAATGGACGTTACAAAAGCTGTTCAGGATATCAAAGCTGGTAAGATTGAATATCGTCTTGATAAAACAAATATTATTCACGTGCCAATCGGAAAAGCTTCTTTCACAGAAGAACAGTTAGCGGACAACTTCCAGACGCTGATGGGTGCAATCAATAAAGCAAAACCTTCTACACTGAAAGGTCAGTTCCTGAGAAGCGTAACAATAGCTCCTACTATGGGAACTGGTGTTAAGATTAACCCATTAAAACTTGTGTAATTTATAAAATGAAACACTCCGGAGAATTTCTCCGGAGTGTTTTTTGTACAATATAGACAAAAATTTATAGTTGCTTTTGGAGTGTCTGCTTATCTTTTTATTTCCCTCTTGATTTTTGATAACAGTTGTAGTAATATCCATGTATAGCAAAAAAGCAAACGTTTGCGCAAACGTTAAAATCACAAAAATATTAAAATAAGGAGGAGGAGATGAAGCTTTTTTACGAACCAAACAATGCATACTTTGGAGATTGTATGCCATTTTACCATGACGATACGTTTTATGTGTTTCACCAGAGAGATGCGAGAAATCCACGTCCTTTTGAACCTTTTGAATGGTCTTTGGCAACGACAAAGGATTTTGTCCATTATGAAGATAAAGGAGTAGCAATTCCGAAAGAAGGAGATGATTCTCCGGAGCAATATATTTTCGCAGGAAGTGTTTTTGAAGGCAATCATAAATTTCATGCAATTTATACTGCTTATAATCGGGATTTTGCTGCACAGGGAAAAGATGCACAGGTTTTGATGAGTGCGGAAAGTGATGATCTTCTCAATTGGAAAAAGACTGGTAAGTTTGTTCTTCCTGCACCGGAAGGATATGATGGCAATGACTGGAGAGATCCATTTATTTTATGGGAGGAAGAAAGCCAACAGTATATTATGATATTGGGGGCCCGAAAATTAAAGGGAAAACAGATGAGAACCGGAAGAACTGTCTGGTTTACATCAAAAGATTTGTCGGAATGGCATTTTGAGGGCGATTTTTGGGCACCTGAAACATTCACGATGCATGAAATGCCGGATTTGTTTAAAATGGGTGACTGGTGGTATTTACTTACCACAGAATACAGTGAAAGAAGTAAAACAATCTATCGTATGAGCCGTTCTTTGAAAGGTCCCTGGATTGCTCCGGCGGATGATGCCTTTGATGGTCGGGCCTACTATGCTGCACGTTCGTGTTCGGATGGAAAACATCGGTATCTTTTTGGATGGGCAGCAACAAAAACTGATAATCAGGATATGAATAGTTGGGATTGGGCAGGAACTTTTGTGTGTCATGAAATCTATCAGCGGCCGGATGGAACGCTGGGTGTAAAACTTCCGGATTCTATGCTTTCAGCTTATGAGCCGGATACAGAGGTTATGAAAGGCCCTGCTACACTTGAAACAGTAGATTCTCAGGCAAACCTTCATATTACAGAAACACCTGAAGACTTCTATAAAGTTGAGATGGATTTTCAGATTTCCGAGAATACCAGAATGTTTGGAATTAGATTGTTCGAAGATCCGGAAACCGGAGATTCTTACAAATATGAAGTTAATCTGGCAGAAAATAGAATTTATTTTGACAGAACACCAAATCAGCCGTGGTATCGCTATTTTGACAAGGGATTGGAAAGACCGATTCATTTAGAAGCCGGAAGAAAATACCATGCCAGATTGATTGTGGATGACTCTATTGTTATAATGTATATTGATGGTGTTTCGTTAATTGCCCGGATGCATGCAAAAGCTGGATGTGACTTAAGCGCATATGTAATTGATGGCTCCCTCAAGATTGAAAATATTACAATAGCAAAATCATTAAGGAGTTAAGATCTATGTCTAATCGAACGGTGAATTTAAAAGATGTTGCCGCAAAAGCCGGTGTATCCATTACGACTGTCTCTCATGTAATAAATAAAACTCGATTCGTTAAACCTGAAACAACAGCTGCTGTAGAAAGTGCAATAAAAGAACTAAATTATGTTCATAATCTTGCAGCCAGAACACTGCGGTCGAAAAAGTCCGAAATTATTGGAGTTATGATTAACGGATTTGAAAATCCGTACTTTCTGGAAATTCTTCAGGGTATAGAGCATATTTTAAGCGAAAAAGGGTATCAAATGATTCTTGGGAACATTGGAAGCTCTATGGGGGCGCAGGAAAAACAATTGGACATCTTTAATTCGTGGTGCGTAGACGGGATTATAACCTATGGTCAGGGATACCAAAATTTATCTCAAAAATATGATTCTCTGAATTGCCCTGTTGTCTGCATTGAATCTCCGGGAGGAGATCAAACAGATAATGTTATTATAGATGACTGCGCTCTGATAAAAGAAGCGATTACTGATATGATTCAATGTGGACATCAAAAAATCGGTTGTATTTATGGCGTTTCTGATGCATATACATCGATTCAGAGAACAAACGGATATAAGGAAGGTCTTTTGGCTAATAAAATAAAAGTAGACGAGACCATTATCAGATGTGGACAATCGACATTAGAAGGTGGTTATCGTGAAACAAATTGGCTTCTGGAGAATGCTGAGCTTGATGCAATTTTTGTGGAAAATAATTTGATGACACTTGGATGTGTAAAAGCATTATCTGAGCGTGGAGTTGAAATTCCCAATCAAATCGCCCTTCTTGGGTATGATGATGATGACTGGAGAGATACGGTTGTTATACCGATCAGTTCCATACAGCCTCCACGATATGAAATGGGAGAAAAGGCCACCCAACTTTTGTTGCAGAAAATAAACTATCCAAAACGAAGATCCATTACAATCAAACTATCTCCAGAATTAATAAAACGAAAATCTTATTGATATATGAAGGAAGATTATTCTGTATAAAAAATATTATCTATACTCTTGACAGGTCTTAGAACGGTTTCTTTTGCCGGATGTTCGAATAAAGAAGCCGATAAGAGTAAGTCAAATGAACTGGTGCTTTTTAACGCCAAAGGTGAAAATGAAGCTGAATTTGAAGAGATGTGCAAAGCGTTTACAGAGGAAACTGGCATTCCGACAAAATGGTTTTCTACGTGCAATGGAACAAACCAGTCTTTCAATTGATCCTGCATATATTGGGCATTTAAAAGGTGAGGTGGACATAGAATCCGTGGTATCAGTCATAGAAAAGATTTTTGTACCGAATCATTTTCCTACAGCTATTTTTTGCTGTAGTGATGAGGTAGCCATTGAATTGATGTGTTGGCTTATGCATCATGGATACAAAATACCGGAAGATGTTTCTGTACTATCTTTTGATGGCATACCTTATACAGAAAAGCTGAATCCTTCAATGACTACAATCTGTCAGCCGGTAGAATTTCAGGCAGAAAGAATCATAAATGGAATGTTATATCTGCTGGATGGAAAAGAGCGAAAAAGTGATGATACTGGAAATGATTACGTCTTACAGATAAGAGACAGCACAGGAGTTCCAAGAGAATAAAAGATGGAGATGGGACGAAGGAAGTTAAAAATCGTCAAAGCCAGTAAAATCAATAGATTAGGGCTTGACAGAATAGGAGGTATATGAATGGAAAAAGTGCTATATGAAGAATTGTTTCCGGATGAGTTCGCCGAGCGAATAAAAAAAATGCCTGTCGCATTTTTACCTCTTGGTACATTAGAGTGGCATGGACCTCATATGCCATTAGGAGCAGACGGAATACAGTCAAAGGAATTATTTATCGAGCTTGCAGGGAAAATGGGAGGGGTGGTCCTTCCAATGCTATTTGTAGGGCCGGATCGCGTGTTCGATGATCGTGGAGAATTATTTTACGGAATGGATATTAATACAAGTGGCGCTTTAAAAAGTTATCCGGCGCAACGTTTAACTGGTAGCGCATATTGGCTGGATACAGAATTGTTTAAAAAGCTGCTTATGAGCATTGTGGAGCAGCTTTCAAGAACTGGAGTAAAAATCATTATCGGACATGGACACGGACCATCAATAAATGCTTTTGCAAATATTGCAGCTGATGCCCAGAAAATGTATGGAGTGAAATTGTATACTGCATGGAGTTTTGCTGAGAATGAAGAATTAAAATTTCAAAATGACCATGCGGGGGCAAATGAAACTTCAATTGTGATGGCATTTCGACCGGATCTGGTTGATTTTAGCCGTGTGAAAGAAGATGAAAGTAATCTGATTGGAATTGCCGGTCGGCATCCGGTGAAAGAATCTTCTGCGGAGTATGGAAAAAGGATCAAAGAGTATACAATAGAATGTATTTATGCAGGCTTACGTTCGGAATATCCACAATTGTTTGAAGAATAAGCCCTTACAATTCCGGAATGTGCGTTTAGAACTTCAGGTGGTTTTAAAATTTCTTAACGGGGACTGATGCGGGGACGCAAGCCTTATTTGATCAATCGAATATTGTTTATCATTCCCGTATGTCGGGCATGATAGCCGATCTTATGCCGGACTATTGACAATGACCTTCAACCCTATTGTTAGCAGCTGCAAACATTTTACTGATATTCCAGGGTTAACTAAGGCTGACAGAGATGATATTCAGATTGACTGTAATTAATTTGAAAGTATTTTAAATACTATAAACATGACGAAACACAGTGGTGGAAAAATTGTGCAGGAATGTAGATTTTCGTTCGCGTTCGTACGGTAGGCGCCAGCAGAATTTATCTGAAAAAAGTAGTATGGGCGGAAGGAAAATTTATATAGAGGCAACGGAAGATTGACGAATAAGATGTTGTCTGAGTTATTTTCAAGACCTAAAGGGAGGGAAAGAGATGAAAAGAAAAATAGTTGCAGTTTTAACAGCAGCTACGCTCGCGGTTGGTATGTTAGCCGGCTGTGGCGGCGGCGGAAGCAATTCTAGTTCCGGATCAACAGATACAAGCGGAACAGCAGCATCTGAAGGTATTACTACAGAGGTAGGAACTCCTCGTTCCGAGACACTGATCGTTGAGAGTTCGACGCCTACTGATACACCAGGTCAGTTCAACAGTTACATGACCGGTACCCAGATGGGATTTGGTATTCATCAGTTGATGAGCGCACATCTGTGGGAGATGGATACCGTAAAAGGTGAGCAGTGGGGTGAAATCGCTGACGGTATGCCGGAATCCAATGATGACTTTACTGAGTGGACAGTAAAAGTACGTCAGGGTATCAAATGGTCCGATGGTGAAGATGTAACAGCAGATGATGTAGTCTTCACTTTCAACATGATCAAAGACAATGACGGAATCAATGCAAGTGCAGCAACAAACATGTACATTGATTCCGTAGAAAAAGTAGATGATTACACAGTTCTGTTTAAGATGAAAGAATCATTCCCACGTTTTGCACAGAAATATGGTATCACTGCATGGGGAACTGATTACCGTATCGTTCCGGAACATATTTATTCTCAGCAGTCCGATGTTACTACATTCAAAGATGAAGATCCTGTAGTAGCAGGTCCTTATACCGTAAAAGAGTACGATAAATTAGGTGACTGGGTACTGTATGAACTGCGTGATGACTGGCAGGACAGCACACTTGGTGTTGCAGGATCTACTCAGTATGACTATGCAGACGGAGCAACTCCTCCGAAATATGTATGGTTCCGTACATTCGCAGATTCTACCACAAAACAGATGGCTATGATCAACAACGAAGTTGACCTGCTGTGTGAAGTAACACTGGAAGAGTTCCAGACAATGAAAGAATCGAATGACAAGATTAACTGCTGGTACAATGACTTCCCATATGCAAACCCAGATGACCCGGGTGCAAAAGGAATCGTATTCTCCATGGGTAAAGGCGCACCTTATGACAATGCAGATTTCCGTTGGGGTATTGCTTTAGCACTTAATATCGATGAGATTTCCATGAACACGTTCTCCGGTGCCGGACGTGCGGCTCCGATCCCGCTGTTTAACAATACACAGTTCCTGCAGGATACATACACAATCCCGATGCAGGATTGGCTGGAAAACTTTGAACTGGATCTTGGCGATGGAACAACCTTTAAACCTTACGACACAGGTTATGCAAAACGTATGGCTGAGTCTCTTGGCGTTGAAGGATCCGATGAAGAACTGATCAGCATGTTTGGTGCAGGCTGGTGGAAACACGACGAAGAAGCTGCTACAAAACTGCTGGAAAAAGCCGGTCTTGAAAAAGTAAACGGCGTATGGAACTATGAAGGCAAACCGTTCACCTTCGAGATGAGCTATCTTGCTGATACTGAATTCCAGGCAGCACGTGGCGTACAGGCAGCTTACAACCAGCTGACAAAATTCGGTTTCCAGTGTACAATCACTTCCAAATCTTCTGCAACATGGGATGTAGACGGTGGAAAGGGTAACTTTGATATCGCTGGTTACTGGATATCCGCTGGTACCCTGAAAGATTTCTATACCGGAATCAGTGGTTTTGATGCAAATCTGATCAAACCTGTTGGCGAGACTGGTTCCGGACAGGGTCTCCGATGGAAAAACGAAAAAGCTACAGAGATTATTCATGAGCTTGCTAATACTTCTCCTGACGATGAAAAATCTTATGAATTACATCAGGAATTCCTGAAGGAATGTGTAACAGATATGCCTAATATCAACTTCCTCGCTGGTACAAAATTCGTTCCGACCAACTCAACATATTGGGAAGGTTATCCAAATGCGGAAAATCCGTATAGTGGTCCATGGTGGTGGTGGAGCTGCTTCAAATACATGCTGCCGAACATCACTCCGACACAGGCTTAATTGCTATATATAATAAGTCTTTGGAACAATAGTAACATGATGAAACCAACAGAGATCCGGTAGAGGGTTCTGTTGAAATATCAAAAGGGACGGAGTTGTAAGAAGATCTTATGACCCCGTCCCTTTTAACGTAAACCTGAATCCGTGAACTTCACGGATTCAGGACTTTTTTTAAAAAGTCGGAAATGACCTATAAATCAGCCGAAATCATATCTGGAAAATTCTTTGTTTTTTGCGTAAAATAAAGATAATGGGCGGTGATTAGGCCGCAGAAAATAAGTTTGGTGATACTGCACTTGTTATACTGAGTCGTTTTTCCGGAGAAGGATGGGATCGTTCCAGTGTGGAATACAATGGCGAGTTCAACCCGTGGCCGGACGAGACCAGCATGCCGAAACTGTCCGCGGAAGTGTATCCGGATAGTGATTTTTACCTGACTGCAGGTGAGAAAAAACTGCTGGCGCAGGTAGAAGAAGTATATGATAAAATTGTAGTTGTATTAAATATCGGTGGAGTGATCGATCTGTCCTGGATCAAGAGAGATGATAAGATCGGAGCTGCTTTATACGGTGGCCAGGGAGGCATGGAAGGCGGAACCGCGATGGCACAGGTATTGTGTGGTCTGGTCAATCCATCCGGTAAATTGGCAGATACCTTTGCTGCAAGACTGGAAGATTATCCGTCCACGGAAAACTTCCATGAGTCTGTAGAATATGTGGATTATACGGAAGATCGTTTAGTATCGGTTCTGGTCAGGATTCTGACGAGATTTTACGTGCGCAGATGAATTCGGAAAATCCACCGGCAATTTATACTTTAGCCGCTTTAAGAGCTTTGCCGGAATGGAAAGAAAGCGGTCGGGTTTTGAATCTATCAACTGTTGAAGATCCGGAATTTCAGGATATTGTATCTTCTGTTCCTGATACTATGCGTTTAACAGATGGTGGGCCGGAAAGTTATGGGATCCCTTATGGCGTTGAAGGAATCGGTTATATCGTAAATAAGAATATGCTTAGTGACTTGTTCGGGTCAGATAACGGAGAATTAGTGCTTACTGAGCTTAGTACCTGTTCGTGGGATTGATTATCCTATACACAGGTTTTGGTATCAGTATGTCTGTGTTTATGATGACAGGTTACATTAAGAGCATTCCAAAAGATATTGAAGAGTCTGCTGTTATTGACGGTGCAAATATTATGCAGGCCTTCTTTTATATCATGCTCCCTTTGATTAAACCTATGACTATAACGATTATAATTTTGAATGGTATGTGGATATGGAATGATTATCTTCTTCCGTTCCTGGTGCTTGAAACGTCGGATTTCAAAACCATAACGCTTGAGATCTATTATGTTAAGATGACAGCCGGGCAATATGTGAGTCCTTGGGAGACGCTTTTTCCAAGCGTTCTGATTGCAATCCTACCATTGATTGTAATATTTTTACTTTTTCAAAAGCATTTTGTTAAAGGTGTTACTGCTGGAGCGGTGAAGAGCTGAAAATAAGTTGGTTCTCTTTGAAGAGGATGTGATTACATTTAGATCACATCCTCTTTTCTGATTATAGGTAATGCATTCAGATAAATGAAGAATTTTTCTGCATACAGTATAAGCTCTGTTAAATGTAAAGTGAAATATAGGTAACTATTCAGTCGTTAATTAATATCTCTAGGCTGAACTGTAACAAATATAGTTTAAAAAATAGAGAAAAACTATTGACAAGCCACAACCTTGATGGTATTATACCTAAGTATCACGCCGAAGACAGCAGGTGCCGTAAGGCATAAGACTAAAACGCCTGCCGAGGAAGTACATTCTTAGTAAAGAATCGAGGTCCTCTTTGTCGTGCACAAAGAGGTTTTTTTATACCTTGCCTCGGGCAGCCAGAGCCTGCTCCCATGGAAGGATGGCTGACGGAGTGCCCGCAGGTGTATATTTGGCGGTACACAAAATCTATAAGGAGGTGCACCAATCATGGCAAAAGTTGAACTGAAAAAACCGATCGTAGAAGAGATTTCCGCAAATATCGCTGATGCTCAGGGCGTTGTTCTGGTAAACTACAGTGGTCTGACAGTAGCTCAGGATACTCAGCTGCGTAAGGAATTAAGAGAAGCTGGCGTTGTATACAAAGTATACAAAAACACAATGATGAACTTTGCATTCCAGGGAACTCCGTGTGAAGAACTGTGCAAACATCTGGATGGAACAAACGCTCTGGCTATCTCTAAAGAAGATGCAACTGCTCCTGCAAGAATCCTTGCGAAATTCGCAAAGACAGCTCCGCAGCTGGAACTGGTAGCAGGTGTTGTTGAAGGTGGTTACTATGACCAGGCTGGAATCAAAGCACTGTCCGAAGTACCTTCCAGAGAGGAACTTCTTGGAAAACTGCTTGGAAGCATCCAGTCCCCAATCACAAACTTTGCTCGCGTCATCAGCCAGATCGCAGAAGCAAAAGAAGCATAAGTTTCTTAGCGAAGGCAAGCTGAAAGCGCAGCCTGAGGTTAGAAACTTAGCTGTTCGACAGCGCAAAGCGATGTCGAACTTCCTCGCAGCGTAAGCTGCTTCAAAAAAATTAAAAAAGAAAACAAACTTATAATTGGAGGTAAATAAAAATGGCAAAACTTACAACAGCTGAATTTATTGAAGCTATCAAAGAACTGTCCGTTCTGGAACTGAACGAACTGGTAAAAGCATGTGAAGAAGAATTTGGTGTATCCGCAGCAGCAGGTGTTGTTGTAGCAGCAGCAGGTGCAGCAGAAGCAGCAGAAGAAAAAGATGAATTTGATGTAGAGCTGACAGAAGTTGGTCCTAACAAAGTTAAAGTTATCAAAGTTGTTCGTGAAGCAACAGGTCTGGGACTGAAAGAAGCTAAAGCAGTAGTAGACGGTGCTCCGAAAGTAATCAAAGAAGCAGCTGCAAAAGCAGAAGCTGAAGAAATCAAAACAAAACTGGAAGCTGAAGGCGCTAAAGTAACTCTGAAATAATTAGGTTACAGCATTTAGTCGAAAGATGGAGAACCCGGAAGAGCTACGGTGCTCTTCCGGGTTTTTATAATGAAGAAGGTGTCATGGGTAAAGGACCAAAGCAGATTTGATCTTTTCCCCATGACATCTTGAAAAAATAAAAAAAGATTAGAAAAATGGGTTGACACTCTTGACAAACTGTGATATTGTAAAAAATGCACTATTATGGCAAGATATGCCTACTAGTCTAATCTTAAGAAGCACGAAACAGGCATGAGCAGTAATAAATCAAATACACAAGGGGTGAAACGGTCAATGGAAAAAAACAGAATACGTCCTATTACAAACGGTAAAAGTATGCGGATGAGCTACCAGAGACAAAAAGAAGTTTTGGAAATGCCCAACTTGATTGAGGTTCAGAAAGATTCCTATAACTGGTTCCTTGAGGAAGGTTTAAAGGAAGTATTTGCTGATATCTCTCCGATCACAGATTACAGTGGCAAGTTGAGCTTGGAATTTGTGGACTTTACTTTGTGCGAGGATGATGTGAAATATTCTATCGAAGAGTGCAAAGAAAGAGACGCAACTTACGCAGCACCTTTAAAAGTAAAGGTGAGATTGTACAATAAGGAAAACGACGAAATTAAAGAGCATGAGATTTTCATGGGAGATTTGCCGTTGATGACAGCAACCGGTACCTTCGTAATTAATGGTGCAGAACGAGTTATTGTCAGTCAGTTAGTACGTTCCCCTGGTATTTACTATGCGATTGCTCATGACAAATTTGGTAAGAGACTGTTTTCTTCTACCGTAATTCCGAACAGAGGAGCATGGCTGGAATATGAAACAGATGCCAACGATGTTTTCTGGGTACGTGTAGACAGAACAAGAAAGGTTCCGATTTCTGTTCTGATTCGTGCTTTGGGAAAAGGAACCAATGCAGAGATCACAGAACTGTTCGGTGAGGAGCCAAAGATTCTGGCAAGCTTTACCAAAGATACAGCAACCTGCTATGAAGAAGGTCTGTTAGAGCTGTATAAGAAGATCCGTCCGGGCGAACCGCTGGCAGTGGACAGCGCAAGAAGTCTGATCACAAGCATGTTCTTTGATCCGAAGCGTTACGATCTGGCTAAAGTAGGTAGATATAAATTCAATAAAAAACTGCATCTGAAGAACCGTATCAGCGGTCACGTACTGGCTGAGGACGTAGTGGATACCACCACAGGTGAGATCCTGGCAGAAGCAGGTACAGAAGTAACAAAAGAACTGGCAACTTCTATCCAGAATGCGGCAGTTCCGTTTGTATGGATTCAGACAGAAGAGAGAAACGTAAAAGTTCTGTCCAATATGATGGTAGATCTGACCACATATGTAGACTGCGATCCGGAAGAACTGGGCGTTACAGAGCTGGTATACTATCCGGCACTGGCACAGCTGATGGAAGAATATGAAGACGAAGATGAGCTGAAAGAAGCCATCAAACATCATATTCATGATCTGATTCCGAAACACATTACAGAAGAAGATATTTTTGCTTCTATTAACTATAACTTACATCTGGAATATGGTCTGGGAACCGACGACGATATCGACCACTTAGGAAACCGTCGTATCCGTGCAGTCGGAGAACTGTTACAGAACCAGTACCGTATCGGTATGTCAAGACTGGAACGTGTTGTTCGTGAAAGAATGACAACACAGGATCCGGAGGGTATTTCTCCACAGTCTCTGATCAACATCAAACCGGTAACAGCTGCTGTAAAAGAATTCTTCGGTTCTTCTCAGCTGTCTCAGTTCATGGATCAGAACAACCCGCTGGGTGAGCTGACTCATAAGAGACGTCTGTCCGCACTGGGACCTGGTGGTCTGTCCAGAGACCGTGCCGGATTCGAGGTTCGAGATGTACACTACTCCCATTACGGAAGAATGTGTCCGGTAGAGACTCCTGAGGGACCTAACATCGGTCTGATCAACTCTCTGGCATCTTATGCAAGAATCAACGAATACGGATTTGTAGAAGCTCCGTATCGTAAGATTGACAAAACAGATCCGAAGAATCCTCGCGTCACAGACGAAGTTGTTTATATGACAGCTGACGAGGAAGATAATTACCATGTAGCACAGGCGAACGAACCGCTGGATGAAGAAGGACATTTCCTTCATAAGAATGTATCCGGTCGTTACCGCGAAGAGACACAGGAATACGAAAGAAGAATGTTCGATTACATGGACGTATCTCCTAAGATGGTATTCTCTGTAGCTACAGCCCTGATCCCGTTCCTGCAGAACGATGATGCAAACCGTGCGCTGATGGGATCCAACATGCAGCGTCAGGCCGTACCGCTGATGATTACAGAAGCTCCTGTAGTCGGAACAGGCATCGAAGCAAAAGCTGCCGTAGACTCCGGTGTTTGTGTGGTTGCCAAGAAGGCAGGTACCATTACCAAGTCTACATCTAAAGAAATTACAATGAAAAATGATGACGGTACCACAGATGTATACCGTCTGACTAAATTCCTGAGAAGTAACCAGTCCAACTGTTACAACCAGAAACCAATCGTGTTCAAGAACGAACACGTAGAGGCAGGTCAGGTAATTGCTGACGGTCCTTCTACTTACAATGGTGAACTTGCTCTTGGTAAGAACCCGCTGATCGGATTCATGACCTGGGAAGGTTATAACTACGAGGATGCCGTTCTGCTGAGCGAGAGACTGGTACAGGAAGATGTATATACTTCTATTCATATCGAAGAATACGAAGCAGAGTCCAGAGATACCAAGCTGGGACCGGAAGAGATCACAAAAGACGTTCCGGGTGTCGGTGATGATGCTCTGAAAGATCTGGATGAGCGTGGTATCATCCGTATCGGTGCTGAGGTTCGTGCGGGAGATATCCTGGTTGGTAAAGTAACTCCGAAGGGAGAGACCGAACTGACAGCTGAGGAACGTCTGCTGCGAGCAATCTTCGGTGAGAAAGCAAGAGAAGTGCGTGATACTTCCCTGAAAGTACCGCACGGTGAATATGGTATTGTTGTGGATGCGAAAGTATTTACAAGAGAAAACGGCGATGAACTGTCACCGGGTGTAAACCAGGCTGTTCGTATCTACATTGCACAGAAGAGAAAGATCTCCATCGGTGATAAGATGGCCGGTCGTCATGGTAACAAGGGTGTCGTTTCCCGAGTTCTGCCTGTAGAAGACATGCCATTCCTGCCGAACGGACGTCCGCTGGATATCGTGCTGAACCCTCTGGGTGTACCTTCCCGTATGAATATCGGACAGGTCCTGGAGATTCATCTGAGTCTGGCTGCGAAAGCTCTTGGATTTAACATTGCTACTCCGGTATTCGATGGCGCGAGCGAGAACGACATCATGGATACTCTGGAATTGGCAAATGATTATGTAAACCTGTCCTGGGAAGAGTTCTCTGACAAACACAAAGAAGAACTGCTTCCGGAAGTAATGGATTATCTGTATGAAAACAGAGATCACAGAAAACTGTGGAAAGGTGTTCCGATCTCACGCGACGGTAAAGTAAGACTTCGTGACGGTCGTACCGGTGAATATTTCGACAGCCCGGTAACTATCGGTCACATGCATTATCTGAAACTGCATCACCTGGTTGATGATAAGATCCATGCACGTTCTACCGGACCATACTCCCTGGTAACACAGCAGCCTCTGGGTGGTAAAGCTCAGTTCGGTGGTCAGCGTTTCGGAGAGATGGAGGTATGGGCACTGGAAGCATACGGTGCATCTTATACTCTGCAGGAGATCCTGACAGTCAAATCCGATGATGTGATCGGTCGTGTGAAG
>SKED01002012.1_pt1 | contig 15539 bp, 16 predicted proteins | sample 4826651 | NCBI WGS metagenome assembly SKED01 (sample SAMN11008818, study PRJNA524170) | human gut metagenome | biome: Human fecal sample; material: Feces; isolation source: fecal sample from pouch patient p19 | host: Homo sapiens | place: Israel: Tel-Aviv | collected 2016-06-28
ATTTATTAATTCAATAAATACTAATTTTATAAAATTCAGGAAAAAAACAGGGGATGAGTTATTTGAAATTATCTCTTTAAAATTTAATAATAAAATATATATTGGAGAAAAAGAGCGTAAATACATTATAAAATCTTCCTTTGGGAATATAATGCATTTATTTATAATAATTAATTATTTAAAGCAGGAAGGATACATTCATTTTGATGGCATTAAGTGGATATGTGACCAGCTTCCAAATGGAATATTAAATCAGTCAATTGAAGAATATATTAAACACCGTTATAATAGGCTGAATAACGATTTAAAAATATTATTACAAAAATCTTCTCTTTTGGGACCTGAATTTTACTCAAATCAACTTCAAAAAACTTTTAATTTAGTCAGAGTCGATGAAGAACTATCACGGATAGAAAAATTATCGTCTCTAATTCAAAAAAATGATAATTACGATAAAAATAAATATTTGTTTGAAACCGAGGAGGTATGCAATAATATTCAGAACCTTATTCCAGACAATGAGAAAATAATTTGGAATAAAATGTTAGCAGAATACTATGAGATGCAATATAGAAAAAATGATCAAAATATGATCAAACGTCTCGAAAATTGCTGTAGATTGGCTCTTTATTATATCAATAGCAATAACACGGAGAAGGCAATCATATTTTATTTTCGTGCAATACGTTATAGCATATATCTATTAGATTATAAAGGTGCATTAGAATTAATTTCATCATTATTAGAAATATCCAACATATGCAATACATATGAAAACGTATATTTTGAGTCACTAAAGCTACAGGCGTATTGTCAGCATCAATTAGGAAAATATGAGCTATCAACGGAATTATATTCAAAATTGCTTAATAACAAATCATTTACAAAGCTAGAAAGAATGGAAATATCCTATTTTTATGCGGATTCTTTGTACTTTATAGGAAAAGTCAGTAAAGCTCAAGATATATTGCTTATTTTGAAAGAAGAATTAAAATCTGACCATAATAACAAATTATTATTTAGAGTATTAAGTGAACTAGCTACTACATATGGTTTTTTTAGAGAGTACGGATCCGCAAGAGAATATTTTAGCTACTCAGTAAATCAATGCCGTTCCACAGGTTTAGAAGATGATTATTTCATTCAATTGAGAAAATCCAGCATGTTTTGGGAGTTAAAATTGACCGTTCCACTAATGGAACAGGCGGCAGAGTATTTTGAAAGAAAAAACAACATTCAAGAACTTGCAAAGACATATCATAATCTTGGAACTGATTCATTATATTTAGGAAATAGTAAAACAGCTATAAACTATTTAAATCAGGCTGTAAAAGAATTCCAAAAATATGGCAGTGATGAAATACATTATACATATAATTGTATTGGAGTATATTATGCAGCTTACGAGACAAATTTTGAAAAAGCAATAGAATATTTCCAAAAAGCAATTTATTTTAAACCTGTGCTGTTTTCAACAATGGTTCTTTATCTAAATATGTCAAGTTGTCATAAGGCATTGCAGAATAATGAGAGTGCTGAGAAATGTCTTGAAAAAGCAATGCATATACAAACAGAACTTGGAAATGAGGTACCTTCTTACTTACTATACCTTCTTATAAATCAGGGGCTTTACGCCAAACTAGATGGAAGGTTAAAAGAAGGTGAGCAATATTTTAAAGAAAGCCTCAAATATAAGCTGACCAACAATCAATTGTATTTAGTTGGCAAAAATCTTTCGGAAGTATCCCGAAATCTTGACAAAGATACACTAAAATATGTATCACTAGAGGCAGAACCATTGTATGAACGTTTTTATCAAAATAATATTTGCCTGAGCACATTACGTTTTTGGGAATAAATCAAATCGACAGCAAGCATTATTCAGTATATCATTAAATATATCTACAGGATTAATATTGTTTAATTTAGCTGCCATCATAAATGAAGCTGTTTCGCTTAAGGCTGGTAAAGGTGTTACTTCTAATAAATAAGGATTATCATTTTTATCCAGCCGAAAATCTATTCTGCAGTAGTCATTACACCTTAAATAAGAATACATCTTAAGAGCATAATCTTTTAGCAGCGATGCAGTTTCAGCAGATATTCTGGGTAGAATTTTTTTGCAGCCATATATTCTTTTTATCTCACTGGAGTAAATAGGCATAATTTCATTATTATGTTGTAACGATTCGACCATTCCAAATACATATGGACTGCCGTTTTTTTCAATTATAGATACAGTGATTTCTTTTCCAGGTATAAACTCTTCTAAAATAAGCTTATCTGAGTATTTTTGAAAGAGCAGTTTAGCATGTTCAAGCAAGTCTTCTTTACTATTTATTAGCTTAACGCCCATGCTGCTGCCTTCATAATTGGGTTTTAAAATGGCAGGATAATCGAATAAGAGTGTTTCAGCATCTTCCATGCTGGTTATTTCTATAAAGTTAGGCGTAGGTACATTCAAATAATTTGCAATAAGTTTTGTCAAAATTTTATCTAACGTAACAATTAAAGTATACGCGTCCGAACCCGCATATGGAAGATTATGCAGTTCACATATAGACGCAATCCAGCTTTCCCGATTTCTGCTTTGTATTCCTTCTGCAGCCGTAATAATTAAATCAAATGTATTGTTCTGTTTTAAATATTCAAGTAATTTTTTATGGTTACCAACCAAAGTTACTTTATGTCCGCATTTTTCTAAACTTTCCTTAACAAAAGTTATAGCAGTAGGAGAAATGAAGTCACAAAATGATAAATCATTTGATGTATAACCATAATCTTCTTTACAATCAAAACAAAAACCTATTTTCATTTTTATTCCTCCCATATGTTTTTGATTATTTTATTTCCTTCCCATGTTTCTAAAATAACAGTTTCATCTGGATTAATGTTTTTTAGAATATCTTTATTTAATGCTATTTTCCCTAAGCCTTGTTCTGAGTTAAGAATATATGTTGGAATAGCCAAACCTGAAGTATTCCCCCGCAATTGTTCATATATACGAATTCCTTCTGCAATAGATATGGAAAAATGTTTAGTTCCAATGACGTCTTTAGGATGAAATATATAGTATGGTCGTACTTTTATTTTTAATAACAATTGATTAAGCAATTGTAAGGTGTAATAATCTGTATTTATATTTTTTAAAAATACCATTTGATTTCCCAATACAATGCCATTTTCAGCCAAATCCAAACATGCTTTTGAACTTTCTTCTGTAATTTCCGATGGATGATTAAACTGTGTATTCATATAAATAGGACCATATTTTTTTAAAATAGTAATTAGTTCGCTGGTTATACGCTGAGGTAATGTAACTGGTATCCGGGTTCCGATTCTGATTATTTCTACTGTTTCAATACTGCGTATTTTAATAAGAATATTTTCAATACAGGAATCTGATAACGTAAGCGGATCTCCTCCTGTGATTAAAACATCTCTTATTTCAGGATGACTCTTTATATATTCAAAAGATTCTTCTAAAGAAGCTTCATTGATATAAATATCCTTTTCTCCAATATTGCGCCTTCGTTGACAGTGACGGCAAAAAGCAGCGCAACTATTTGTAACGTTAAGGATTACTCTATCTGGATAACGGCGCGTAATTGTTCCAGCCGGATTATTATTTGATTCATTCATAGGATCAATTTTACCACCGTAATATAATTCATCGATTTGCGGAATACATTGGAGATAGATGGGGTCACTTTTGTTAAAATTCTGTATGAGTGATAAGTAATAAGGGGTAATTGCAAATCGGAATTTTTCGCTTACTTTAACAAGCTGTTCAAATTCATGTTGTGTGATATCAAATATTTCTTTTAGCTTTTCTGCTGTTTTAATCTGATTTCGTAACTGCCATTTCCAACTATTCCAATCGTTATCTGATACATTGAAATAATTACGAATCTTATTTGATTGAAAATATTTGCTTTTTTCTAAGAATTCTCTTTTAAATGATAAAAATGATAAAGACTTATCTGTTAATATACCAGATCGTTGAATTGATTCCTTGTTTACCATAAACTGTTTTCTCCTATATTGTATAATGATAGTTAGGCGTTTGCGAAACGCCACACACCGCATAAATACGGCATTTTTTTGTTGTTAAAATAAAATATCTCCTCAAGGTTTATGGTAAAATAGAGTTGTCCAGAAACTATTAACCAATCCACCTTAAAGGAGATATACTCATATGATAACACATAAGCAACTCACTTTGGCAGAAGTTTTTGAAGATTGCCAAAATAAATTCGACAACGACAAATATCAGTTTCTTTCTCTTCTTGATGAAGCCATCAACCTTGATGAAATTGTTCCTGTTTCTTTTGTTTCTCCAGCGTATTTTTTCAATCCCGACTGACACGCTCCTGATTGTGTTTTTGAAATACTCTCAGGAACTTCGTAATTTCTGCGGCTTTGATGTTGTACCAGATGGTTCAAAATTCACTCACTTTAAACAGGATTTCTTGGCGAACTTACAATCTATGTTGCCCGGTACGTGTCTGCCTCTGAATAAAATACTGATGCCAGCTGGAAGAGAGTGTTCATATCTGATATTTATTTTAATGGCAGAGTACAGTATTTATCCAGTTTGCTTCTGGTTGTAAACAAAATCTGGCAGCGATATTTTAATACTACTGATAGAAAGAAATCAGTTTTGCAAGAAATAGCAGTCTTGAACTGGCTGGTTTATATAAAGGAGTCAGATTTTTCTTTTTCGCATCTGAGATGCTGTCATCCTGAATGAATAAAGTGTAAATATCCTGTATAGCCATATTACAGTCAGACATCAGTGGAAGAAGATTCTGGTAGATGGTATGGGCTAATTTTTCCTGATTGGATGGCTTGGAATAGTAAGCAGATATTTTAGGACTGATTTTAGCCTGACCAGTCATCCAGCGGCAAACCAGACCGTTGTCCATTGAAAAATCCTGATTTGCCGGATCATTCATAAAATCTTCAAATAATTCGTATAAAAATCAGGCTGACTCATTTGATTACTTTCGCTGATATGATTTTTTAAACAAGTGCTAATAGAAGAAAAATCGCACCGATTCAATTTCTATTCAATGTGGTTTTCCGGCAGGTTCTGTAAAATAAGCTCAGATTATCTTTTACTTCTGCAAGCATATAAGGATTGTGTTTACTTTTACGCTTAAATATAATATAATTTAAGCACAAAAGTAAATATCAAGGATAAGGAGGACAACTATGTCAACATCAGATATTTTGGAATCGCTAATTGAAAAAGACAATGGATATTTGATTACATCGAAGGCCGTTGAATCAGGTGTATCAAAGCCATCTGTCTCAAAATACGTCAGAGAGCATGATATGGAAAAAGTGGCACATGGCATTTATATCTTAGATAATGTGTGGCTAGATGAGTTGTTTGTACTCCAGCAACGAAATAAGAATATTATTTATTCGGGCGAGACCGCCCTTTATTTGCATGGTCTTATCGACAGAGAATACAGTCATATTTGTTTCACTGTTCCTACCGGGTATAATGCAACACATATCAAAAAGAAAAACAAAGAAGTTCGTTACGCAACCCTAGAGATTCTTGATATGGGGACCTGTGAAATCCCGTCAAGCAGCGGTAATTTGGTTAAAGTATATGACAAGGAAAGATGTATTTGTGATTTGATTAAAGATCGAAAGAAATATGAAATTCAGTTATATCAGACAGCAATCAAGGAATATATGTCCTCGAAGGAAAAGAATCTTTCAAGATTGATTGAGTATGCGGTTAAACTTGGAGTAAGGGATGAAGTGATGATGTATGTGGAGGTAATGATATGATTCATACAGCGAAACAACTTAAAGACAAAGTAAAAAACATGTCCGGCGGGAATAGTGGAGTTGCGCAAGCACTAATTAGAACATATTTTATGGAAAGGTTCTTAGAAAGAGTTTCTGTTTCTGAATACAGGAATAATTTTATTTTGAAAGGCGGAATGCTTGTTGCTTCTATTGTCGGTGTAGACATGAGAGCTACAATGGATATCGATACCACTGTGAAAGCATTACCTCTTAATGAGAAGGATGCTAGAGCAATCATTGAGAGAATCGGTGAGCTTCAGCTTGAAGATGGGGTAAACTTTAGGATTACATCAGTAAAAGAAATCATGGAAGAATTTGATTATCCTGGCATTAGGATGATGATAGAAGCTAATTTGGAACGAATGAGACAACCTTTTAAGATCGATATTTCTACGGATGATGCAATCACGCCAGGTGCAGTGGAGTATAAATACAAGCTTATGTTTGAAGACATATCAATTTCAGTTTTGTCGTATAATTTTGAAACTCTTCTTTCAGAAAAGATGCAGACGATTTTGGCAAGGATGCAAGTATTGAAACATGGCAGGAATTTTATACCACTGTTGAAAATATGCAAGATTCAGAAATGCAAATACATTTAACGGAATTCACTGATACAAGTCGAGTATAGCTTCAACCTGGTATGGGAAAAAATTTGTGTAGAAATTATGGATAATCAGTTAGATGTCCCTCTTGGCATTTTAAAATTGCCTGTGCCATTGAAAGAAGATTATAACAGAGGACAGAAGCTGATTGAATTAATCGAGAAACCATTGTGGACGATTACCGGAAAGTGTGCAAAAGATACATTGATACCAGATTTAGTTTCTATTTGTAAGGTTAATGATCAGCATCAATTTATTATATTTGATGCAAAATATTATAATGCCCATTTGGAAAAGGGAATTGTTCCGACAAGACAGCCCGGCATAGAATCTATTACCAAACAGTATCTTTACCAATTGGCATATCAACGGTTTATTGAAGACCATAAATTCTCTTCTGTAAAGAACTGTTTTCTACTTCCAACAGAAAACAATGAGATAGAGGATAAGGGTGAAGTTCGAATGGAGATGCTTTCTAATTTGGGACTTCAAGATATAAAAATTAGGTTGATTCCTGCAACAATGGCATATGATTTGTATCTTTCAGGAAGTAAAATGGATATGGAAAGATTGGATTTATAATAATCCAACTAGGAGACAATTTGGTTGAAGATAATACTTAATTACAAATCGTATTATGAAGTGTTTAAACTCGGTGTCAAAGACAATGAATAAATAAGATATTGTGAGGAACTGCAAATGAAAGCTAATAGAATGTGGCTCTTTTCCGATGTTCTAGAGAAGAACAAAAGAGTTTTTAAAGTACCTGTTTACCAAAGAAATTATGATTGGACAAACATACAGTGTGAAAAACTGTTCCAAGATATCATGAAAGCCGGAGAAAACAATCGACAGCATTTTACTGGAACAGTTGTGTATATTGATGATGTCAACGGTGGCAGCGGACTAAATGAAGTTTTAATCATTGATGGTCAGCAGAGAATTACTACAATGTATATTCTTCTTAAGGCTCTTTACGATGCATCTAAAGGGGTGTCGGCAAGAATTGAGGATGAAGTTCAAGAGGTAATGTTTAATCGACATTGCGATGAAAAATACAAAGTAAAATTAAAACCAGTAAAAACGGATAATGAGCAATTGATGCTCCTAATAAAAGATAAAGTAGATAAAATGGACAGAAATTCAAATGTTTATAAAAACTACGTGATCTTTAAAAATCTTATAGAAGAAACCGTTGCCAATGGACATGAGCTTAATGATATCTTAGAGGGAATTAAGAAGCTTGAAATTGTAGAGATTATTTTGGATAAGCTTCAAGGAGACGAGCCTCAGAAAATTTTTGAGTCCATCAACTCCACGGGACTGGAACTTTCGCTTGCGGATCTGATTAGAAATTATTTGCTGATGGATGATGAAAACCAAGATGAACTTTATGAGGAATACTGGCTCGAAATCGAAAAAAATGTTGGATACCGTAATCTTGGGGATTTTGTAATCAATTTCTTGAATTCTCAGATAACTGGATCAGTCAACAGTAAGAATGCATATCGCCTGTTTAAGGAACACTGCCAGAACAATGGTCTTAGCCATAAAGATGTGCTTACTGCTCTTAGAGGAACATCAAAATATTATGGTGCGTTTATTGGAGAAATTGAATGCTATAGTGCAAGAGTGACTAAATATCTGAATGCATTTAATATGATAAAACAGACAACTGTTTTGCCATTATTATTTAGGGTATTTGATGACTATGAGGCGAGAAATATTGATGAGAATACATTATGTAGCGTGTTGGAATGCCTGCTTACTTATTTTGTAAGAACGAATGCCTGTGAGATTAACAAGAATATGGCAAAATTCATGAAGTCGCTCTATGACAGGGTAATTGATGGTAATTATGAACACTACTATGAGCGCTTTGTGATGTTCCTTAATGATATCCGTGCTAACGATAGAATGCCTACTGATAAGGAATTTAGAGAAGCACTAATCTATAGACCTCTATATAAAAAGAACATCTGTAAATATCTGCTGTCTGTAATTGAGAATTCAACGAAGGAGCATATTGATGTCAGCAATTTAACGATTGAGCATATTCTTCCTCAGAAGGAAAATGCAGCAGTATGGAAAAAAGAGGTTGGAGCGGATTACGGTCGTGTATATGAAACATATCTTCATACTCTTGGAAACTTGACAATCACAGGACATAACAGCGAACTTGGAACTAAGGCCTTCGAAGAGAAAAAGAAGATAATCAGGCAAAATTCTAAGGCCAATATTCTCAACAGAGAAGTGCTGTCGGCTGATACATGGACGGAAAAATCTATTTTACATAGAGCAAAGATATTGGCGGATATCCTAATAGAAGAATTTAAGTACATTGAAATTCATTCGGATACCAATGAAAGTACAGAATTAACCTTTGATGTGAATAGCAATTTCGATTTCTCCAATACAAAACCAGGAGAAATGATATTTGTTGGAGAGCATACGAAAGTTTCTAGTTGGGCAGATTTATTGGCAAAGACGATGAATACGGCATTTGATCTTGATGCTGAAACCATAACGGATCTTGCAACAAAGGATTATTCTATTCCGTATGCGACTCGAATTTATATTTCCAATGATGAAAGAAAGATTCGTAAACCAAAGCAGATAGATAATAGCGGTATCTATTTTGAAGCAAACTTATCAGCTAATGGAATCATTTCTTTTATAAAAGATTTGTTAGCGAAACTGCAGTTAGATACTGATGATTTTAGCTTTTCTTTATCAGAGGTGCCGTTTGATATTGATAACGAAGATACCTGGGCAGAGGGTTTAATTCCAGTAGCAAAACTATTTTATAATTTTGTTGAAAATTTGGTGGAAAAAGGATTGATTGATTCTGCTGAATTAGAAAATTTAAAAACCAAGGAATATACCAAGAACCTTTTCCAAGCTACAGATTATCCAGCAATTGCAAATAGTAGAACAGATAATATGGGTAATTCTCTCCAAAAGAGATATAGAGCAAAGGCCATCAATTTCAATGGAACGGATATCTATGTATCAACACAGTTCTTTGATTCAGACAGGGATGCGGTAATTGATTGGTATAGAAGTCATTTGTAATATTTGTATCATCTGAGGGAACTATAAGCGTTGTCATGGACGAGGAGAGTATACAGCAATTCGTTTATTGTTTATTATAGAGTGATTTATCGAAGAAGGAAGCATCCTATTTGAAAAAGAAAAAAGATGAAATAACCATCCGTTCCAGCGCAGCAGAATACCTGACCTATGTTGCATCTGTCGGCAATCAGCAGGACAGTATTGAGATGCGCTATGAGGATGAGAATATATGGCTGACACAGAAGATGATGGCCACATTGTACGATGTCGGCACTAACACTATAAATTATCATATTAAGAAAATATTCGAGGATAGCGAACTACAGAAGGATTTAGTTATTCGAAAATTTCGAATAACTGCCGCCGACGGAAAAAACTACAGCACTGGGCAGAACATTTAGATAGGATTCTGACAATGAGCGGTGAACAGCTTTTAGATTGCCTGAATTCAATAAAAAAATTGGAGAAGAAAACAGATAAAAAACAGTGAGATCATCATCGGAATTAGTGGTCTGGTATTTCTGGGCTTTTTGTAAGGTTGGTATCATCAAAGAAGCCTTGCGGAAAGCTCGGTTTTATTATATGGAAATATATCTACTTTTGGGTTTAACCGGGGTATGAACAATTTGTAAAATGTTGATTTTGTATTGCTTTTGTCCGGACGAATAAATATAATATAGTTAGAAAAAATTCGAAAGGAGTATTTACTATGGCAACAAAATCAGCAAATTTATACGTGCGCATTGAGCCTGATGTAAAAGAACAGGCAGAAAGAATCTTAGCAGCATTAGGAATTCCTGCATCCAATGCAATAAATATGTTTTACAAACAAATTATTCTTCAAGGAGGACTTCCTTTCGAAGTGAAAATGCCATCCGCTCGTCCTGTAGACGTTAGTGCATTATCAGAAGCACAGATGAATGCAGAACTAGAGAAAGGATATGCAGATATGCAGGCTGGTCATACTAGATCAGCAAAATCTGTTTTTGCTGATATCCGCAAGGATTACAGTTTATGATTTATGATATCGAGATTTCAGATCAGGCCGAGATAGACCTTCGTGGAATCTTCGAATACATTGCTTTTGAACTGCAGGCACCAGAAAATGCAAGTGGTCAGCTTGATAGGCTTGAAGCATGTATTATGGATCTTGATCATATGCCGAAGAGATATCGACAATATGAGTTGGAACCATGGAAAAGTCGAGGGCTACGCGTAGCGCCAGTAGACAATTATCTTGTTCTATATATTCCGGATGATGATACACAAGTGGTTACGATTATCCGTGTTATGTACGGTGGACGAGATGTGAATACGCAATTAAACAGATTTACAAAAACAAAATAATTTGAAAGCATCAATCAGAAATGGTTGATGCTTTTTTCATGCCTGGAGAGATCTGGGCTTTTTTTATGCCCATTTTTACGGAAGGAGGTATCGGCCGTGGCTAACAGAATTATGGGTATTACTGTCAAGATTGGCAAAGATACCACCAAATTACAGACTGCCAAAGTAGTTTATGTTCGCAATCGTAACAAACGCAAGGAATATCTCTGCCTTATTTCCACGGACGTAAATCTGGATGAGAATGAAATCATCCGGGTCTACGGAAAACGTTGGGACATAGAGGTGTTCTTCAAGGTGTGCAAAAGCTACCTTAAGAGACCGTTTCAAGTTTTGTGTAAACGTTAAAAACTGATATAAGATTTGTGAATAGTTACAAATGGGCAGAGCCGATTTTCCGAGACTATGAAGAAAAGTCTGTAAATAAGATTCTTCTATGATAAGTAAGAGCGAATTGTTCATCTTGTGAGCTATTCGCTCTTGTTTTATATATATCAGCTATAAATTTGCATGTCAAGAGCAGGCGAAAAATCCGCCTGTCTTAACCTGCCGTTAAATTCCTTATTCGGGCAAGCGACCCTCATACATAATACTTAATTCTCCATATACCTGTGCCCGGTTCCGAATCGTTGTAGTCCATTTTTTCGTTGCTTCAAATGTAGCAAGGTATAAAGCCTTTAAAAGAGCTGTATCGCTCGGGAATACGCTTCTCTGACGGTTTAATTTACGGTAAGTAGAATTCAGTGATTCAATGGCATTGGTCGTGTAGATTACCTTTCTGACCGTCGCAGAGAACTTAAAAATTGGAGAAATTGCATCCCAGTTATCTTTCCAGCGTTTCATGGAATTCGGGTATTTCGGAGTCCATTTTTCGGTTACCCGATCCAGAGCAGCCAGGGCCTTTTTCTCGTCAGCAGCCTGATAGATTGTTTTCAGGTCTGTTGCAAAGGCTTTTGCATCATTATTTGAGGTATTTACGCTCTTTTGTATAAATCTGCAAGAATCTTCCTGTTTTACAATCCCTACAATTAATGGTAGAATAAATAGAAAATCAAAATCAGTCAAAGGAAAAGAAGCAGATATGAGTACAGATGCATGCCAAAATGTGGAATCAGCAGAAGAAAATGAAGTGCTACGTGCATGGAAGTTACACATGGAACAGGTGAAAAATCAACCGGAAAACCTGAATGCAGAATTGTTGTGGCAGGTGTTATGCGAACTTCAGAAGATTCCTTTTTACACGGTAAAGAGCATCCAATTTACTTATAGCATCCGGGGATATGAGATGTTTGTCGACCGAAAGGAAAAATCGATCACACAGGCAACGGTTTTGCTGTCGGCACAGCGCGTATTGGAAAAGCAAAATCAGGGAATTGCGATCACAGGACCGAAAAAAATAGGTACTTTTGGAGCAAGTTATCTGTACCCGATTTTCCAGCAGATTGGTTTGATATCAGTCGAGTAGTTTCTCATCTATTGTACGAAGAGCACAGTAATAAATTTATTTTAACAAAGTGATGTTAATTCGACTTGAAGATATATAAGGAATATGATTGGAAAAATTTGGAGGAAGATGATACGTGAATAAAATAGATCCACAATCCTGGAAGGCGGATATGCCGGATTTCAGGGAAAAAACAAAAGCGTTTTACAATGGAGAAATGAGCAAAGGTGACTATAAAGGTTATTCCGGTCGTTATGGAAGTTATGCACAGAAAGGCGGAAAAGCAAGTATGCTCCGTCTTCGTATGACAGCTGGTCGTGTGACAAAGGAAAAACTTGCATTTATTGCAGAATCCATTCGAAAATATAATGTGAAAAAAGCACATTTTACAACTTGCGAGACGATTCAGCTGCATGATCTGCAGCAGGAAGAACTGTGTCAGATCATGGAAGATGCGCTAGATGTTGGAATTGTTACGATGGGCGGCGGTGGAGATTTTCCACGAAATGTTATGTGTTCTCCCCTGTCCGGTGTGGAAGCAGATGAGTATTTTGATGTGCGCCCGTGGGCGGAGGCAGCGGGTGAGTATCTGATGACTTTTATCAATGCGGAGAAAATGCCGCGTAAGTTGAAAGTATGTTTTTCTAATTCGCCGAAAAATATTCCACATGCAACGTACCGTGATCTTGGATTTGTGGCAACAAAAGAAGGAAAATTTGACGTATACAGCGCTGGTGGACTTGGCAATAATGCCAGATTTGGAGTAAAAGTTGCAGAAGCAGTTGATCCGGAGATGATTTTATATTACATCAAGGCGATGTGGCTGACGTTCCGTGCGCATGGAAATTATGAGAACCGTGGAAAAGCCAGAACACGATACATGCAGGAAATCTGTGGTGGCGCAGAGAATTATGCGAAGGCATATCAGGAAAAACTGGCAGAGGTGTTGGCTTCCGGAGAAAATCTGAAAATTTCTGTAGATCCGCAGCCGGTGAACAAAAAAGAGGACGGAGTACGCATTTCCGGAGCACGTATTTTACCACAGAAACAGAACGGATTGTATATCGTGATTTGGCATCCAATCGGAGGACAGCCGAAGGTGGAAGAACTGTGTGCACTTTCCGATGCGATTCAGGAGATGGAAGATGTGGAAATCCGTCTTGCACCGGATGAGACAGCATATATCATTAATCTGACTGGCTCAGAAGTGGGAAAAGTGCTGGATGCAACACCAAGTAGTGCAAATACAGTATTTGAGACAAGCGTCAGCTGCATTGGAGCATCGATTTGTCAGGTAGGACTGCGTGATTCTCAGGCACTTTTGCAGGCTTGTGTGGAAGCAGTTCGTGAAGCAGACATTCCAAACGGTGCGTTACCACAGATGCATATTTCCGGATGCCCGTCATCCTGTGGTACGCATCAGACTGGTGTAATTGGATTCCGCGGCGCGGTAAAACGTGTGGGTGATCAGCCGAAAAATGCATTTGTGCTGTTTGCAAATGGTGAGGAGCGTCAGGGTGAAGAACGTATGGGACGTGAGATTGGAACTATGGAAGAGTCAGTGATTCCACAGTTTTTGGTGGAACTTGGACAGACTGTGGCAGATTCTGGAATGGATTATCTGAACTGGGCGCAGAAAAATCCGGAAGGAATTGATAAAGTAGCAGAGAAATATCTGTAAGGAGGAAAACGCGATGGAGCGTCGGGATAAAATTAATTATTATCTGGATCTGGCTGAAATTGTGGGACAGCGCGGAACCTGTCTGCGCAGACATTATGGTGCCGTTATTGTAAAAAACGATGAAGTTATCTCCACCGGTTATGTGGGAGCACCAAGAGGCAGAAAGAACTGTTCTGATCTTGGTGTCTGTATCCGGCAGAAAATGAATGTGCCGAGAGGCGAGCGCTATGAGCTTTGCCGTAGTGTACATGCAGAGGCAAATGCGATCATCAGTGCATCCAGAGGAAAAATGATCGGAAGTACGTTGTATCTGGTTGGAAAAGAAGTGGATACCGGGGAATATGTAAAAAATTCCAACAGTTGTTCCATGTGCAAACGAATGATCATCAATGCCGGAATCGACCGGGTGTATATTCGAGATTCCAAGGATGAGTACCGTATGATTCAGGTGCAGCAGTGGATTGACGATGATGAATCTCTGGCAGGAACATTTGGATATTAGAGCAGATGATATACAAAAGTAAATAGATGAATAAAATCAGAGAAAATCACAGAAAAGCGCTATTTATACAGATAGAAAGTTAATGGCAACTAAGAAAAAACAATGCGAAGAAACTGAAATCGAAATTGAAATCAGGAGAAAAATAAGGCAGGTAAAAGAAACGTATGATACAGGATATTGCACCATTTCATTTTAATAACGAGTGGCATAAATTACAACCGGAGGAAAATGACTGGATCATCTGTATGCAGGAGCGGAAAATATTGCTGCGGGGAACAAAAGAAGATATATCTTTTCCACGTTATCATGAATTAAAGGAACAGGTGCAGAACGGAGACCGGTTTGTGTATCTGTTTGCAGTTGGTGAGGAACGATTTTTCCTGTATCAACAACATCAGTACAAAGAGCGGGAAGAACTCAATCTGATACATCTGGAACAGTCATATGTGAAAAAACAGTCAATGAAATTTGAGGAACAATTTTGTGCAAAAAAACAGCCAGAAAGTTCTGATAAGCAATCTGACACGGAAAAACAGCAGAAAGATTCTTCTGAACAGTTGGAGAAACAACCAGAATTTCACTACGAAACAACCAGATATTTACGTGGAGCAGCACCACAACATCTGTGTTATGCAGGATTAGTCGGCGCACAGTTAGCAGGCTGGTATGCAGCACACCGTTTTTGCGGTGGATGCGGAACCCGCATGATTCCGGATGAGCGGGAGCGGATGATGCGCTGTCCGGTTTGTGGCCAGATGGAATATCCAAAAATCTGTCCGTGCGTGATTGTTGGAGTGATGCACAAAGGGAAAATTCTGGTCAGCTGGTACAAAAATGGTTTCCGTGATCATTATGCGCTGATTGCCGGTTTTGCGGAGGTAGGTGAGACCATCGAAGAAACCGTTGCAAGAGAAGTGTATGAGGAGACGCATTTGCATGTGAAAAATCTGCGTTATTACAAAAGTCAGCCATGGCCTTATTCAGAAAGTCTTTTATTTGGATTTTTCTGTGAACTGGATGGAGAAGATCATATCATCATTCAGGAGGACGAACTTG
>SKED01002026.1_pt1 | contig 15479 bp, 20 predicted proteins | sample 4826651 | NCBI WGS metagenome assembly SKED01 (sample SAMN11008818, study PRJNA524170) | human gut metagenome | biome: Human fecal sample; material: Feces; isolation source: fecal sample from pouch patient p19 | host: Homo sapiens | place: Israel: Tel-Aviv | collected 2016-06-28
TTCTGACGTTGCAGCAATTTACCCAATCACCCCGTCATCCGTTATGGCAGAAGCTACAGACGAATGGGCAACACAGGGAAGAAAAAATATTTTTGGACAGGAAGTTCAGGTTACAGAAATGCAGTCTGAAGCAGGTGCAGCAGGTGCTGTACACGGTTCCCTTGCAGCAGGTGCCCTGACTACAACATATACAGCATCACAGGGTCTTCTGTTGATGATTCCAAACCTTTACAAAATCGCTGGTGAGCAGTTACCGGGTGTATTCAACGTATCAGCTCGTGCTCTTGCAAGCCACGCACTTTCTATTTTCGGTGATCATTCTGACGTATACGCATGTCGTCAGACAGGATGCGCTATGCTTTGTGAATCTTCTGTACAGGAAGTTATGGACTTAACACCAGTTGCACATTTAGCAGCAATCAAAGGTAAAGTTCCATTCATCAACTTCTTCGACGGATTCCGTACATCTCATGAAATTCAGAAAATTGAAACATGGGATTATGAAGATTTAAAAGATATGGCAGATATGGATGCAATCGATGAGTTCCGTAGAAACGCTCTGAATCCAAATCACCCATGTCAGAGAGGTTCAGCTCAGAACCCGGATATCTTCTTCCAGGCAAGAGAAGCATGTAACCCATACTACGATGCTCTTCCGGCAATCGTACAGGAATACATGAACAAAGTAAATGAAAAACTTGGCACAGATTACAAACTGTTCAACTACTATGGTGCAGCTGATGCAGAACACGTAATCATCGCTATGGGTTCTGTTAATGATACAATCGAAGAAACAATCGATTACTTAACAGCAGCTGGACAGAAAGTCGGTGTTGTTAAAGTTCGTCTGTACAGACCATTCAGCGCAGAAGCTTTAGTTGAAGCTATTCCGGAAACTGTAAAACAGATTTCTGTATTAGATAGAACAAAAGAACCAGGTGCACTTGGCGAGCCTCTGTATCTGGACGTAGTTGCAGCATTAAAAGGAACAAAATTCGATGCAGTTCCGATTTTCACAGGTCGTTACGGTTTAGGTTCTAAAGATACTACACCGGCACAGATTGTTGCTGTATACAATAACACAGAAAAGAAAAAATTCACAATCGGTATCGTTGATGATGTTACACATCTTTCTCTGGAAACAGGTGCTCCGCTTGTTACAACTCCAGAAGGAACAATCAACTGTAAATTCTGGGGTCTGGGTGCAGACGGTACTGTAGGTGCTAACAAGAACTCCATCAAGATTATCGGTGATAACACAGATATGTACGCTCAGGCTTACTTTGATTATGACTCAAAGAAATCCGGTGGTGTTACAATGTCTCACCTTCGTTTTGGTAAAAAACCAATCAAATCTACTTACCTGATTCACAAAGCAAACTTTGTTGCATGTCATAATCCTTCTTATGTAAGAAAATACAACATGGTTCAGGAATTAGTTGATGGTGGTACATTCTTATTAAACTGCCCATGGGATATGGAAGGACTTGAAAAACATCTTCCGGGACAGGTAAAAGCATTTATCGCAAACCACAACATCAAATTCTATGTAATTGATGGTGTTAAAATCGGTATTGAAACAGGCATGGGTCCTACACGTATCAATACAATTCTTCAGTCTGCATTCTTCAAACTGGCTGATATCATTCCGGAAGAACAGGCTATTGATTTAATGAAAGCTGCTGCAAAAGCTACTTACGGACGTAAGGGTGATGATGTAGTTGCTAAGAACTGGGCTGCTATCGATGAAGGTGCAAAACAGATCGTTGAAATTACTGTTCCGGAAAGCTGGAAAACAGCAGCAGACGAAGGTCTTGACACAACACATGCAGAACAGGGAAGAAAAGAAGTTATCGACTTCGTTAACAATATTCAGTCTAAAGTTACTGCTCAGGAAGGTAATACACTGCCAGTATCTGCATTCAAAGATTATGTAGATGGTACAACACCATCCGGAACATCTGCTTATGAAAAACGTGGTATCGCAGTTAACGTTCCTGTATGGAATCCGGAAAACTGTATCCAGTGTAACCGTTGTTCTTATGTCTGCCCGCACGCAGTTATCCGTCCGGTAGCTCTGACAGAAGAAGAAGCAGCAAATGCTCCTCAGACACTTGAAATGACTGGATTAAAACAGTACAAATTTGCTATCGCAGTATCCGCTCTTGACTGTACAGGATGTGGTTCTTGTGTAAATGTCTGCCCAGGTAAAAAAGGTGCAAAAGCACTTGCTATGGAAAACATGGAAGCAAATATCGAAATGCAGAAATTCTTTGATTACTCTGTAACTCTTCCGGAAAAAGAAGACGTTATCGCTAAATTCAAAGAAAACACTGTAAAAGGTTCTCAGTTCAAACAGCCATTACTTGAGTTCTCAGGTGCTTGTGCTGGTTGTGGTGAAACACCTTACGCAAAACTGATCACACAGTTATTCGGTGACAGAATGTACATCGCAAACGCAACAGGATGCTCCTCTATCTGGGGTAACTCTTCACCGTCTACACCATACACTGTAAACGCAAAAGGACAGGGTCCTGCATGGGATAACTCTCTGTTCGAAGATAACGCAGAGTTTGGTTACGGTATGTTACTGGCTCAGAAAGCAATCCGTGAAGGATTAAAAGCAAAAGTTGAAGCTGTAGCAGCAAACGAAAAAGCTTCTGAAGAAGTAAAAGCAGCTTGCCAGGAATGGTTAGATACTTATACTGTAGGAGCTACAAACGGTGCAGCAACAGATAAACTGGTTGCAGCATTAGAAGGCATTGACTGTGATGTATGCAAAGACATCGTTAAAAATAAAGACTTCCTTGCTAAGAAATCCCAGTGGATCTTCGGTGGTGATGGATGGGCTTACGATATCGGATTCGGTGGTGTTGACCACGTATTAGCAAGTGGAAAAGACATCAACATTATGGTATTCGATACAGAAGTTTACTCTAATACAGGTGGACAGTCTTCTAAATCTACTCCGACAGGTGCAATCGCACAGTTCGCTGCCGGTGGTAAAGAAGTGAAGAAGAAAGATATGGCATCTATTGCAATGAGCTATGGTTATGTATACGTTGCTCAGATTTCTATGGGTGCTGACTTCAACCAGACTGTAAAAGCAATTGCAGAAGCAGAAGCATATCCGGGACCATCTCTGATTATTGCTTATGCTCCATGTATCAACCATGGTATCAAGAAAGGTATGTCTAAAGCTCAGACAGAAGAAGAATTAGCTGTTAAATGTGGATACTGGCATAACTTCCGCTTCAATCCGGAAGCAGAAAGCAAGTTCACACTTGACTCTAAAGCTCCAACAGAAGACTACCAGGCATTCCTTGATGGAGAAGTTCGTTACAATTCTCTGAAACGTTCTAATCCGGAAAAAGCTGCAAGACTGTTTGCATTAAATGAAGAACAGGCTAAAGCTAGATACGAATATCTGAACAAACTGGTTACTCTGTACGGAAAAACAGAAGAGTAATTCCATTAACTGAAATGTTATAAATGTGTCCAAACGATTGAAAAGGACTCCCACCCGCAGGCAACTGCGGGGAGGGGGTCCTTTTTGATGTGGACTTTAGTCTGTTGAGTCCATTGGAGTTTTTCGTTGATCCGAAAAATGTAGATGGACGAAACAATAAACCACCCGCTATGCGGGTGCGCGTCGATTGTTATACAAAAAAATTACCTTTCCGTGTACAATAAAGTTGTTCAGGCTATATTGTAGAAAGGAAAGGTAATTTATGGCGAAGAAAGAATATTCACTCGCACATACAAAATGGATGTGCAAATATCATATCATCTTCATACCAAAGTATAGACGAAAAGTAATTTACAATCAATACAAAGAGGATATTAGAGATATTATAAAGCAATTGTGCAGTTATAAAGGTGTTGAAATTATTGAAGGACATCTAATGCCAGATCATATCCATATGTTAGTAAGTATTCCACCAAAGATAAGCGTATCATCATTTATGGGATATTTAAAAGGAAAAAGTGCACTTATGATATTCGATAAACACGCAAACTTAAAATATAAATTTGGAAATCGTCATTTCTGGGCGGAAGGATATTATGTTAGCACAGTAGGATTAAATGAAGCAACAATAAAAAAGTATATCCAAGAACAGGAAAAGCATGATATTGCAATGGATAAGTTAAGTGTAAAAGAATATGAAGACCCTTTTAAGGGTTAATGCTAAGTAGTAACAATGCCCCTTAAGGGGTAGCGCGAGTCAAGAGCAATATGGCTTGAACGGAGCTGTGGGAAGAATGTGAAAACAGAATTCCCATAGCCTAAAGAGAAAGCTAGCGCCTTGAGACGCTAGCCTAGTAACAAGGGCTTATAGCCCTAGAGCAAACCACCCGTTGGACGGGTGGTCCTGATTCGTTCAGAAAAAATTTTTTCAAGAAATTTTTGCAAAAGGGGCGATTTTGGGTGTGCATTTCATACACCTTTGTCCAAATGAGTGAAGGGGTTCATTCCGGATAGCAAAAACGGAAGCCTTTTCGCTTGAAAATTGAATAAGTCATTCACTAAGACTTTATTTCTGATGATAGCTACTTTAGCAGGTATGCCGTGATTTCTGTATTTCAGAATAGCGAGAACTCCGGCTATGAGTATCAGGTTGCCCCTGATATGGCGATGACAATCAGAATGATAATGATACTTCTCTACGGAGTTGGCGGAGTACCCGGCAGAGGTTATAATCCTATGATACAGATAAGCAGTCTGTTCCTTAGTGATTTCCCATCGAAGATAAATATTACTACTCGCTGGATCTGAATTACTATCTGAATAACCTGGAGGATGATGTCTATGAAGCTTAATCAGTTTGCAGTTTATCGTGTGGATCAGAATACAGAGGGAAAAGTGTTGTGGCACTTGCCGTATCAGGAAGCATCCAGACAAAACGTGCCGATTTGTGTGGAATATTACAGGCAGATGTCGATTCAGTCTATGCAGGAAACTGAAAAAGTCATGGATATCTGGATGAAGTCGTTCCCCAGTATCTTGCCGGATTTATCCGGTTGAATACTTCCGGTGCTCTTGTCACGATCGATACGAAGAATTATCAGATTGATGGTAAGAAAGGAAATTGGGCGGCTGCAGATACGGTGATCATTGACGGGAAGCAGTTCTATCTGATGGAACACCAGGAGTATGGCAATCAGGCGAGAGGTGTTATCTTAGATGCTTATGGAAAAACAATCGTTGATGAATGTAAACAGGGATTCGATGAAGAAACCAGGCAGAAAATCCATGAATATATACAACAGCATGTTCCACAAAATCCTGTTCATCAGCTTAGACGACAGAATACCTTGCGTCTGGAACATTATCAGAAATTCTATGAGAATGGAACCTTTGAAAGAAGCCGTGAGTCCGGAACAGAAGCCAATTATAATATGGTAGATGGCCTGGTAAATAATGAGAAAAAACAGGCGAATGCAAAAGAAACTGTAAGAACAGATCATAATGTAAAACTTAAGAAGCGAAGATCTGTAATCAAGAGACTGCGTGAAAAACAGATTGCCATTGCAGTAAAATCCGGAAAGCCGATTCCGAAATATCTGGATCAGGAGATAGAACGGAGGCGGAGATAATGCCATAAGTGTATAGGTTCAGGGGAGAAAGGTCTCTGCTGAGCCTTTTTGCATTTCTCAAAATTCGAGAATTAGAGATTCGAAAGTCAACAAGTCTGATGTATATTTAAGAAAATCATTCCGTTATAATGAAAACAACCATTAAGAGATAGAAGCTAGAAAGAAACGGGGTGGCATGATGAATACGGAACAGAGAATAAAAATGATCCGATTGATAGAAAAAATAGATAAAAATCCGGAATTCAGCCAGAAAATAGGTATTAGAAATACATCGGCTTTCGTTTCGGATAAATCAAAGAAAATAACTACAGATAGCCATGTATAAGAAGATGGCAGAAGGAGAAGAAGAATGTTAACGTTATTATTTACAATTTGTATGATCTGGTTTATAGGCAAGTTTTTTATATTTGGACTGAAAGCATCCTGGGGAATCTTGAAGTTGCTTTGTACCGTGGTATTTTTCCCGGTGATATTAATCGGAATGGTGGTAGGCGGTTTGGTTTATATCGCATTTCCGCTACTGCTCATTGGTGGGATTATTGGACTTATCGTATCGAAATCATAAATCAGATGAAGGAGATCAGAGCATATGTATGACATAGAAAAAGAAAAAAGAGAAGCAATCAATGCCGGAAACAGGGCTTTGAACAGTCTGCGAACAGCCAGAGAAAACCTGAACAGTGCAAAGAACTGGGGACTGGCAGATATGTTTGGCGGTGGATTTTTTACTACGATGCTGAAACATTCCAAGATGGATCAGGCAAAGCAGAATATGGAGCAGGCGAAATATGACTTTCGCAACTTCAGTAAAGAATTGGATGATGTCAACATGGCATGTAATCTGAACATTGATACCGGCGATTTCCTTTCGTTTGCCGACTATTTCTTTGATGGATTTGTAGTGGACTGGATGGTACAGGATCGGATCAATACGGCAAGACGCCAGGTGGATGAAGCAATCCGGAGAACAGAATACATCGTGAATCAGTTACAGCGTATGTAAAAAGACAGGCAGTGAATCAATGGATAAGTTGGTTCGCTGCCTTTGCTTTACTTCAATTTTTCTTTTTCTGCATTGAGCAGATCAATGTTGAGACCCTGTTCGTTGGCGGTTTTATCTACCCAGAGATTTAAGGAATCGACAGCCAGAGAGATTTCATCCAGCTTTTTGCTGATGAAGGCGAAATCTTTCATCTCATCATCACTGATCTTGCCGTCCCGGGCAATCTGGATCAGGCGTGTGGTGAGAGGGTTGATCTCATTCAGACTGGCGATTGTCTCAAGAATGATATCTGACAGATCGGACACTTCTACTTCCGGAACATATCGGTGACCGATCTCGCATTTATGAGAGCAGAAATAATTGCAAAGATCTGGACGCTTATAGGCGTCAGCCATCTGAATGATATCGTAAGGTGTAGGATCCTGCATTTCATATTCAAATTTTTCAATTTTAGAGTCGGAGACTGCAGTCATTTTTTCACTGGCTTCGGATCTTGTAAGCCCTGCCTCTTCTCTGCAAATCTGGTAAATTGTCTTATTTTCCCTGGTGGATTGCTTTCCCATGAGAATAACCTCCCTGTATGTCACAAAACATGAGGAATACCGATGTGTAAGTCCGCATGTTGTACGTGTATTTGTTGTATATAGTTTATTATACTTGAATCATGAAAAACAAACAACAATCAATAGAAAGAGAGGAAAAGAAAATGAGAAAAACAAGAAGCGATTGTAGGGTGGGTGCATTTGAAAAGAAACATGGTCTTCCGCCAGGAACTATTCGAAATAAAGACGGAAGAGACACGAGGAGTGATAAAAAAATAGGAACCATCCGTAAGGAAGCTAAGTAGGAGAATACAGTATGGAAAAGAAAATCAGAAAAAAATACTATTCAGAAGAAGCGGTGAAGAAAGCATTGCAAATTGATTCTTTTCGAAACCTGAGTAAAGAAAAAGTGATGGAATTTACTTCTATGATTCCATATATGGAAAAGGAAGTAGCAATGGAAGTCATAAAACAATTCCCTATATATGTGGATTTTGCAAAAACAGTAATTGAGCATTATACGCAAATATGTGAAACAATTTTGGCGACAAATAAAGAGGAATATGAAAAGGCTGTGGATGCTCATCAATTTGTGCTAGAGTCTTTTTCAAAACAACTAGAGAACGAAAATTTAACAGCGGAAGAAAGGGCAAATCTTTCAGATAAAATGATTGCAGAAGCTGAAAAAATTACAGAATTGTATTTGCAACAGCAGAAATTTCACGAGCGGATAATAAAAACAATCGGTGGAGTGGTAACAGTTACTTTAGGCGTGACTCTTACATTGCTTGGATTAAAAGTAATCGGAAGTGATGATGATTTACCACAGATCGGTAATGATGAGAATGTAGCATAACATTTTTCAGGATAATACAAATTGCAGTGACAAAGAGAGTAACATTATTGGCTCAGGTGTGAGAGGCATCTGAGCCTTCTTTTACATTTGAAATAGATTCCACATGCATTTTTTGAAGAACTCATATAGTTAGGTGGTGTTTTTATACCCCATCCATTGACTTACACTGTAATCATCAAAGAAGAAAATTAAATTCTAAAAGAAATGGAGGAACTGGCAATGAAGAAAGGATTTCCGACAGGTGATGGTTACATAGGATTTGTAGAAGGCAGATATATCTTGTTTGCCAGCGAATCCGATTACTATGAGTACATCATCATATTATCCATCTGACCCATATGATGTATCAGATTATGATGATCCAGACGATTTCGCAGAAGAGTGGGCTGAGGAATTCGGCGATGGTAATTACGATGATGGTTATGATGATGCGTATGATTATTGGGAGAGTGAATGGGATTGAAAGAAAAGATTGGACACAGTAGTCCAGGTACGTTCAGTTCAATTATAGTGCGTAGCTCCTTTTTGCTTATGAAAAAAGTTTGTGCAACTATCTGCATAAACTTAAAATAACTCAAAAACTTGACTTTTAACATTGGCTAAGTTAAAATGAAAAAAATTAAGTTAAAAGGAGAATGAGAAATATGCTTACAAGCGTATTCGGGATTTCTATAAAATATGAAGCATGGAATCATCAGGATTCTTTGCCTGTTTATATTGCAGGGAGTTATGATTTTCACACAGCATATATTGGAAACAGACGCTGTATAATGCTTGCTCCGACAGAAGAACTTGCCACACTTCCGGCATTGAAAAAACAGATTACAAAAATACAGCAGATTGATAATGTACCAGTCGCATTTGAACTTGCGTCGGTATCTAATTATCGAAGAAAAAGCCTTATAGAAAATAATATACCGTTTATTACTGATAAGCAGGTCTTTCTTCCTTTCATCGGGACAATGCTTTCTGATGAGAAAGAACCCCAAAAGCTGACAGGTAAGTTTGTTTACTCCACGCAGCAGTTGTTTTTATTTTATCTGTACAGTAAGAAAAAGCGATTGTATATTTCAGAAGCTGGAAAAGTGCTTCCATTTACAGCAATGACCTTGACCAGAGCAGTAAAGCAGTTAGAAGCGACGGATTTATTTCTTGTAGCAAAAGACGGTGTCAATAAGTTTATTGAGTCAAAATATAAGCGAGATGAATTATTTGAAAAAGCAAAAGTATATTTGACGACTCCTGTTCGAAAAACAGGATATATAGATAAGACGCAAGTTACAGAAAATATGGTCTTTGCAGGGGAAACGGCACTTTCTGAAAAAACAATGCTAAATCCAAGTCGAGTTGTTACCTATGCAATTAGTGAGAAAGATTATGATAAAACCTTGTTGACTGATGAATTGATAGACCCGAATAAGCAGGTAAGACTTGAATTATGGGCATACAGCCCGAAACAATTTTCAGAGGATAACAGTGCTGATGATATTTCCATTGTTTTGTCTTTTGCAGATACAAACGATGAGAGAATTGAAGAGGCAGTAGATGAATTACAGGAAAGAAGGTTGAAGGAGTAATGGTCAGCGGATTTACAAAATTTAAGGAAAGATTTCAGGGTTTTGAAAATCAATATGTCATCATCGGTGGGACAGCTTGTGATTTGATTATGGAAAATGAAGAATTACCATTTCGTGCTACAAAAGATGTAGATATTGTATTGATTGTCGAATCCATAACAGCGGAGTTCGGCAGGCAGTTTTGGGAGTATGTCAAGGAAGCAGGATATGAGCATTTGAATAAAAGTACCGGAAATGCACAGTTTTATCGTTTCACATCTCCGAAAAGCAAAGAATATCCATATATGATAGAAATATTTTCCAGAAATCCAGATTTTATTATATTGGAAGATGATGCAGTTCTCACACCGCTTCCGATAGACGATGAAATCTCCAGCTTGTCGGCAATCCTTCTAAATGAAGCGTATTATGAATTGCTAAAAACTGGACAAATGATGGTTGAAGGCATTCCGGTATTAAGTCCGACTTGCCTGATACCATTTAAGGCGAAAGCGTGGCTGGATTTAAAAGAACGCAAGTTGAATGGAGAGCAGGTTGACAGCAAAAATATAAAGAAACATAAAAACGATGTGTTCCGATTAGCACAGTTAATCACAGTCAATACAAGGCAAGTTCTCAATTCGGAAATAGCAGAGGATATGAAAAAGTTCTTATCTGAAATAGCTGATGAAACAGTGGATTTAAAATCATTAGGCATTAGAGGGACGCATAAACAAAAAATTATAGATATGTTGTACCTGTGCTACAATTTGAACGATAATACATAATTTTTCTCTAAAGCCAAAAAAATTTCATATTAGAGGCTGTATTTTCACCCTCCTTCTTTTGTATATATGAAAGATATTTTTTTATGTACGAAGGAAGAAGGTTTTTTCATGCCTAAAGTCAGAAAAGAAATTCCAGAATTGGAAAAGCTGGTGCAGGTCGGAAGAAAGAAATTTGTCCGTTATGAGGAAGGGCACAATAATATTCTATAAGGTTGAGTATAAACAGACAATTCCATCAGATTACAAACTTGTTCTTAAATATATGGAACAGGTTCGTTCAAGATATGCAGGTGAGGTTACATTTATTTGTGGATACAAGGCAGGATGTTTGGGTTATGACACAGGAGGAATTTGCTGATGATGTGATTCGTGCGGCGATGGTGTTGCAGAGTATGCCAGAGGAGTTACGAAGAGTGGCTGTGGAGCAAGTAAGGATTTTGAACGGTTTGACATTTAATTAATTGAACAAGTATGCAAAAAGCACAAAAAGCATAGTGGAGACGAATAAAAGATAGAAAAAATGCACAATTAAACTGTCGATTTCTGTTGATTTTGTTCGACTAATCGATTATAATGTTGAATATGATTTATATATGGCAAAGTAGATGAAAATCTATGACGCAAAGCTATAGGGACTGTAAAATGTCAGCCAGTTGTACTGTAAACGAGGCAGTATGTGTTTGCTTGCAACAAGGAGCAAATTCATACTGCTGTTTTAATTTATGAGGTGGTATATGAACGGGTATATCAAGATTGCAGAAGTATCGAAAAAATGGGGAATCGGAGAAAGAAGAATCAATACATTATGCCTGGAAGGGCGTATTGAAGGTGCAGTTAAGTTTGGAAATACGTGGGCGATACCGGCTGATGCTGAGAAGCCGAAGGACGATAGGATAAAATCAGGGAAATATATTAAGAATGGCAAGTAGTGTCATGCGTGTTTGGTATTGTGATTGATAATTCGAGTAATGTAGATCTTGAAGATAAGGCTACGGGTATATTATCGAGCGTCGAAGAAGTGAAAACATTGATGAAAATTGTTGATGTAAATAATTTGATTGATGAGATCTAAAAAAGAGGAATTATGGAAGACAGCAGAATAGATAATAGAAAATCAAAAAATTATAGAACTATCAATATGTATGTGCGGTTTTGTGAGGGCAAAACAATAAATAAAACAGAAGAAGCACAACGCTTCGGAGTAGACGAGCGTTCGATTCAGAGAGATATTGATGATATCAGAGCGTTCCTAGATGAGCGTAGGATAGGCTCGAAGGATACAAGAGCAATAGAATATGATCGTACGAAAAAAAGTTTTATTATGACTGGTGCAGAACCAACCATGATGACTAATAGCGAAATCCTTGCTGTATCCAAAATTCTATTAGAGAGTCGGGCGTTTACAAAACGAGAACTTAAAGAGATTTTTAGATAAGTTGGTAGAGGGTTGCGTTCCTCTAAAAAATATGAAACTTGTTAGCGAATTGATTTCCAATGAAAAATATCATTATGTGGAGCTTAATCACAAGGAGTACATACAGGACAAGCTTTGGAGTATTGGTTCAGATATTCAGGAACACAATTTGGTTTCTATCAGATATGCAAGAGCAAATGCTCCGTGCGAACCTATTAAGAGAATAATTGAACCGATATCCATTATGTTTTCGGAATACTATTTTTTATCTGAATGCTTTTATAGTCGAACAGGATGAAACTGGCAAGTATGTTCATAAGTATAACTATCCAGCAATTTTCAGAATTGACTGAATTAAGAATTACAAGCATTTAGGTGAAAAATTCAGAGTCTCATATGCAAATCGATTTGAGAAATGAGAGTTCTGTAAGCGAATTCAATATATGTATGCTGGAAAATTGTTAAGCATTAAATTGAAATATTACGGTGATAATCCAGAACCAGTTCTTGACCGATTACCAACTGCAAGGGTGGTCGAGCAGTATGAACATAAGTGTACTATCGAGGCAGAGGTATATGGTAAAGGTTGTTTGATGTGGCTTTTGTCTCAGGGTGATAAGGTGGAGATACTGCGTCCGGAGAGTTTGAGAGAAGAAATGAAAAATACATTGCAGAAGATGATAGAACGATATAAATAAGGGAGTGGAATGAAGATGAAAGAAAAGAAAAGTAGAAAAGCAAAATTAATTCTATTTTGGATGATGGGGGTACTCGCAGCAGTATATTTTATTCTGAGAGAAAAAGATTACATTTAGTAGGAGGAGAAAAGGATGATATCTTATGATATTTTACAGAATCTGGAAAATAATTGTTTTGAACTTTTAAATGCTACAACAGGTATGATTAGCGGTTCAAATGAAAAGAGCATGGGAAAATCTCATCAAAATATTGTAAGAGCATTAAGAAAAATTGTTATTGCTAATGAAATGATGGGGAAGGGTATTATTTGTATCTCAGGCCTGCAAGGGGCAGGAAAATCCACACTAATGAAGAATTTCTATGGATTAAGTGATGAGTACTTCAATATTAAGACTGGGGTAGGGGAAAAAATTCCAGTTTTTATATGCGAAAATGGTGAGTGCAAAGGACCGGAAATGTACGCGATGACACTTGAGAAACAAGATGCCGGAACATACATTAGGAAGAATGTAAAGATGAATGCTGAGGACTTTAGAAATGCATCATCTGGAGAAGAAACTAATCTAAATATTATGTATTTAGAATTAAGAGTTCCATATAAACATTTAAACAATGAATCTTATGCATTTATGTTACTACCAGGTTTTGAAAAGAAAAATGATTATTGGAGAAGCCTGATTGACTTCTCGGTAAAATGTTCTGACACATCAATATTTGTATTTAATGAATCAAGTTTTTCAAAGTACGATAATCAAGTTTTATTGGATAAAATACATGAGAGATTTGGAGAGAGTTTAATTTATGCAATCAGCCAATCTGATTTGAGTGAGGACAACAATGCTACAGTGAAAAATACTTGTATTGATGTTATGAAAATATCAAAAGGAGAAGAAGATCGTGTAATTTGTGTTGGTGAATACGAGAATGAAACAGATAACGAAAGATGGATTGTTGAATTAAAGAGAGCAATTGAAAAATATTGTAATTCAATTGAAACTGCAAGAAAGAATTGTACACAATATATCTATGAGATTATTGAAGATGAATTAAGACCAGAATTATCTGCAATTAAAGACGCATTAGGAAGTGATACAGGTGATATGCTTGAAAGCCATCTCGAAAATTCTTCATATCTTAAAGCGTTTGATCAAGTGGTTAAGGATCGTAGAAAGAAAATAGAAACGAAGTTAGATAGTACATTAGATAAATCATTTATTTCTAGCAGAGATAGATTAGAGAAAATATTTAGTGATTCTTCGTACGCAAAAGAATTGGGTGTAAAAGACGAACGAATTATTCGTAGGACTGTATTTGGTGAAAATGTTAAGGATATAAAGAGGGCAAGAGCAAGAGTGGAGGCGGCTCTCAAACGTGAAAATGGTGTCTATGATTTCCAATATGCGTTTTTTGATGCTATTACAGAGACAAGCTTAGAAGCTGTTGATGATAATGAGTGTAGACATATTTTACTCGAGGATCAACAGTCAGAATTATCTGTTTTTGAAGAAAGTGTAGATATTGTTCTAAGCGAAGAAAGTATAGCGAAACGTCAAAATATACTTTTTGATGTTGCCGCATTACTATCTAAGACAAATAATATGCCACAACCGAAGCATAATAATCCAGCTGAAACAATGAAGGTTATTGCTGAATTAGGTGCAGAACATTTTGGCTTAGCAACGTTAAATAAAAGCTCTGAAGAGAATAGTAGCTTGATAATACCGGAAACAATAAATGAAAAACTTCAGGTCGGTTACAAAGAAATTGCTGAAAAAGTCACTAATGTTGATAAGGTAGTACTTGGAACTTTGGGAATTACAGGTGTAGATATTCTTGCAGATGGGGTATTAGATGCAATACCTACAATAGCTGCGGGTCTTGGAATTTCAGTTCCAATTGTTGCGGCTACTGCAGGTCTAATTATGGCAGGAACATCTAGTGTAGCCATTGTTCAAGATATTAATAGACTTAAAAGGACAGAATTAAGTTCTGCTCAGAATGCTATAATTGCAATTCAATCACAAATTAAGACAAAGTATTTAGAGTCATATGATGAAGCAATGCAAGCAATTAGAGATAGAATCGAAGAAAACTTAATAGCTGCAACAGGCGTAAATAAGCAAATATTTAAGAAGACTAGTGCGATGATAGCGATTAGTAAGATAGACAATGATTTAGATATCATATGCAGGGAGGTCACAAGAAAAGCATATGACATTGGAGAAGTATTTAGATGATAGAGAAACATGGCAAAATAATACTATTGAGGAAATTAAGAAAAAGGTAATCTATAAGCCAAAGTCATTAAAAAATAGCAGAGTTGGTGAAAAACTGGTTGCTATATATGGTCCACCTCAAATTGGAAAAACAACGTTAATTCTTTGCCTAATAGGAATAGCACCGGAATTTCAAAAAAAGGTTTATAACGATATAAGGGCTGGTGTTCCTAGAGGTAATTCATCAACTTCAACCGCAATAATATACCATCAAATTGACGCAGATTTATATGGTGTAAAGTATGGCGAAAGTGACGGTTGTATTGAACTATGTACAGATACAGAATTACAAGAGAAAATTAGAGAAGTGAGAATGAAAGTGGAGGTTGATTCTGCGAGTAAGGATATTCTGCACATATACATACCTCAAAAGTATTTTTCAAAAAAAGTAATAAATGAAGCGGGATTAAATATAGTTGATTTACCTGGAGACGGAAGTAGAAACATAAAGGAAAAATCCCATGTAGATGCTATGATAAACAAATATATGGCATTGGCAACAGTCAACATTATAGCTTGTAAAGCGAATGAAATTCAGTCTTTGGAAACATTGAAATTACCTATTAATGTTGATTGGAAAAACTTACCTCATAAGTATATTGTGGTTATCACTAATTCGTATGGACTTGGAACAATAAGCCTGCAAATAAAAAGTCAAGGCTAAATTGAAGAACATTGAAAATTTTATACAGGTTGAAAATTAGGTATCAAAATAAGACCACCACACCAGTGCTGGCCTGAAAATAT
>SKED01001761.1_pt1 | contig 15351 bp, 8 predicted proteins | sample 4826651 | NCBI WGS metagenome assembly SKED01 (sample SAMN11008818, study PRJNA524170) | human gut metagenome | biome: Human fecal sample; material: Feces; isolation source: fecal sample from pouch patient p19 | host: Homo sapiens | place: Israel: Tel-Aviv | collected 2016-06-28
CGGTGCAAGCAGATGGCAGACCACAAATTTCAGGTTCGGATGATGAAGAATCAAGGTTCTCAGCTCCTCTACCTGCCAGCTCGCGCTCCCGCACTTTCCAATATCAATCGTAAACACATGACCATGCTCCTGCGCATAGTCACACGCCTCTTCCATGACTTCCCCGTCCATCTTGAGATCCGGATGAACCGCCATCAGACCGGAACCTGTGCTGACCTCAAATTTTTCAATCCGAAATCCAAGTTCCTCAAACAGGTATTTGCGGATGCCGTCCCGATCCCTCGAAAACGGATCGTAACTTCCCGCTCCGACAAAACGATCCGGGTACTTTTTCACCGCCTCTGCGGTGTAGTAATTCTGGAATCCATAGAAATTTCCCTGAAGCAGAACCGCTTTCTCGACTCCATTCTGATCCATGACTTCCAAAATCTGTTCCGGCGACACGCTGTCCCCGTGAAACTGTTCCGGTATCATCCGGACAATCTGACCATTCGCATAGATTGCCATTCCATTGCCAATGCTCCGCAGTTCCCCTCCGGCACCTGTTCCTGCGATATACTGTACCAGATGAGCATGGCTGTCAATGATTCTTCTCATCAACACTCCCCCGTCTCTGCCATTGTGGTCCACCACCGTCGACCCGATTTTCCTGTTCCCACAAAATTTGTTACCATTCACGCGTTGCATAAATGGTAACGGATTTGTAACTTTGTATCATTCATATCATTTCAAAAGCAAAAATCCAGAAATTTTTTCGTCATTTTGTCTCTTATTTTCAATATTCTTTTTTGTTTTCTATATATTATCACGCATTTTTAGGTCGATCAATGATGTGTTTTTTATCATGCACATAACATTCCAGTTATGTATACAATTTAAACGAGGATTTCCTGCTCTCCTGCGTTATATACTCCTCAGCAATATACCAGCACCAACTTAAATTTTTCGCAAAATAAAAAAGCGACCTCTCCGCCAGAACTTTTATTCTGGCAAAAAAATCGCTTTCTATATTTCACGCTTTAACTTCAATCTCATCTCAAAATGACACTTTTTAATCAGCTACAACTATTCACAGACAAATCATGTACATGGAATTGACCTCACAAACCAGAAGATATGCCTGTAAAAAGCTTCGGATTGCATTACAAGCTAGTCTCACACTGCCTATACACAGGCTTCGACCGCGAGGAAGTCCATGAAAACCCGTGTGAGACGTCGGTGCTTAGACTGTGTATTTTGCAGTCTTATGCACCGCTACGCTCGAACCCGGAGCGAGAGCGCGTTTTCAGGGATTTACCTCGCAGGGAGAAGCCGTTTCACACAAAGCCTTTTCAAGCGAAACCACCGCAGAAACTTTCTCCCCCCAAAACAAACCGTTTAGGAAAAAACGCTCCACACCCTTACTCCGCACGATAATAAATCTTCCACTTTCCACTGCGATAACGCCAGATAAAGAACGACGCACGCACAATCCAGTCCACAACCATCGCAATCCATACACCGACTGCTCCGAGTCCCATTCCAATTGCGACGATATAACTCAGTCCGATTCGGAAAACGATCATCGATCCAATCGAGACCACCATCGGGAATTTCACATCGTTTGCCGCACGCAGAACACTCGTCAGCGTAAATGCCGACGGCCACAAAAAGATCGCACAGCCATCATGAATCAACACCAGCGTCGACGCAAGCGCAAGCGTCTCATCCGACAATCCATACAGATTCAGAATCATCGGCATCGCTCCAAGCACCGCAAGACAGGTCACCATATTGACCGCATACGTCACCGTCATCAGCTTCTTCGTGTAATACTGCGCCTGATCGTAGTCCCCCGCTCCGACGCACTGACCAATTACCGTGATCATCGCAAGGTTCATCGCACTTCCCGGAAGCACGCCCATCGAGTCGAGGTTGTTTGCAACTGCATTTGCCGCAATCTGGATCGTTCCAAATCCTGCAATAATACCAACAACAAGCACTCGTCCGAGCTGGAAAATACTATTCTCCACTCCACTCGGAATTCCGATATTCAAAATCCTGTGAATCATCCTTCCATCCCAGTGAATTCCATGTGCACCCGCATGAATGTCGAGCGCCGGATTTCTAAGTCTGAGATAAAGAATCACGCAGGCAGTCATTCTTGAAATCAGAGAAGCAAGTGCCGCACCCGCTACGCCCCAGTGGAATCCAAAAATGAATACATAGTCGCCCACCGCATTCATCACATTCATCAGAATCGAAACCTGCATCGAGATTCTCGAGTTTCCCATCGATCGAAACAGCGCCGCACAGGAATTGTACACTGCCAGAAACGGATATGACAACGCAGAGAGAATCAGATAAATCAACGCATTCTGCATGACATCCGCCTCAATCTCCCCGTACAAAATCGAGAGAAACGGTCTGCGGAAAATCAGGCACAACACCATGATTCCGATTGCGATAAGTCCCGTGATCAACAGCAACTGATCTGCTGCCTGACACGCCTTATTCTTGTCCTTCTGTCCCAGATACTGTGACGATACAACAGCTCCTCCTGTCGCGATCGCCGCAAAAATATTGATGATCAGCGTGTTTATCATATCCACCAGAGAGACGCCAGATGTCGCCGCCTCCCCCGCACTTGAAACCATCACCGTATCTACCATTCCGACCGTCACTGCCAGAATCTGCTCCACAACAAGTGGCGCAATCAACCACCACAGCGCCTGATTGGAAAAAAGGGTTCCTTTTATCTCTTTTTCTCTCATAATCCGTCACACTCTTTTCCCTTTTATTCTCTTTTACGTTTTCTTTTATTGACCTTTGCAAACTTCACAAACCCGCAAAATTTCTTTCACCATCACTTCCGGGTTGATCGGCTTTGTCAGATATCCATTCATCCCAGCTTCCCGACATTCTTCATAACTCTCCGCGGTGGACTGCGCCGTCATCGCAAGAATCGGGATCGCCTCGGCATCCGAATGCTCCATCGCGCGAATTTTGCGCGTCGCCGTAAGTCCATCCATCACCGGCATCATCACATCCATCAAAATGACATCGTAAGCTCCCGGCGCAGATTTGGCAAATTTCTCGCTTGCCTCCTGCCCGTTCCACGCCTGATCGACGCTTGCGCCATGATCCGTCAGATAGAACTCTGCGATCTCCATATTGATCTCATTGTCCTCCGCAAGAAGAATCTTCTTTCCCGTAAGCTCTTTTCTTGAAACTTCGTTCTCCGGCGTTTTCTTTGTCAAAAGCTCTTTTCTTGATGTATCTTTTTTGGGTGTACCTTCTTTTAATGTACCTTCTTTTGATGTACTTTCTTTTAATGTATTTTCTTTTGATGTACTTTCTTTTGATATGTTTTTTTCTAAATTTTCTGTCTCCGCCCCGTCTTCCGAATACGTTTCGGTCTGATTTCCAATTGCACCCATCCCATTTTTCGTATTCTTGCCCCGACTTGCCTGCACATCAAGCTCAAATGGAATCGCGACGACAAACGTTGTCCCAACTCCAACACGGCTCTGAACCTGTATCGTTCCGTTCATCTTTGCGACCATCTCTTTCACGATCGACATGCCAAGCCCGGTTCCCGTGTAATGCGTGCGGGCATCCGTTTTTTCCTGGCTGAACGGCTCAAACAATCTGTTCTTCACAAAGTCCTCGCTCATTCCAACTCCACTGTCCGTGATCTTAAACTCATAGACAACCGTCTTCTCGTCGAACGATGCCTCCCTCGTGTAGACATCAATCGTTCCATTCGGCTTGTTGTACTTGATCGCATTACTCAAGATATTCAGCAAAATCTGTCTCAGATGAAGCGGACTTCCGAGCAAATGAACATGGCTGAGATTTTCCCGGTATGCATGGTAACCAATTCCGGTCTCCGACAACTGACCCTCAATCAGCGATGCAACCTCATTCATCAGCTCCTCAATATCAAACGGCTTTCTCTCCGGAACAAAATGCCCCGCCTCCATCTTGCTCATTTCAAGCACATCGCTGACGAGCGCCAGCAAATGTGTAGAGGAGAGTCGAATCTTTTCAAGGCAGGCATCTACCTTTTCCGGATCTTCCTTGTTCTTCGCAATGATGTCGACCATTCCCATGATTCCATTGATCGGCGTCCGAATATCATGGCTCATGCGATTCAAGAATTCCGTCTTTGCCTTGCTCTCAAGATCCGCCTTCTTAAATGCGACCTGAAGACGTTCTCTCTCCATCTTCTCCTGCTCATGAAACGCCGAAGTATTTTTGAAAAGAATCATTCCATGTACAACACTGCGCTCAACTCCACTCGCATCATCGTAAACAGTGTCCCGGGACATCAGAATCATTTTCTGAAGCCAGATCAGAGTTTTCTTCGCACCGAGTTCTTGATACTCGACTGCAACCTGTTTTGCCCCCGTGTGAAAACGTTCCAACAGTTTCTCCGAGGAATCTGCAATTCGATAGTTCTCCATCGTCTCACTTGAGATAAACTTTCGCCGTCCCTCGCAATATTCATTGTAAGAACATGGAAGATCAATCTCGATCTCAAAGTGGCGAACATCCGCATCCCGATAGAAAATCTTTTCAATCCGATCATTCGTCAGATCTACGGTATAGACCGCCTCAGCCGTTTCGAGAAGTGCGTCGACGTAGTTGCTGTTCTCAAGGATCGACTGCTTCATCTGCTCGTAATAGCGGGTCAGCTGACGTTTCTCAATCGCTTCAAGCTGTGCAGAGTCGCGGAAACGCTCAAATCCGAGCACAAAATGATGCAATTCTCCATGTGCATTGGAATCGTAATAGAGGATCGTCAAACGCCCTCTTCTCATATGGTCACCTTCCGGATACTGGCAAAGATACTCACTCTTCTCATGCGTTTTGGAGAGTGTCTCTTTCAGATATGAGAGCTGAAGCTCCTCCCAGAGTTTCTTCCTCGTCTCCGGAGTCGAAAGCTCCTGCACAATCTGTTCCACCGCTCCGGAATAACTTCCATCGTCCGCGAGGAAGAAGGACGAGCTTGCGCGCAGTACCCGGTACTGATCCTGCTGTCCATCGCAGTACACACAGTCTGTAAAAGAAAATCCTTTTTCTTTTATGAACTTGAGAACACTCAGATTGATCTGTTTCTCCTTTGTCGCCTCCTCCATCTTGGCCTGATTCTTGTCAATGTACATGTTCTTATCCGCATAGCGGAAAAGTTCTCTCATCGTGCACTCCGGAAAATCATCCGACAGTGCATATCCCGCCGCATAACTGATCGGCATCTCCGGATGTTCCTTCGAGTACTCCGCCATATGCGTCCGGATCTGCGCCATGCAATTCTGGACTTCCTCATGATTCAGGCCATGCAGAACTGCGAGGAACTCATCTCCTCCATCTCGCCCGACAAAATATTCCGGCGCGAGCGCTTTTCTCAATTCCACCGCAAAATTTCGAATGTACTCGTCTCCCTTTGCGTGTCCCAAACTGTTGTTGATCGTCCTCAAATTGTTTAAGTCAAACACGCACAGCGCTGTCGATTCATTCTCCCCCGCAAGTTCCGGTGCGCCGAGAATCTCCTCGCACTTATTCTTATTCGGAAGACCGGTCGCCTCGTCGAGATAGACCTTGCTCTGTAAAATTCGGTTCATCGCCGCATAGCGCAGAGCTTTGACTAACTCAATTCCAATCAGGATCACCAGACCGATCGTATCCAATACCACAACCTGCTCAAGATGACTCAGCGCAGTCGCCTTTTTCTGGGAATACGCCTCCGCCAGACCAGTTGCCTCATCACAGATTCCAAAGAAAGCCTCGCTCTCCGCAATGATGTCGGTATTCTGGTATCCCAACCGGCGCACCTTCAAAATCTCTTCTCTCAGATCATCAAAATCCGCACTCAGCTCTGTCAGCTTATCCTGAAATTGTGCATCATTGAGGCGGACAAGATTCCATGTATCACTGCCCTCTCTGAGTCCCTCAATAAAAGAGGCCACGCTCTCAATCATCTCATCCTGTGGGGAACCCGCAATCTCCAGTTTGATAATCCGCTGTGTCTTTCCTCTCACAAGTCCGGCATAGTTTACCACTCGGGCTGTTCCCTGAATCTTTCCCACAATCGACATAATGCAAAAAAACAGTACAATCAGTACTGTCGTCAAAACCGTCATCCCGCCACGAACCAGATAAGAGAGTTTGTTCTGTTTCTTTTTCGTTGCCACGTTCTGTCTCCGTTCTCTTTGTTTGTTTTTATGCCTTGTCTGTTTTTGTATCTCGCCTGTTTTTATATCTCGTTTGTTTTTATGTCTCGTCTGTTTTTATGTCTTGTCTGTTTTTTGTTTCTTATTGTTTCTTATTATTCCTTACGGTTTCTTATTGTTTCTTATATTTTTGCTTACTTAATAATTTACTTCTCAATTTATTTTATATCGTTCTGTACCATTCTAGTTTATTTTCCTTGATTTGACAAGATTGTTAATTTTTCCTGGCAGAAATTTTCTAAACAGAAAATTTGTCACTAAATTTGTCACTGTTCCTGCGTTGCACAAACTATAACCTTAAATCTCTGTTTGTTGCTATTTTTTAGCCCGTATGCTATACTGATTTACGGGGATATTTATATGAAAAAACGACAATTTTCTGAATTTCTTATATGGACTGCCATCCTGATTGGACTGGCATTCAGCCTGATTTTGATTCACAAAAAAACATCGACAGACCATTCTACGTCTGCTCTTCCGCACCTGACAATTGGATACGCCACTTATCCGCCATTTATCGACTATGATAAAGACGGAACCGTCATCGGGATTGACGCCGATTTTGCAAATGAAGTCTGCCGTCGCATCGGATATCAGGCAGATTTTTTTCCAATTGACTGGGCTTTGAAAGACGAACTGCTGAGCGAACATGAAATCGACTGCCTGTGGTGCGGATTCAGCATGGATGGGCTCAACAAGAACTATCGCTGGGCAGGTCCTTACATGAAAAGCAGACATCTTCCGATTGTTCTCGCGGACAGCCCTTACCAGTCTGCCAATGATCTGACTGAAAAATCAATCGCAGTGCTCGCAGACTCCCAGACCGAATATCTACTCCTCAATCATCAAGATCTTCCTGAAGTTCCGACGACAAGCCGGGTCTACTGTTTTTCTGATCTTCTTGAGGTTCGCGGTGCTCTGCTGAGCGGTTACTGTGACGCAATCTACGCCAATGCAACCGTGTGGACGACCTTGCTTTCGAATGACCGGGAAGATTACCGATTTTTAAATGATGATTCCTATGTTTCCAATCTCGGAATCGCCTTTGCCACAGATGCAGACCCTGCTCTGATCGCCAAAATCAACCAGGCACTTGAGGAGATGATTCAGGATGGTACTGCCGACCGCATTCTTCAGAATTACCACCTCGATGCCGACTGTTTGACAAATGAAAAAGGAGAACCAGAAAAACCATGAATCGCCTGAAAAAGATTCATTCTAATCTTGATTTCAACTTTTATCGATGGGAGTTTTTTTCAATTGCAGGTGTCATCCTTTTCCTCCTGACCTATGTCGTCTTCACGGAAATGGATTTCCACTCATTAAGAGTATTCTCTGCCCAGACACTTTCTTCGGTAGGTCATCATCTCACCTACTACATGGAGGAAAGTGCTTCCCACCGGACAGAGTCTCTCTCTGCGCTGATGGACAAGGCCGATGGGCTGTGTAAAATACTGCTCGAGGAACCAAATGCTGACCCAGAGAAAATTTCCAGCTACGCAGAAGAGCAACATCTCTCCGGGGTTCTCGTCGTCGACGAAAACCTTGAGCCGGTCTACCAGTTTGACCAGAACTCCATGACTGCCGAGGACTGGGACAGAGAGCTTCACTCCGCCTCGATCTCAGACATCCTTCGTTTTCCACAAAAACACTATACGGGGCATCTCACAAAGAATGATCTGTTCTATGATTTTGCCGTGATCTCTCGTCAGGATGCTCCGGGACTCATCCTTGTTTATAAACAAAAAATTTCCTACACGGACAATCTTCAGGCAGATGCCCTCGGAAAACTTTTTTCCAACTATACGCTCCAGCGTGGTGGCATGATTCTGCTACTGGAAGATCTCTCCAACATTTCCGGTCTGTCCTCCAATAACGATACAAACCGGATCTTTGTCCGTTTTCTCTCTGATGAAACTGGTTTTTCTGAACTTCACGCTGACCGCGAGGAAGAAGTGTCAGATCGAGACGTCGACGCTACGACAACCGCAAGCGCACCTGTCGTTTTAGAAAATTCCGACTCAGATAAGAACAAGAATACGGCCGAATTTTTCTTTTCCTGCAACTTTAACGATCGAAGTCACGGCCTTTTAAAATGTCAGATGAAAGGGCAGTCCTGGTATGGCGATGCGATACGGACAAGCGGATATACCCTCTGTGTCTTTTTCCCGAGCTCTGAGGCCTTTTCTCAACGCTCAACTGCAATGTTTTTCGTCATTGCCTTTTACATCATTTTCCTGTTGCTCCTGCTTTTGATCCGCAGACATCTCGATGCCAAAAATATGGCAGAGCTGAACCGCCAGTATCGGATCATCGAGGCGATCGGAAATATTTATGAGACGGTTCTCGTCGTCGATTTAAAGACCAACACGCTGGAGGCTGTCACCGCTCCGGATTACCTGTTTGATGACATTCCATCCCACTCGCCCGCAGACCAGATCCTCGAGAAGTGGGCGAAAAAATACGTTGCCCCGGATTACATCCAGAAACATATTGATTTCATGGAATTCTCCACAATCCAGGAACGCCTCGGGACAAACACCCACCTTGAGCTCAAATACCTGCTCAACAATGGGGTCTGGTGTCAGGTGATGATGATTCCAAAGCGATACAACAATAGCCATCACATCGAGGCGATCCTCCTCGTCACGCGCAACATCACGGACGAGATGAAACACGAGCTTGCAGTCAACCAGCAACTTCGCGAATCCGCCGATGAGGCCAAAAAGGCAAATTCTGCAAAGACGGATTTCCTGCGCCGGATGAGCCACGACATCCGCACTCCGATCAACGGAATCCGCGGAATGCTCGAGATCGCTGACCATTTTCCAAACGATATGAAAAAGCAGGCGGAATGTCGAAAAAAGATTCTTCAGGCTTCCGACTTTCTTCTCGATCTCGTCAACAGCGTCCTCGACATGAACAAGCTCGAGTCCGGAGAATTGATTCTCGAGGAGGTTCCGTTCTCGCTTCAGGACGTCTCCCATGAGGTTGCCACAATCATTCGCCCACAGACTGCTGAGCACGGTCTAAAGCTGAGAACCGGAGGTCTTTTTATCCGCCATCATCATCTGATCGGAAGTCCGCTCTACCTGCGCCAGATTCTCTTGAATCTCGCCGGAAACGCGGTCAAGTACAATCGCCCCGGAGGTTTTATCTCCGTCTCCTGTCAGGAGATCTCAAGCGACGAGACGACCGCGACGTTTGTCTTCACCGTCGAGGATTCCGGTCTTGGCATGAGCGAGGAATTCCAGAAGCATCTGTTTGAGCCGTTCTCTCAGGAGAATGTCGCAAGCCGGACTTCGTACACTGGAACGGGTCTCGGTCTCTCGATTACGAAAGAGCTGATTGAGAAAATGGGTGGCACGATCGCATTTAAGAGCAAGCAGAATGTCGGGACAACGTTCACCGTTACCCTGCCATTCAAGATTGACAAGAATTATCAAGATTCTGCGTCCGCTCAGGCACTCGACGCCAACTGCAATTTAAACGGCATCCGCGTTCTGCTCGTCGAGGACAACGAACTCAACCGCGAGATTGTGGAATTCCTGCTTGAGAACGAGGGCATCCTCGTCACAAGCGCAGTTGACGGTCAGCAGGCTCTCGACAAGTTTAGGGAATCAAAACCCGGAACCTTCCATTTCATTCTGATGGATGTGATGATGCCGGTGATGGACGGACTTGAGGCGACACGCCGGATTCGCGCGCTTGACCGCCCGGATGCAAAAAACATTCCGATCTTTGCGATGACGGCAAATGCCTTCGCTGATGACATCCGGCAATGTCGGGAGGCGGGAATGAATGAACACCTCGCCAAACCGCTTGACTCGAAGCATTTGATTGAGCTGATGCACCGGTATTTCTGCTTACAGAAGGGAGATATGTAATAACGATTATTCTCTTAACCGGCTCTCTCAGCGGGCAAAGTCCTGCAAACTCGTTACTGCTTACGCGTTGCGTAATCAGTAACGGATTTTGCCGATGCTTCGCATTCCAAATCGGCAAAATCTGCAATTTTACTGTACTGTACGGTATTTTCGGTTCCGAAAATACCTATATCCACAAATAATGTAAAAAAAGTGTACTCCGGGTTCGGTCAGCGGAAGCGTCACTGGCGCTTCCTAGACATGCAGAGCAACGTAATGGTGCATAAGACCGTAAAAGACACGGTCTAAGCACCAACGTCTCACACGGGTTTGCAGTGACTTGTCCGCCGGAGAGCCAGTTTCCCATTCTTAAACAAAAGAGCCTATGAGAAAATATTCTCACAGGCTCTTTCTATACTGCTCCGGGGTCATGCCCTCGACCTTCTTAAAGACTTTTGAAAAATAGGTACTGTTCTCATAGCCGAGCAGATCAGAGACCTGATAGACCATCTTCCCCTCCGCGAGCAACTGCTTTGCGCGTCGGATTTTCTGGCGGTTCACATACGGGATAAAGTTCTCGTTCATCACACGCTTGAAAAAGGAACTCAGATACGGCTCCGATACGCCGATATGGCGCGCAACATCAGCAAGCTGAATCGGGGAACTCAGATTCTGTTCAATGTAATCGAGTGCCATCTCAATAATGTCGGACTCGGATTTCTTTTGTCTCGTAAAATATGCGGTTGCAAAATGTTTTGTGAACTCTTTCCACCAGATGCGAAGATCCTCGAGGTTTGCCATATTTACGATTTTCTGGTAATGTCGCCTGCTGTCTGCGACCTCAAGCTCATCGATCGCCCCGCCAAGCTGGGCGGACTTATCTGAAAATCGGCTCAGAATCTCAATCATCAGCCGTTTGATGTACGGCACCGGATAATTCCCCGCCGTCTCAATCTCATCAAAGAGCTCTGAGATATTTTTGTCCATCTCCTCGAGCGACATTTTCTGGATTGCGCGCTCAAGACGTTCCATATATTCTGCTCCGCCGAGAGTCTGCTGTTTTTCAAATGTAAACGGGGTCTCGAGGTCAACGATCTCCTCCCTGTTTCCATAAAATCCATATGCCTCGATGCTGTCCGCCAATCGGGTGAAAAATCCGGTCTCATGATCCCGGTCGCTGTACGGCGTGATCCCGATGTAACACCGGTTCGTGATGAAAAGCTCAATCTGTCGCTTGAGCGCCTCAACCTCCACGTTCTCTGTCCCCTCGCGGATCAAAAGAAGAAGTTTGCCCTCCCACATCAGTGCGAGGACATGCTTTCCAAGCCCCTGATAATACTGGGTCGCGATCGTCTCGATCAGCTTCATATCCGTCATCTCTTCGGCATACTTCCACACCATGTAGAAACTCAGACAACATCCGCTCTGAAACTCCTCGGGTATATTGCGAACCCGTTTTCGCATCTCATATCCGGTCTGAGCAGCGGACTTTTGCTCCGGCACGCTCTCCTCCTCGACTTCCATCTCCGGAAACGACTCCTGCAGATGTTTGAGCGACGCGAGAAGCTCTTCCTTGGAAAGACCAAATTTGCGGATGTAATCAACTGCTCCGAGCTTCATCGCCTCCTTCACCGTATCAAAATCATCGTAACAGCTCACAACGATCGTCTTCACCGAAAGATGGCGACTGCGAATGATTTTTAAGAGTTCCAGACCACTGATCTCCGGAATATTCAGATCCAGAAACATCAGATCCGGATGACCGCTCTCAATCTGTTGCAGAGCCTCCCTGCCGTCGCATGCATCCTCAAGAAGTGTGATCCCAAGTTCCTCCCACGGAAGCAGGGAACGCATTCCAACTCTCGCGAGAAGTTCATCCTCAACAATCAGCGCTTTCATTTTCATCCCCCTTTTCCTCGATCGCCGGAATCCGGAGCGAAACGCGGAATCCACTCTCGATCTCTGTATCAATCGTGAGTCCGTATCCATCTCCGAACAGTCCGGTCAGTCTCTTGTGAATATTCGGAAGACCGATTCCGGTCAGTCCCCGTTTTCCCGGCTCCTCGCGGTTTAAATCGAGCGTTTTTCCCCGGAGTCCCTCGCCGTTGTCAATCAACGTCAGCACAACATCCGTGCCCTGCATTTCCCCGCGAAGCGCAATCACCCCGCACTCCACATGAGACATTCCGTGAATAAACGAATTCTCGACGAGAGGCTGGAGACAGAAGCGCGGGATCTGGTACTTTCGGATATTTTCCGGAATCGAGAAAAAGAACTGAACCTTGTTTCCGAAACGGATCTGCATGATTTTCACATAGGCATTCAGGATGCGCACCGCATTGCCGATGCTCTCCATCTCCGCGTCGCTCTTATACGTCTCGCTCAGCAGAACACCAAGCTCCGACAGCACATCTGCGACCTCCTCATCGTGATTCATCGAAGCCTTCCAGCGGATCGCATTCAGCGTATTAAACAGAAAATGGGGATTGATCTGTGCCTTGAGCGCATCGAATCTCGCCTTCTCCTTCATCACGGCTTCCCGTCTCACGTCCTCCATCAGCTTTGCGATTCTGCTCTGCGCGCGGATCATCCCGTTCTCAAGCGCCTGCGTCTCAAGGAAACGATTCTCCTCGAGTGTCAGCTTCTTCGGATCGTTCTGCTCAATCCAGTCAACCTGTCGTGCAAAGAAGAGAATCGGGTTCGTGATGTATCGGCTGATCATCAGCATGATTGCGACGAGAGCAACACCTGCACCTGCCATAAACAGAATCACAACCAGCTGGATCTGCTCGCTCTGTGCAAAAATTTCATGATAATTTCCGACATAGACGACCTGATTATTGCTCGAGGTCAGATTTGAGGAGAGCACATAAAAATTGCCGATCCGCCCCTGCTTTCCCTTAAATTTTCTCCAAACCTTGATCGTCTGCTCTGCGATCTCCGGCGAGAGTTCCTCGGGACCGGATGTGATGATTCTGCCGTTCTGGTCACACATGAACACGGTTCCACTGCGATAAACGGAATCAGACGAGTTCTTCGCCTTTCCGAAAAATACACTCCGCGGAATCCGCACAAGCGCACGCCCAAAGCTCACATATCTGCGGTTATCCTTATAGTCAAAGTACGGTGTCATCGCACTGTCCCAGTACGGAATCTGACCGCTCTTTTGCATATTTTGATACCAGGCAGTCTCCTGATACTTTTCCGGGATCTCAGCGATCCTTGTGGAGCTGATCTTCTTTCCGTCATTCATCAGAATCATCAGCTCCGCTTCAATGCTTCCGAGCGTCGAGACATTTGTGTTGAGGATCATTCCCTCAATCTGTCCGACCGTGCGGTTTTTCATATACTCATTTTTCGCATTGTAATAATTCTTTAAAAAGCGACTGTTCTCCGTGTAGGTGATCATCGTACTGCTCGCATAGTTTGAGAGCAGGATCGCACTGTCAATCTCCTGCACATTCTGCGCAAACATCATCTTCATCGCTTCCTCAATCCCGGAGTCCGTCTTTTTCTTCAACAAAAAACAAAAGACAGTCAGAGCGAGAAAGAGGGGCACCAGAATGTAAAGCGTCACACTCTGAACCATACTGCGCCAGATGCTCGGCGCACCCTTCCTCTCTCTCATCTCTAACTGTCTCCTGAAACTTCTGTCTATTCTATCTATGTACGATGTATTCCGTCTGTAAATCTACCTGTCTACTTAATCATATTCCCTCGCCACTCTGATCAAATGCTCTGACTGAGAATATCGATCCTCACCTCGCATATCCTCATCATATAGAATTTTCTCCTACAAGAATCGGGATATCATCCCTTGACTGCTCCGGCAGACAGACCACCTACGAGGTTGTCCTGAACGAAGACGAAGAAGACGATAACCGGAATCAGGCTCAAAATAACGGACGCCATCAGCGGGCCCCAGTCGGTCGAGTACTCTCCGATGTAATCGCGGATACCAACCTGAACGGTCTTTTTCAGCGTGGAATTGATGAACGTGTTTGCATACATGAACTCATCCCAGGACATCAGGAAGCAATACAACGTCGTCGCGGAGATACCCGGCTTTGCCATCGGGAAAATCACCTTGATAAACGACTGAAATCTACTGCATCCATCAATCAGCGCGGACTCCTCGATCTCCCACGGAATCTGAAGGAAAAACGTGCACATATTCCAGACTGCAAACGGAAGAACGAACGAGCAGTTGATGATAATCAGACCTGTATGCGTATCAACCAGTCCCATATTTTTCATGATAACATAGTAGGGAATGGAAAGCAACACGCCCGGGAACATTTTCGTGAACAGGATGCTAAGCTTCATCTTCTCTGCTCCGACAATGTTGTAACGGCAGAATCCATATGCCGCCATGACTGCGAGAACCATCGAGATCACCGTCACGACAACGGAAATGTACGCACTGTTTAAAAAGTAGCGCACGAAATTTGACTGAAACAAAACTCGCTTAAAATTATCAAATGTGACATATTTCGGTATGATCTGATTCATATCATAGATCTGCTCCGGCGACTTCACGGAAGTCATCAGAACCCAGATAAATGGCAATACCGAGCACAGGGCAATCAAAGATGCCATCACATACAGAAACGTCCACTCACCCTTTGTCCGCTTCATCTCTCTACCTCCTGCCTTCCCGATCTGAGGAAATCATCTTTACATAGATCACAGTCAGAATCGCAATCACGATGAAAATCACAACCGAAGTCGCTGCTGCATATCCGAACTTGTGATCCACAAACGCCTGACGATATGCATATGTATACATAATTTCAGTGCTGTCAAGCGGGCCTCCCTTTGTCAGAAGCCAGATTGCATTGAAGTTGTTAAAGATGGAAATCAGATTCAAAATAACCGCAACTGCCATCGGCTCCTTGATGTTCGGAAGCGTGATGTAGAGGAAGCGTTTCAGCTTTCCTGCCCCGTCAATCGCTCCGCTCTCATACATATCGTAAGATACGCCCTGAAGGGCTGCAAGAATAAAGATCATCAGAAACGGCGTGCTCTTCCATACATTTGCGACGATAACCGCCGGCATCGCACTCGTGACATTTCCGAGGAAAGAATATCCCTCTTTCAGGATTCCGAGGCGAATCAAAATTGCATTGAACACACCAATTTTGGTATCGTAGAGTGCGCTGAATGTCAGTGCACTGATCGCTGCCGGGATCGCCCACGGCAGAAGTGCCATTGTACGGAATACACCGCGTCCTTTGAGTTTCTCGTTGAGGATCAGCGCCACTCCCATC
>SKED01002054.1_pt1 | contig 15279 bp, 13 predicted proteins | sample 4826651 | NCBI WGS metagenome assembly SKED01 (sample SAMN11008818, study PRJNA524170) | human gut metagenome | biome: Human fecal sample; material: Feces; isolation source: fecal sample from pouch patient p19 | host: Homo sapiens | place: Israel: Tel-Aviv | collected 2016-06-28
CGACTTTATGGAAAATGCCTGAATCAGCGGTTTTTCTGTCAGTACCTTTAATTCCTGTATATATTCCTGCGATTCCTGTCCGTGAAGCTGTGCTATCTGTATCGTTCCCTCCTCGAGAAGCTCTGCCACCAGCTCTTTCGGTGCATTGACAAATACACCGACCGGAATAATTTTCTCCCGCAGTCCCCGTACCAGTTCCCGTAATGTTGTCCGGTCGATACTCCGTCTGCTTTTTGGATATTCCACAATAAATCCACAGTAATCCGGCCTTGCCTCATTGACCACCGCGATATCCTCCGGCCGCCGCAGACCGCATATTTTTATTCTGCTCATGCTTAATCTCTCCTGCTGCTTTTTACCCCGATATGCGTTATACAGGATTTCCCTTCCTTACCCTCATCCGCTCTCTCATTTACCGGGAAAGTGGTTTCCCGTTCAGCGTCTCAAGCATCGCCTTTTTATCCGGGCTTCGCATCAGCGTTTCTCCGATCAGCACGGCATCCACCCGGTTATCATATAACAGGTTGATATCTGCACTCGTCCTGATTCCGCTTTCTGATACAAAGACCACTTCCTCCGGTGCCAGATTCCGCAGCCGGATGCTGTTATTCATATCCACCCGGAATGTCCGAAGATCCCGGTTATTGACTCCTACGATCTTCGCTCCGGCTTCCAATGCCCGCTCTACTTCCCGCTCATCATGTGCTTCCACCAGCGCATCCAGCCCCAGACTTTCTGCCAGCTGCCGGTACTCTCTCAGCTGTACATCATCGAGAATCGCACAGATCAGAAGTACTGCTGATGCACCAAAGGCTTTCGCCTGATAGATCATATACTCATCTACCGTAAAATCTTTCCGGAGTACCGGAATATTCACTGCCGCTGTAATCTCTTCCAGATACCGGTCGGATCCCTGAAAATAAAAGGGCTCTGTCAGACAGGAAATCGCCGATGCACCCGCTGCCTCATATTCTTTTGCGATCTCCACATACGGAAAATCCGGTGCGATCAGTCCTTTTGACGGAGATGCTTTCTTCACCTCACAGATATAGGACATCCCTTCTTTTTTCAATGCCTGATAAAAAGACGGTGTCGGAAGAATCGCCGGATTCTGTTCCCGGTCCCGGATCCTTTCCTTTAATTCTGCAACAGATACCTTACCTTTTTCCTGGTCAATCCGCTCTCTTGTCTTTCCTGCAATTTCTTCTAATATATTCATGCTTCATTACTCTCCCGAATGAATGCTTCCAGTTTCTTCAGTGCTGCACCGCTGTCGATCAGTTGCTCTGCCAGACGTACACCTTCTTCCAGTGTCCTTGCTTTTCCTGCCACATACAGAGCGGCTCCGGCGTTCATGCACACGGCCTGTCGTTTTGCCCCCTGTTCACTGCCATCGAGGATTGCTCGGGTGATGGTCGCATTTTCCCGCGGAGTACCACCTCTTAACTCGTCTTTCTCGCATTTTTTGTAACCGAACTGTTCCGGAACTATCTCATAAGGAGCTAATTTACCATCACAGATCTCACACACAGCAGTCGGTGCACTCATCGAGATCTCATCCAGGCTGTCCGTACCATACACAACCATACCCTTTTTCACGCCCAGTTTCACCAGAACCTGTGCCATCGGCTCTACCAGCTCTTCACTGTAGACACCCATGATCTGCATGTTTGCATTTGCCGGGTTCGTCAGCGGGCCGAGAATGTTAAACACTGTGCGGATACCCAGTTCTTTTCTGACCGGTGCCACATATTTCATCGCGGTGTGATAAGTCTGTGCAAACAGGAAACAGATCCCGATCTTTTCCAGTATTTTTTCACTCTGTTCCGGTGTCAGCGTGATCTTTACACCCAGGGCTTCCAGTACATCCGCTGCTCCTGATTTGGAAGATGCCGCACGGTTTCCATGTTTTGCTACCGGAACACCACCTGCTGCGATGACCAGAGAAGCGGTTGTGGAAATATTAAAAGAATTGGAACCGTCCCCACCGGTACCGACAATCTCCAGGACATCCATATCATGTTTTAACTGCAGGGCATGGGAACGCATACCTTCGGCAGATCCTGTGATCTCATCAATGGTTTCACCCTTCATAGCTAAGGCTGTCAGATATGCCGCCGTCTGTACCTGAGAAGTTTCTCCATCCATGATCTCATTCATAACAGCTTTTGATTCTTCATATGTCAGATTTTCTTTTTTTGCCACTTTGATAATTGCTTCTTTGATCATTGTTCTCTTCCTCCTCTGACTACATCCATAAAGTTCTCTATCATAATCTTGCCATCCGGTGTCATCACCGATTCCGGGTGAAACTGTACACCGTAGATCGGATATTTTGTGTGTTCTACCGCCATCACTTCTCCGTCTTCCGACTCCGCAGTCACTTTCAGTTCTTCCGGCAGTTCTTCCTTTAATGCTGCCAGTGAGTGATACCGCGCTGCCGGAAATGTCTCCGGCAGCCCCTGAAACAGCTGATTTTCACCGATCTGATGAATCTCTTTCTGTTTTCCGTGCATCAGTTCTTTCGCATAGGACACCGTTCCACCAAATGCTTCGCAGATTGCCTGATGTCCCAGACACACACCAAAGACCGGAACCTTTCCGGCAAAATACCGGATCGCCTCAATACAGATTCCTGCATCGGACGGTTTTCCGGGTCCCGGAGAAAGGATGATGGCTTCCGGTTTCATCGCCTCGATCTCTTCCACCGTGTATGCATCGTTTCGTACAACTTTGACGTCCGGCTCCACGGAACCGATCAGCTGATATAAGTTATAAGAAAAACTGTCGTAATTATCAATCAGTACTATCATTCCAATCCCTCCTGTGCCTGTGCAATTGCCTGAACCACGGCCCGTGCCTTGTTGCAGCATTCTTCAAATTCTTTCTCCGGTACGCTGTCTGCCACGATACCGGCACCGGAACGAATACAGATTTCGCCCTTCTTTTTATAAACCAGGCGGATCGCGATACAGGTATCCAGATTTCCTGTAAAATCAAGATAACCGATCGCCCCACCGTAGATGCCACGTTTGCTGTGTTCCAGTTCTTCGATGATCTGACAGGCCCGGAACTTCGGTGCTCCGGAGAGTGTTCCAGCCGGCAGGATCGCATCAACGGCATCCACCGCATCTTTATCCTCTCGCAGATCTCCGACTACCGTAGAACCAAGATGCATGACATGTGAAAAATGTTCCACACACATGTATTTTTCCACTTTCACACTGCCAATCTTACTGATCTTTCCGATATCATTTCTTCCCAGATCCACCAGCATGTTGTGTTCTGCCCGTTCTTTTTCATCTTTTAAAAGTCCGGCTTCCAGTTCCCTGTCTTCTTCCCTTGTCTTTCCTCTCGGTCTGGTTCCGGCCAACGGGAAAGTACTCAGATTCCCGGCTTCCAGTTTTACCAGAGTCTCCGGAGATGCTCCCGCAATCTCAATATCGTCGCTGGAAAAATAGAACATATACGGAGATGGGTTTGTCGCCCTCAGCACCCGGTAGGTATCGAAAAGATTTCCTGTCGCTTTCGCCCGCATCGGATTCGATAATACCACCTGGAAAATATCACCCTCACGGATGTAATGTTTGGCTTTCTCCACCATCTCACAGTATTCCGCTTCCGGGAACTGTGGCCGGATATCGGACTCCAGCTTCAGTTTTTCGAATTCCATATGCGATCCGGTTTTCAGAAGCTGTGCCATCTCTTCCAGTTTTCCTTCTGCCTTCTGATAAGACGCTTCCAGATCATCGGTCATCACTCCGGCGATCAGCAACACTTTCTGACGGTAATGATCAAAGGCAATCACCTGATCGAACAACATCAGATCCATATCCCTGAAATCCTGCTGCTCTTTATCTTCGAGTTTTAATTTCTGTTCGCTATATTTGATATAGTCATAGGAAAAGTACCCTACCAGCCCGCCGGTAAATGGTGGAAGTTCTTCCATCACCGGTGTTTTATACTGTTCAATAATCTCCCGCAGAGTATCGCCCGGATGTTCCACTTTCTTTGTCACAACCATATCCTCCCCGGTTTTGCGGATATTCAGGACTCCATCCGTACAGGTGATCTCCATCGCCGGCTCATAACCGAGAAAAGAAAATCTTCCCCACACCTCCGTCTGACTGGCACTCTCGAGCAGATAGCAATGCTTACTTGCTTTCCGCAAAACCCGCATCACTTCTACGGGTGTATATCGATCCGCATATAACTCCTTACATACGGGAATCCTGCGATACTCTCCACTGGCTGCGATTTCTTTTACCTTTTCTAATGTTGGATACATTCGGGCACCTCCTGTAAATCTTTTCTGTTACTGTCTTTCCCTTTGTTTTTCTGTCCTGCCGCGAAAGTCTCAGGCAAGCATGAACCTTGACTTGTTGCCCGCGAATCAATTATTGATACACAACGCGAAAAAACGCCCGCCCTCGACAGAAACTTGTTCTTCTGTCAAGGACGAGCGTATGATAAACTACCCGCGGTACCACCTTGTTTCACAGTTTGCACTGTGCGCTTTGCGGAATACCTTCATATTCCCGGCAACTGACGTATGCCCCACGTCGCAGAATACTGAGCCGATTCGAAATAATGACTGTTCACTGCGCCCTCAGCGGTCCATTTGGCAGCCTGCATCTCCACCCGGCTCTCACCCTCCCGGACTCTCTGTGCGCGCATAACTGCTTTGATCTCCGCTTCAACGGTTTACTACACTAAACTTTTCTATAAATTACCACATACATATATATTTGTCAAACACTTTTTTCAAATTTTATTGTTTACTTTTTTCTTAATTCCATATCATCCAGCTGTCTACTTTGATATAATACCATTAGAAACATCATCATAACCATGATTTTCACTGTTCCAGGCAGGATGTAAAAAACTCCGGAACTCATTCAAGCGGATATTCGCAATCCGCTTCGCTACTTGCTCATAACTGAACAGCTGCAAATTTTCTATACAGGAGGTACATATTATGCGTTATGAAATTCAAGGCGACACTTTACCCGTTGTTATCTGTTATCTGGACGGCGGTGAAAAAATGATCACAGAAAAAGGAGCCATGAGCTGGATGTCTCCAAACATGCACATGGCAACTTCTACCAACGGCGGCATCGGAAAAGCTTTCGGACGGATGTTTTCCGGTGAATCCATGTTTCAGAATATCTATACTGCCCAGGGCGGTCCCGGCATGATTGCTTTTGCCTCCTGCTTCCCGGGAAGTATTCTTCCTTACCAGATTTCCCCCGGGCGGGAACTGATTGTACAGAAGTCTGGTTTTCTCGCTTCCGAAGCCGGGGTAAACCTTTCTGTTTTCTTCCAGAAACGCTTCGGTTCCGGACTCTTCGGCGGTGAGGGATTTATCATGCAGCGCCTTGCCGGAGAAGGGATGGTATTCCTGGAATTTGACGGCCATGTTGTCGAATACGACCTGCAGCCCGGTCAGCAGATCATCGTGGATACCGGTTATCTGGCTGCTATGGAAGCCACCTGTTCCATGGATATCCAGACCGTTCCCGGTGTAAAAAATATGCTTTTTGGCGGGGAAGGCATCTTCAACACCGTCATCACCGGCCCGGGACATATATGGCTCCAGACCATGCCAATCTCGAATGTAGCAGGAGCGATCGCACCGTTTATTCCGTCAAAGTCTTAATTCGCAGAATCTATTTTCCAGACTGTACAGGGAACCTTACTCATCCCTGCCTAGAGCGTGTTTGAAAAAGGCTTTTCGTGAGCTGCGAGTCCCAGTTTGTGGGAGATTTTATCCGAATGAGGGCGGCGTAGCGGGCTACGGCAACCGAATGAGGGTAAAATATACCGCAAAGTGGGGCTTGCAGATTGCGGAAATGATTTTTCAGACACGCTCTAGTATCACAGGAATTGTCTTGTACAAATACAGACTTTGATTCGTTTCCCTTGAATAAATCAACAGCCGGTATATGTTTCCCTAACAATTCGAAGCATACACCGGCTGCTGTTTTTCATAAACTGCATTCCTTATTTTGGCTCGTTATATTTTCTTCTCGCAAACTACCAGAAATCCCTTAATTGCTAAAACAAATCTCTGTTTTCTATCCGCAGGATATCTTTGCATGTAAGCAATTATTCAAATTTTACTCTATTTCCGGCTTTCAAAAATACCGTCCTACTCTCCTGCATTTTCACACGCACCCGGACTTCCTGGTCTGTTTTGCTCGTCAGCCAACAGTTCACACACTCTCCTTCCCACGCGATATCCACCGTAATCGCCCCCCGCGCGATCAGACCCTGCACAGAGCCTCGTTTCCACTTCGGTGATACCGCCGGAAGGATCACGAGTTCTTCTCCATGGCTTTGCAGCAGCATCTCTGCGATTCCCGCGGTAAATCCAAGATTTCCGTCAATCTGGAACGGTGGATGCGCGCAGAACAGGTTCGGGTATACACCGCCGCCCTGCACGGACATTTCCGCGAAAGGATCACGAACCTGCAGCATCTGCGCCACCTGTTTTGCCGCATGCGCACCGTCTTCCATCCTTGCCCACATCAGAATTTTCCACGCCAGACTCCAGCCGGTTCCCTCGTCGCCCCGGACAAGCAGGCTTTTTTGCACTCCTTCCAGAAGTTCCGGCGTCTTTCTCGTGATTCCTCTTCCCGGATGGAACTCATACAGATGCGACAAATGTCTGTGTTCTACTTCCGCCTCCGGGAGTTCCTCATTCCACTCCAGAATCCTTCCGTCACTTCCCAGCTGTGTCGGTACGATCGCCGACAGCTGTTCACGGATCGTTTTTAAAAGAGCCCTCTCTTTCTTTAATACTTCACATGCTTCCAGATAATCCCGGAACAGGTTTCGAATAATTGCCAGCGTATTTTCTGTATACAATGCCACCGGAACTGCTTCTCCCTGATCCAGGAAACAATTTTCCGGTGATGTCGCCGGAACCACTGCCAGTCCACGGTCGGTCTTTTGTAACATGTTGCTGCAAAATCTTGCATGTTCTTCCAGCACCGGAAAAATCTCCTGCAAATACTCTCTGTCCTGCGTAAACAGATATTCCTCATAGAGATTCCGGCACATCCACGCCCCGCCAAACGGCCAGAACGCCCAGTTTGCCAGTCCTGCTGCCGGTGATGTCTTCCTCCACAGATCCACGTTATGGAAACACGCCGCACCTTCACAGTGAAAATATTTCTGCGCCGTCTCCCTCGCACTTTCCAGCAGTTCCCGGTTCATCCGCACCAGAGGCTCTGCCAGTTCGTGAAGATTACACGGACCGGTCATCCAGTAATTCATCTCGGTATTGATATTTACCGTATAATCGCTCTTCCACGCCGGGATCCGGTCGCAGTTCCAGATACCCTGCAAGTTTGCCGCCTGCGTGCCCGGTCGGGAACAGGAAATCAGCAGATACCGTCCATAATCAAACAACAGCTGCTCCAGCCCCGGATTCTCGCCGTCTTTTTTATACTGTTCCAGCCGTTTCGAAAGATCCATCCCGTCTCTGCTGCCATCTCCAAGCGTCAGTTTCACTCTCTGAAAATACTGCTGATACTCCCGGATATGTTCTTTCCACAACTCTTCCACCGGCATCCTAGCTCTCTCCTGATCCTGAAGTAACAGTTTTGCCGGATCCTTCCCGTCTGTGTACGGATGTCTGGAAACTCCTGCAAACCCGGAACGGATTAGAATCCGCATGGTAATCTCATACACATTGACGCAGCGAACTCCCATCTCTGTCGGAAGGATCTCCCCCTCTTTCGTCTCAAACATGCACCAGCCTTCATATGGCATTCCTTTTTCCTGCGGATTTTCCGAAAAAACGAACTCACTGCCGTCCCCTTCTTTCGCCCCCACAGGGATCTTGCTTTTTCCCGGCATCTGTCCCTGCATTTTCCATATCGTTCCGTCCCAGCTGTTTCCCGTAAGAAATCCGCCCTCTGCCGTGACCGTTATGGTAAATGCTTCCTCTGCCCAGATCCGGTACACCAACATCTGCGCCGGTGCACTGCAAAAGCAACGGTGTTCATACAATTTCCCGCGATTTCGATATGTCACCCGGGCAGTTGCCGTCTCAAGATCCAGTTCTCTTTGATAATCTACAATCTCCCGCTCTCCCTCAAACCGAATCCGTACCGTGCCGAAAGGCTCATACATCTCTACATCCTCTGCCGTCTCCTGTGCCTGATTTAGCACCTGTGCAGCCTGAAGATACTTCCCCTCTTTTGCATACACTTCTGCTTTTTTGATATCCTCATATCCCATACCTGTGCGCGGATCCCCCGGATAACCCGACCACAGGGTATCTTCGTTCAGACAAAGTGTCTCTGCCTCTCCATCCCCGAACATCAGCGCACCGATCCGTCCGTTTCCCAGCGGAAATGCCTCCTGCCAGACAGTCGCCGGCGTCTCAAATATCATTTTCATACTCTGTTCCCCGTTTTCCAGCTTCTTATTTTTCCTGTTATCTGCTACTTTCTTCCTATCCCGTTTTTCACCTGATTTCCTATTGTCTCAGATGATACTTTTCTTTACTTTTCTTTACCGTTCGTAACTGTTCAGTCTCTTCAAAGTTACCTGCTGAATAGTTACTACCGTTCTATCTTCCATACAATTGCAATCGGCGTATCTCCTTCGCGGTACTCTTTCGGAATCACCACCCGGATTCCTTCTTCTGTTATCTGCCATTCAACCGCTTTTTTCGTGTCCACCATGGAAATCCCGCGGATTTTTTCCTGATAAGGAATCAAAAGTTCTTCTTCTACCGCTTCCCCTTCCTCCGGATACAGCCGGATCGCATAGACGGTATCGCCTTTTTGCGTAAATGCCAGATTTCCGCTCTGATACGGCGCACAGATTCTCGTTCCATAGATGGCTTCCCCATATGTCTGCATCCATGCACCCAGTCCCCGCAGGCTCTCCCACGCTTCCACCGGAATCCTGCCATCCGGCTGCGGACTTACATTTAACGCCATATTTCCGCCCTTCGCCACAATATTGACCAGAAGATTTACCAGTTCTCTCTGGGATTTGTAATGATCTCCATACGCATAGTTAAAATCAGCTCCCAGCGTCAGACAGCTCTCCCACGGCACACGCAGCGGTTTCTCCGGCACACACATCTCCGGTGTGACATAATTTTCATAAGCACCACCCACCGTCCGGTCTACTGCCAGCACCCATGGCTGCGTTTTTCGCACTTCCTCTACAATCTCTCCCAGCCGGATATCCTGTCCGTTTGCAGCCGCTACCCAGCCAGCATCAAACCAGAGGATATCCAGCCTTCCATACTGCTTTCCAAGTTCCAGAATCTGATCCCTGGTAAATGCCCGGAACCGCTCCCACGCTTCAGGATTTTCTTTCGGGTCATAGGTAGGATTTCTGGTAGTTTTCCGTGTAAGCGCCTTCTCTGTTTCCCAGTAATCCGGACAGTGCCAGTCCGCCTTGGAAAAATATGCTCCGATTCCCAGTCCTTCTTTTCGAAACGCATCAAACATGGCACGGACAATATCCGCATATTTATGCGTATGAAACGGACATTCCTCCGCCGTGGTCTTGTATTCTGTATATGCCGTATCCCACAGACAGAAGCCGTCGTGATGCTTGGTCGTCAGAATCAGATACCGGGACCCACATTCTTTCGCCATCTTCGCCCATTCCTCCGGCTGAAAAGCCACCGGATCAAACGCACGGTTTAATGCCCGATACTGCCTCTTAAAAAGCTCCCCGTCATCCGTCCAGTCTACCGTCTTTCTGGACCACTCCGCATCCTCATCACTGAGCGCCCAGCTCGCCACCATGCCCAGCTGATTATACATTCCCCAGTGCACCATCAACGCCAGTTTCTGATCCTGAAACCACTCCAGCTGCTCCCGTAAAACCGGTTCCTCCGGCCACACATACGCTTCTTCCTGACTATATCTATGAACCCCCTGATTCACGATTTCCTGTTTCTGCTCAGTTTCTTTTCCCATTTTTCTTCTCCATTCGTATCTTTATTCTTTTATACTTTCCAATTTCTAAGAATTGTGAGAGTACGAAGTACGGAACAATCCGGTGTCAAAGGAGGCAAAATACCTTTTGACCCAACATCTTTCTGACTGCTACATAAGTTCACAGTTACCCTCCGACAGCATACCCCCATACGCTGTCCGTCTATTCTATAGTGTACAAGAAAGAGGTAGCAGATTCAATCTTTTCCGACTGAATCTGCTACCTTTTTGCTGTCCATTTCGTGCTGATAACACGCTTCGCAGAATATTACCATTGACCAGTAATCTCTGTTTTCATATCATAATGGATCGTCAGAGACAACGGCGTAATCTCTATGGATTTTACTACCGTATCCGTATCTCCGATCGCCTGATTGACCGACAATCCTTCCTCTTTTTCCGTGCCTGCAAGTTTCCAGTCCAGCGTCCAGGTTCCTTTCACACCCGAGACAAATTCTGCCTGTTTATTTACCGTACCTAAATTTTCTAAGATTACCTGTATCTTCTTAACTGCCAGCCCGTTTTCTTCGTTCGAATCAATCTGCATGAGATATTCCATCGTTCCATCCGCTTTCTGATAGACCGGCATATCCTCTTCACCAAAATTCCGGAAACTTCCGGAAGCATTTACTTCTTTTCCATCCACCTTCACAATCACCTGCTCAAAGTCTGGCTGTTCTTTCGTTTCTGCCGAGTATCCTTTTACCGAAAACGCCAGATGGCTGAAATTCTGATCGGTAATACTCTGCAACACAGTAACCGTGATTCCCTGACTGGTGCAGGATGCATCGGTTCTTTCTCAATGTAGAAATCTTTTCCCAGCAAGTCAGAACCGTCTCCGCCATCGCATCCGCCACATCTTCCTCATTTTTCAAAATGGTTTTCGCCATCTTATACATACAGTCCGACTGCAACTCCATCAACCGGATAAATGCCTCCTCATTCCCGCTCTTCGCTCTTTTTACCAGATCCAGATATTCCATAGCTTCACCCCCTCTTTTGTCTTTCTATTGATTAGACGAGGCACTGTGTAAAAAAGTTTCAGGATTTTTCACATCTTATTTCGCACAAACCTCCACAAACTGCCTGATGCAGCGGTTTCCCACCTCGTTGTTCATCTGTTCCGGGTGAAACTGGACGCCGTAGATGTGTTTTTCGTTATTGGAAATCGCTTCGATGGTTCCGTCACCTGCACGCATGTCTGCCTGAAAACCGTCCGCCAGGTCACGGATCGACTGGTGATGGTAGCTGAGAACGCGCACGGAACCGGAGTAAATATTGGAAAACCAGCCGCTTCTGCTCACACTTACCGTGTGCCATACTCCCATATGACCTGAGATACTCTGATTCAGCGTCCCGCCAAAAACTACATTGATCAGCTGCACGCCTTTACAGATACCAAAGATCGGCTTCCCCGCTGCTACACATTGTTTCACAGCATCTATCTGCCTTTCATCCAGTATGTTGTCGATATTTCCGCTTGCCGTATTGGTCTGTCCGTATCGTGCCGGATCCAGATCACCGCCACCGGGAATGATAATTCCGTCATACCGGGAGATCTCAAAGTTTCCTGTAACAACCGTTGCATCAACACCCATTTCGACAAATTTTGCCGCCGTGGTGATTGCACCTGCCTCGTTGTTTCCAATCACGGCAAGACGGATATCTTTCCAGACACCTCCCGGGGTCAGATAATAATTTCTTCCCCCGTTGCGAATCCATCCTGTTTTCATCGCCCCGTCATTATTTCCACCAAGATAATACCAGGATCCCTCCAGACAGATCCAACCGCTCTGCATCGCCCCGTCTCCGTCGAAATAATACCAGGAAGATCCAACAACCTGCCAGCCGGTTTGCATCGCTCCACTGCCGCTCATATAGTACCAGGTTTCACGATCCCGCACCCATCCGGTCATCATATCACCGTTCCCCGGACGAAAATAATACCACGTTCCACCAATATCTTTCCATCCGGTACACATCGCTCCGTTTTCTTGCAGATAAAACCAGCTCCCGCCTTTATGCAGCCACCCGGTACGCATCGCTCCCGTACCATCCGCAAAATACCACTGTTTCTGCTCCAGGATCCAACCGGTCTGCATCACACCATTATCCTTCAGATAATACCGCTTTCCGCCATCTTCCAGCCAACCCGTCTGCATCCATCCCTCCTCATCAAAATAATACCAGTTCCCGTTTATCTTCTGCCAGCCGGTCACCCGTTCGAGATTACTGTCCAGATAAAATCTCTGCCTTTCCCTTGCCTTCCATCCCTGACTTACCTCTTCTTCTGGTATCTCCCTTTCTTCCTCATCCGTTCCGAGCCTTTCCTGTCTCTCCACCCTCTGTCCGCCGTCTGCATCCGATCCATAAACAGCCGGCCATGCCGAAAACAGCATCGCACTCATAAAAAGTACTCCCAGTATTTTTCTTTTGCATTTTCTCATTTTCTTTCTCCTCCATTCTTTTCGTGTGATACCTCTGTTTACTGAACATTTTTTCTTCGAAAGTAAACGTATCCGGAAAGCAGGAAGTCATCAGGAAAATTCAGGAGACAGCCAAAAACGTGCGATCAGAATTTGATCCGGTACAAAATCCAGATAAAAAGAAATGCATAAACAGAAAAAATATAATTGAATCATATAAAAAACTTTTGTGGAACTTTACTGATATCTGTAATTGAAAATTAATGATTGGTATATGAAGTGTTCTCTTCAGATATTATAGAAAGTGCTTTAATCTTTTCGGATTAAAGCACTTGAGAGGCGCAGACCGGATTTGAACCGGTGGATACTGGTGTTGCAGACCATTGCCTTACCACTTGGCTACTGCGCCATTATGAAATTGTAGAAAATCTTTCTCAGATTTTTCAGTGACTCCGACGGGAATCGAACCCGTGTTACCGCCGTGAAAGGGCGATGTCTTAACCGCTTGACCACGGAGCCTTGTTTTTTGTTTGTGTCGTATCTCAGTGACGAATGTTATTCTATCATAGGTTTCCGAAGAATGCAAGCACTTTTTTAAAAAAATTGTATCTTTTTTTCAGAAATTCCTGTACAATAAGAACAACAGGGAAAATCCGGACGTTTTCCGTCGGAACCTGACAGCTTTTTAGCCAACTATCGCAGAAAGGAATATCTCTTATCATGAAAGAAACGATCTTACTCTTTAATATAACCGACCGTAACACCAAACTGAAATTAGAACGCATTCTCTTGCCGCTGAAGCTCCGGATCCGACGGATTCCGGTATCTCAGTATGGACAGACACTGGCTGCGCTGTGTGGTCTGGAAGACCCTGTTGCTCTGCCCTCCGAGAGCGCTGCTACCCCGTCTTTTTCCGATCCTATGATGATCTTTGCAGGTTTATCTGAAATGACCCTGGATCGCGTTCTGACGGGCTTACGCGCACAGCAGATCCGTATTCCTTATAAAGCCATTCTGACGCCCACCAACCAGCACTGGACACCGGAGGAATGTTTTATCGAGATCAAAAAAGAACACGAACAGATGCATGGCTTGAATCAATAATCTGTTCTGTCAACCGTTCTTAGATAGGAACAGCCGGTTCGAACCACAAAAACATTCAAACCGGCTATTCCTGTCTTTACTCATTGATTTGTATAATAAATACTCAATCTCCCCGTTTCCATCCGATCAGTTAAATTCATCCTCTTCCACATACTTCTCATTCGAATAGGCAAGACCATTCTGATATTTCACAGTCACATACAGTGTCTCGTCTCCATCCTGCACTTTCACATAGCATACATCGTCTTTGAACTTGTCCGTGATCTCGATCTTCTGATTCTTATAATACAGCCATACCGTTCCGTCGTCGTTATATTCCACATCCGGGCTGTTCGCTTCCTCCAGAAGTTCCTCACCTGTCAATGGACGTTCTGTGCCATCCGCTTCATAAGCGATTCCACCACCGCTTATTTCTCTCGTTTCTCCGTTTTCATCCGGATACTCTATGGTATATGTGCCATCGTCTGAAACTGTCATGTTTGCAGTCGTCTGGTCTCCGTGTAACCATACCTGAACCGTTCTCTGAATACCGCCAACATTTGCGGCATAAGCGGTTCCTGTTCCGCCCGCCAGAAGAATACATCCTGCTAGTGCAGCTGCGGCTACTTTTATGTTATGTTTTTTGTTTAATCTGCTCATATTCTCTACCTCCACAGAAAACTGATCGGAGGTATGCAACACCGAAAATGCCTGTTTGTAACGTTCTTTATTTGTCATCGTCCCATTCCTCCTTCAAAGTCTCGCGAAGCAACATTCTTCCACGGGATAATCTTACTTTGACATTACTCTCCGAAATCTTCAGGATCTCCCCGATTTCCCTGACACTGTAATCCTCGTAGTAAAACAGATGAATCACAATTCTGTATTTTTCAGGGAGTCCCATCACGGTTTCAAACAGATGCTCCGACTCCGGTGTCTCAAAAACGAGTGTCTCCATATAATCTTCCAGGGAAGTTTTATTCTTCCTCCAGAATGAAAGATTCATATTCTTCGCTTTATTGATCGCCACCCGGATCAGCCATGCCCGTATATGCTGCTCACTTTCAAATTCTTTTTTGCTGTTATAATATTGGAGAAACGTATCCTGAACAGCATCTTCCGCATCCTGCTGATTTTTGCATACGTTAAATGCCACTGCGTACAGACTGTTCTGATATCGTTCCACCAATTCCTGTATCGTTTGTCTCATGAGTCTCTCCTGTATCAATAACCCTTGCGCCAGCTTACCGGCGTTGATTATTTGTTTTCAAAGGCCTTTCACTAATAATACAAATAACAGCAGGTAAAGGTTACAAAATTTCAAAACATATATAAAATTATCCTGAACCACAATATATCTGTAAAATTTGACCTGACAAATATCTGTATAACAAAAAAACCTGCAGGATACATTCTCTTGTATCTTACAGGTCTCATCTATCTCGTTCCTCCCGGAGCCTTCCCACACCCTTTTCTGGCATAAAAAAGCTCCCCCAGTTGGACTCGAACCAACGACACTGCGGTTAACAGCCGCATGCTCTACCGACTGAGCTATGGAGGATTATTTCTTTTTTCTTATCTCTCTTTTTTGTTTCTTCTCTCTCCATGTACCTTCAAAACTGCACACACGTAACATCCTATCTTCCTACTTCCTGCGGTTGACCGCTTCCAGGTCAAACCCTCGACCGATTAGTAACAGTCAGCTCCATACATTACTGCACTTCCACCTCTGCCCTATCTACCTCGTCGTCTTCAAGGGGTCTTACTTCTTTCGAATGGGATATCTCATCTTG
>SKED01002055.1_pt1 | contig 15276 bp, 10 predicted proteins | sample 4826651 | NCBI WGS metagenome assembly SKED01 (sample SAMN11008818, study PRJNA524170) | human gut metagenome | biome: Human fecal sample; material: Feces; isolation source: fecal sample from pouch patient p19 | host: Homo sapiens | place: Israel: Tel-Aviv | collected 2016-06-28
TGTTTATTGTTATAAAAGGACTTAATTGCGTTGAATCATAAAAGGACTCCGACTCTGCGATATATATTGCAGGGGAGTCATGCCAACTACTTTTCTGAATGCCACATAGAACACGCTCTTGGAGGCGAACCCGCAACGACTGAAAAGCTCGCTCACAGGGCAATCTTTACCGTCCAGCAACTCTTTCGCGCGAGCCACTCTGTAAGAATTTATCAACCGCTTGAAGTTGCATCCGAAGTAGTTGTTCACCGCATTGCTCAGGTAGGTCGTATTCGTGCCGAAAACAAAAGAATACTTATATCACTATAAATCAACAATGTAACTACCAAATAAAAAACTACTCTGTCTATTGGTTATCTATAGAAGGTCTAAATAAATTTTTATATATTATCAACGGAGGACAGTTTGCACGAATAATTACATTTATTGAAGATAGGAAAGGTTTTCTATTATTTCAAAATGCACCTTAATAGTGCAAAATAAGCAAATATATGTACAGCAAGAGTGTGCAGATAAAAGGGGGGCCGATTTAAGCCGCCGTACCGTTATGTATCAAATGCAGAGCCTCTCTTTCAGGGATATCTCCAACTGTTTCACCGTATTTCCATCAATACTTATTCTTTATCAGATATCCTGCAACACAAAGTCGAATTGCCGAAAGATTTCCGCCCCTTGGTATATTTTACTAATTATTTAAAGAGAGGTTATTATCCTTTCGTTTTGGAAGATGATTTCGATGTGCGATTGCAACAGATTATCAACCATACTTTGGAATCTGAAATTGCCGCCATATTGAGCGCCAGCCGTAATAATATTGAAGATTATAGCCTGTACATTGAAGAAGCCGGATAAATGAATGTCATACCCTTGTGGCAATTAGGTTTGGGTTATTAAAAAGCCGGTCAATGAGGAATTTCAGTAACAAATGCCCATTGGTGAACTGTACCTGTCGTTATAAAGGGAAAGCGGCATGAAGCTTCCCCAGGGTAAGATTTCTTATTCCGGAAGGTTCCTGAAAAAAGCGATGGAACTGATATACAATTCCAAACGTGTCATGTTGTAATCCATTGTGTATCTCCCTGCTGATAGGCGTACCATAAAATAGGGGTGTGAATGCCTTTATTCCGTATCTTACATATCCTCCAATGAGTAGCCTGTATATTCTATCTGATATCTTTTTAACTCGCCTATAAGTTTTTGGGATTTTTCTTTCAAGACCGGCATAGATATTTTATTCCGGTTAATCTTTACCTCTGCTATCCGGGCTGTACGGTCAATACGGTTTACAGCTACGATATCAATTTCATTTTCTCCTTTTGAATCCCACCAGTTTCCTATAATCGTGAAACGCTCCTCTTCCCATAACTTTTGTTGGAAATATCGCTCCAATACCAAACCGGAATAAACATCATATCCTTTCTTTACAATATCCAATAATAAATCCGACCGGTGATTCTCCACCAAATCAAGGTTAGGATAGATAAAGCGGAACCAGAACTGCAGAAAATTGTCATTCAGCTTGTACTTAACCCCCTTGCTCCGTTCAGACGCAAAGATGGGACGCATCTTCTTCAAAAGGGTATAATTGATTTCAAGGTTGCGCAGATAGGCACTTGTGGTGATACCTAAAACTGAGTCGATCTCACCGGATGTATTTTTCCCGTCAGCTATCAGGCTCAAGATAGAATAATAAACGGCTCCCTCTTTTCTAAATTCCATATTGATCAAATCATTCCCTTCTGTAAGAAAAGGCATGTATTCATTGGTAAAGCAAGTAAGCATTCGTTCTTTCTTGAAAGCACCTTCGTCCATCAATGTTTCTATATATTTTGCCACCCCACCGGTCAGCATATAAAGACAAAGTAAATCCGCCGGAGTATAAGCAGGATGATAATGCCTTAGAATCTGTTTCTGTGTTGCTATGCTGAACGGCTGCAAGTCCAGACGCTTGGTCATCCGTCCATACATGGCCGATTTTTTATCCTCAAACAGTTCTTTCATCAGTGAATAAATGGAGCCGCAAGTAATGAAGTTTATTTTCATATCCGACTTGTATTTATCCCATAATTCTTGCATGTCGGCAAAAATACTCTTGCGTACATAAAAGAACTCCTGTACTTCATCTATCACTAGATTCAGCTGGTTCTGAGTGGCATACGAAAAAAGAATATCCAAAATATCACGCATAGAACGTACCGAGCCATAAACGGATATACCAAGTTCCCTCTGTATCTGTCTTTGTATAGAACTGCAGAAGGTAGCTTCCGCCTCGTTTTTCGCCAATATATAAAGGCATTGCCTACCTTGAAAATTCCGTCTTATCAGACTGGTTTTGCCGATGCGGCGTCTGCCCATGACTATGGTGAACCGTGCCGATGATGCGGACAATTCTTCCTCTCTTCTGAGAATTTCTAATTCTTTTTCTCTGCCAAAGAAATCCATATATTGTTAACATTTAGCTGTTTATAAAAATAATAACGGTTATAATAACCATGGTTATTTTTGCAAATATACTTTTGTTTATTTGGAGCAGCAAGAATTGTGATATAATTTATCTGAAAAAAAAGCTGAAAAGAATTATCGGACCTGATAAACTGGAAGAAGAAGCTATCCGGAATCTCATTTTCATCTGTATGAAGCAACAATGTATCCTGAGAATGGAAAGGCTGGGAGGATTATTGTTACATAGTCTGAAAAATATAAATCTTTCATACCGATCATAAATCAGGCTCAAAACATTGATGATTATCTGTTTATTAGCATGTCGGGATTCTGAGATTCTCTTAATCTTGAATGGCTCAGCGATAAAAGCCGGTTGTTTCTTTCTTCCTTTCATCTACCGTCGAAACACCCTGCCGATAGGCGTTCCGGCTATGAAGGGACATCCTGTCATTGCCTTTTCATTCTCCTTTCCTACCGTTCTTTCACACCTTTCCGTAAAAGGGTACAAACATACGGCTGAAACGGGAGTGAGAGGAAGTAATTTCAACCTTAACCAGCTGATCGTCTGTATGTCTTAAATAAAATGACAGGATGAATGGAGAAGGAAGCATATCGGCTTAACAAGGAAGTAATGCGATGAACAAGCTTGGCTGGCACACGGAACACGATAGGCCTGTACGCAGAACACGGCAACTTTGTACACGGAACATGCTGACGTTTTTTTTAAACGTATTGTTGTTTTTTAAAAACCTGAAGATGTATATTTAAAACCTGAAGGTATATTTTAAAAACATGTCGGCTTATTCAACAATAAACATTAGTAACGTGCAAGCCTCAACATTAGTAACGTATGAACCGTAACGTTAGTAATGTGTAGGCCTGTACGTATATATTGTATCAAGTTTCACCATATCTTGTACCAAGTTTCATTGAACTTTGCACCAAGATCTGCCATATTTCCGCCCCCTCTTGACAAACGCCTTTTTATGTTGTATATTTGTAGTTTGCCAAACTTAAAAAAGTAACTCATGAATGTATTCGCTACTCTCAAAACAGTCTTCTTCGGAAGCAAATTCCTGTCAAGCCCTGTTCCTATTGACGGAACACCGCGTCGTGATCTCGTATCCGCTCTCAACGGGCTGATGCCGCTTTGCCGGACTATACCCGGCGTGCGTCTGGCGCTGGATATCCGCGAGGGCCAAGTAGTTCTGGCATTGAACTGGACTCCGCGCACCGACGGGAATGCTTCCACGGGCAGTTACCACTACATCGTGTCGGACGAAGAAGGAGTAAGAGAGATGGCCGACTCACAGGTTCTTCTCACTGAAAACGGTAAGGATAACCTGCCGGGGAGTATGGACGATTCTCGGATACATCCGATAGTCTCAACTGAAAAAACAGAGAAGGATTCCGCTCACTTGAAAAAAGATGTTCAGAAAAAAGCAGGACCAACCTCCCCAGAAGATACTGGCAAGAAAGCGAAATCACATACCCTGATGCAGGAAGTGACCGCTTTCCTCACCTCCCGCTACCGCTTCCGGTTCAATGTGCTTACTGAAGAAACTGAAGTGGCAAGTGTAGAAAACAACATTCCCGATACTCATCTGCGTTACACCAAGGTGGACGAACGATGGATGAACTCACTAAGTCTGGAGGCTATTGAAACGGGCATAGACTGTTGGGACAGGGACATTCAACGCTTTGTGCGCTCACGCCGCATCAGTGAATACCATCCCTTTACTGCCTATTTTGAGCAGCTTCCCGAATGGGACGGCACGGACCGGGTGTCCGCGTTGGCACGCAGGGTGTCCGACGACCCGATATGGGTGAACGGTTTCCACCGTTGGATGCTGGGACTCTCCGCTCAATGGATGCAGCTCAATCCGGATAACAACCGCGCCAACAGTGTGGCTCCCCTGCTGGTGAGCAGCCGCCAGGGATTGGGGAAAAGTACGTTCTGCCGTCTGCTGATGCCCGATACGCTGAAATCCTACTACACGGAAAGTTATGACCTAAGTTCCCCGGCATCCGCCGAAGCCAAGCTGGCCGCCTACGGATTAATCAACTTGGATGAATTCGACAAACTAGGTGCATCCAAAATGCCTTTGCTGAAGAACTTGATGCAAGCCTCCGCACTGAATATCCGCAAGGCTTACAAACACAGCGCTTCATCGCTTCCCCGTATTGCCTCGTTCATCGGCACCAGCAACCGGGAGGATTTGCTGGTAGACCGCACCGGCTCACGCCGCTTTCTTTGCGTCAGTCTGAAACATGCCATAGACTGCACCACGTCCGTAGAGCATAAGCAATTGTACGCCCAGCTTAAAACAGAACTTCTATCCGGTGAACGAAGCTGGTTCAATAAAGAAGAGGAACAGACTATACAGCAACATAATGCCCTATTCTACAAGCATGTACCCGAAGAAGAGGTGTTCCGCCTTTGCTTTCGCTTTGCTACAGAAGAGGACAATCCGCAGGAAGTGCTTAGCCTCTCCGCCACCCAGCTGTTTGAACGTATGAAGGCAGCCCATCCTTCGATCATGAGAGGGATGACCGCTTACAGCCTGAGCCGTATCCTGCCCCAGCTGGGCGAACGGGTACATACCACCAAAGGAAATGTATACCGGGTGGTAGAATGTTAACTTTCAATTAATTGAGAATTTATCTATGGAAATGAGATTCCCGGTATGGAAGTCGATTAGACGCATTCACACTCTCAAGCATATATTGTCAAGAAGTGTGAATGCCCTTTTCTAGTATATGAATGGGTCATCCGGCATCATAATGAGCGCTGCATACCAAACGTATTTTGTATTTCACCGTACTCCCCGCCTGTAAAAATTTGGATGAGGTTTTAAATCCGAATGCATATATGCTTCCGTTATGATCATATACATACCGTTTCTCAATATCCAATAACGGGTCTCCGTTTCTTAATCCCTCTATGGTTTCATTCAGTTCATCCAGTGATGATCCGCTGAACGTCTTATGCAATACTTTTGCCTCCTCTTCAGTCGGAAGATGCCATCCGTCTGCTTCCTCCTCCTGTATGATATTCCGCACATCGGAAGCGAATCCACTCCACTCATCCAGACTCATCAACAAAATATCCGCCCCTGTGGAACTTGCATTCTCTATGCCAGCTACAATACCGCCGTTCCAGATACCGCCAATTTCGGGTAGCCCGGAAAGATCCGGATTAATGGGAGGCGGCTCACTACCGCCATTACCTTCATCAGCACCGCCAAAATTGAATTTGATGTCTACCGGAGCCTTCCATTCACCTGATATCAAACTGCCCCCTACCGTGACATCACCCGAATAGCTACCCCCGATATTCAATGGCACGTTCGCTTCCGGCTTTCCTTTGAAAGTGTATCCAAACGTCTTTGTCTGACTATTATCTTCCAAGGTTATGGAAAAAACAGTCTGAGAGCCGCTCCCCGGAAAAATATAAAAAGGCTTTGCACTCCAGATTCCACCCGGCTCAGACTCACAAATAATTTCCGTACTCTTGTCTTTGCCGGAATACTCCCTTGTAAACGACAGGGAAGAATATAAAGGCGAAATCTGCAAACTCACCTTTTTAACGTTTGCCGGTATATCTTCCAAACTGATATTGACTAAAGATACAGCATAATAGAGGGTTACAGAAACAGATATATTTTTCTTATTGGCAATTGTCACAGTTGAAGTGCCCATCATTAGCGCGCGTGAGCTTCTGTTATTTTCTTTCATAACAATTACATCATCAAGGCTAGGATCTTTCGGAACGATATATTCCTCTCCCAAACCGGCTATTGCAACAATAGTATATCGGGCAGGAGGTAACTTCATTTCAATCTGAGCGTTATCTGTCATTTTCAGATTTGCAGAACAGCTGCCGTCTTCTGCAAACGCATAGATATAGGCCGGATAATTAATTGGGGACTCTCCGCTAGATCTGGCAGATATCTTTAGAGGAAGATTTGTTTGCGAGACTCCGTCTTCATCGTCTTCTTCATCGTACATCGGGCGTTGGCAAGAAACAGCAGACAGCAGCAATAGAAACAGAAGCACCTTTAATTCGGTTAATCTATAATTCATAACATATTATTTGTTTGTGGGTTTATTTCTTCTCCATTTATAACTATATCCTCTTCTTCATTTCCCGGAGTCCAACCCGAAATGCTTCCTCCCGTTATAATTACATTTCCGTCTTTTACAACAATATTGTATTTATGGATACATCCGGACAATAAGCCCGGAGACAGGCCATCTCGTCGTGTTTTGTAATATTTGTTGTTACGGGTATATTCAATGGTGAGATTAACAGAATGGTTTTTCACAGCTTTCGAATTAATGTTTCCGTCATTCTCGTCCCCGTTCAGGATAAAATAGAAAGAAACATCTTGATTGTTCATGGTGTGTGACGGAGTAATCTGGAAGGTTTCCTTGGGAGTTTCGCTGATGGTGATGCTGTTCGTTTCAAAGGAGTAGTGTCCTTGAGTCATCAACTCATTTCCTTCAAGTCTGATTTTGTCAATAACGGCCTGTGCCATATCTCCTTCACCCTTTATGCTTATCTTTAATAATGACAAAATGTGCTTAAATGAATAATCGCCCGAAAAGGCCACATTGCCAAGGTCGGTATCGTAGGAAAGCTTCCTGGATGCTACTAGAAAGTCATATTGGCCAATATTTTCCCAAGTCCCGTTCTGGCTGTCGAGAGAAGGCATTATTATATTTTCCTTATTTTCGGCCTTGGAACCGGAGTGGGGATAATATGCGTAAAAAGTATGTTCCTCGTTTTTATCTTTCCAAAAGACACTCTTTTCTGTAGTCCAGGAAGTTCCATCGAATATCCAGCGGACAGCACTGTCATTGTCCATAAAAACACCTATATCATCGGCTTTACTAAAACTAGCGATGGCATTTTCATTATCTTGCAAATAGCGTGCTCCAGAAACTGTTTTCCCGATTCTTGCCATAATGGATACCGTGTACTCTTTTTCTTGTAGTTGCTCTAATTCCTCACTACCTTGGCAGGCAGAGAAGCACATGAACGTCAATAGCGATACATACAATGATCTTTTCATTCTTTTATTTTATAATAGTGAGGGACAAAACATCAGCTTATCCGTTAAAATTAAAATGAGGACAAGTTGAATTGGTCGAGGATTAAAGCATGTCTGCTTATTGTCGGTAAGAAATTAAACTTGTGTTCGGCTGCGAAAATAATTCATTCTTTGCAAAAAGAAAAGCAAAATGATAAAAAGATGAAAATTAAATGAGTTATGCCGGAAACAGCATGAACATTCTTACCGGTATATTCCCATAAAAAATGATGGAAGATAACCTGTAGTTTAACGCTTCAGGCTGACTATGACTAAATCTTATTTGTAAATTATCTCCTTCCATTCTTCCACAGTACGTGTAAGGGAAGAAAAATTCACCCCGATACAGACTATTTTACGGTTATCGGTCAAATAAGATCGGGCATAGCCTTTCTCTGCTATTTGCTGTAAAGCCTCCTCTGCTGTTCCATCCATCTTGAATTCGAAAATGTAAACATATTCGTCCATTTCCAATATGCAGTCCACTCGTCCGAAGCTCTGACGGTTCTCACAATGGATTGCACGGCAATAAACTCCTATCAAACGGAGAATCAGATAAAAAGTGTATTGGAAATGTTTCTCAGTCATATCCAATTCCTTCAAGGAAGCGTGAGAGTCATACGGGATGCTTGCAAGAAAGGCGGTCAGAGAATCACAAAAAGCGGAGGTGTTCCCTTGCTCAAGGCAAGTAACAGCATCGATAATCCAACTGTTGACCTCTCCACCTCCGGGTTTCAAATAATGTGCTGCCAATACGGACAAGAACCCTTTACGCACCTCATTATTGGGAAAATCGAGCAGATAAGTTCCCATACGTCTATTATATTCTTTAATAGTGAGATATCCGCTCTGATAAATCATGGGTAGAGGCTGTTCCACATCAGCCTTATAATCCACAAACAAAGAGGGAACATAATAACGTCCGGCAAGTTCGTTTATCTGCTCGCGGCTGTGTTGCAGCAGACGAACCAAATAGGTGGGAGTACCTGTAGAGAACCAGTAATCACGAATTGCCATACTGTCAAAAGCATTAAGAATGCTGAACGGATTGTAAATGTCGGTCATCCTCTCTCCAAAATGATATCCGTCATATTGCCGTCTGAGAAGTTCCTTCATTTCTTTCACTGTGTACTGATATTTAGCAGCCAACTGTATGGTGGGTTCTTCGAAAAATGCTTCCAGCTCATTCTGGGTGATACCGCACAAGGCTTCGTACCGTTCATCCATACTGATATCCTTAGGCTGGTTAAATCCACTGAAAACACTTACTTGGGAAAACTTTGTTACTCCGGTCAACAATACGAATCTCAAGTATTGATCGGCTCCTTTAAAGGTAGAATAAAAGGATTTCAATATTTCCCGGTTATGGTTCTCCAACAGAACTTGCTTTCCATAATCATCATAAAAACAAGCTTCCGTATCTAATACATCCAAAATAGGTTTGTCATATTCATCAATCAGAACCACCGCACGCCGCCCTGTCCGTTCATAAGCCCGACGAAGTATTTCAATGAAACGGGTTCCTATGGTTGTATAATTGGGATTCTTGCCATAAATATCTTCCCAGTTCCCTAAATAGCCTTCAATGGTAGCCTCCAGAATTCCGGATTGTGTATACAGTCCTCCATTAAAGTCTATACGAAAGATAGGATACTCATACCAGTCCTTTTCCAATCCGTCGATTTCCAGTCCGGCAAACAAATCTTTGCGTCCCTGGAAATAACAGGCAAGGGTACTTACCAGCAGGCTTTTGCCAAAACGGCGTGGACGGCTCAAGAAATAAGTCTTGCCTTGTGTTACCAAGTTGTAAATCAAGCCGGTCTTATCCACATATACATAGCCATCTTCACGGATTTGGTCAAAACTCTGTATTCCAATAGGGTATTTCATATTTTGTTGCGGTTCTAGAATGAATGATGAAACAAAGATATTAGTAAATGACAAACAAAGCAAATAAAGGATTTGTTTTTTCTGCTTATGACAAGTTTTTCTATTTCCTATTAATGGATAATCGCCTATTTCTGTCCATATATATTGGCATTCTATCCTTTAAAGGATACTTTGAGAAGTATTTAGAATCTATCTATTTTGCAATAAGATATATTTCTTCTACTGAATTTGCTATATTATTGTTTATCAGCATTATACATATTCTTTCGTTTCGGCACGAATACGACCTACCTGAGCAATGCGGTGAACAACTACTTCGGATGCAATTTCAAGCGGTTAATAAATTCTTACAGGGTGGTTCGCGCGAAGGAGTTGCTGGACGGTAAAGATTGCCCGGTGAATGAGCTTTTCAGCCGTTGTGGGTTCGCCTCCAAGAGCGTGTTCTATGTGGCGTTCAGAAAAGTAGTTGGCATGACTCCCCTGCAATATATATCGCAGAGTCGGAATCCTTTTATGATTCAACGCAATTAAGTCCTTTTATAACAATAAACATTTTGAGTTTTTAAATTTATAAATTTAAAGTTTTTCTATTATGAACAAAAAATTTTTAAGTGCAATCCTGTTCGGAGCCTTGATGGTTTCTTCAACAGGAACGTTTGTATCTTGTAAAGACTATGATGACATCGATCGCATCGACAATACGTTGAACGATTTGAAGTCTCAGTTGGCAGCTTTACAGACAGAAGTAAGCAATGGCAACTGGGTTACAGAACTGACCGATGTAGAAGGCGGCTTCAAAGTAACTTTCAACAACGGAAAGACCTACACTATCGTTAATGGTAAGGACGGTGCTCAAGGTGAACCGGGTACTCAAGGTAAGGACGGTAACGGTACTACTGTAGAAGTAAAAGACGGTTATTGGTACATTAATGGTGAAAAAACAGAATATGTTGCCGTTACGAAAGATGATTTGGGCAAAGTAAAAGTTCCTTTTATTAATGAAGCTGGTATGTGGGTGTTCTATGACAAGGACGGCAATGAGGTTGTTTCTGAATATAAAGCACTTGGAGCTACTTATGCAGTAGAAGCTAATGGCATATTTACCCTGTATGTTCCTAATGAAAAAGGAGAAATGCAGACTATTGAATTGCCTACTGCTGCATCTATGATTTCTGCTTTGACTCCAGATTTGTCAGGTGAGGATGATGTCTTAAACATTCAATACTTTACATTCCTTCCTTTCCAAAATGTCGCTGCTGATAAAAAAGATGCCTATAAGAAAGCATGGGAAGGTACTAAAGCAATTACTGCAGATAAATATATCGTTTCAAGTGATGAATATATGGACGTTCGTGTTGATCCGGTAAGTGTTGATGCAAAGACAATTCCTTTCGGATTGGTAGATTCTCAAAACAATATTCCTTCTAAAGTTGATTTCACAGCTTCTGAGAATAAAGGACTTATCACAACAAGAGCTGCTTATGGTAATGGTTTATATTTGGTGGATATGAATCAAACTACATTGAAGGACAAGGACGCTTTGACTGCTTTTACAAACCAGTTTACTGCAAAAGTAAATGGTTTAGATGAAAATCGTGTATATGCATTGAATGCGAACAAGTCTTTCCGTTCTGATTATCTTTATACAGTAAAAGTAGAGGCAGCTACAGAATTTGCGTTTGCTCCTATTTATTTAAATTCTGATGAGAATGCTATTACTAATGATAAAGTAATTGGGGATGGTTTGGATGTAATTGCAACAACTGCTACTGATGCTACCATCAATAAGACTGTTGTTGTCAATGCCGGTGAACCTAACACATTGTTTGTAGAAGACGCTTCTCGTCTATACGATATGTGGTTAAGTGCACCAACTGAATATGTAAATGAGTTTGGCTTGGTATTTGACCAAACAGTTCCTTCATTCACTATCACTAAAAATCCTGACAAGATTACTGCTGCCAACTTTCCATTGACTATCCATGTAATGGATAATCAAGGCAAGGTTCAAGATATAGAATTGACAGTGAAATTATCTGAATCTATTGATACTCCTGCTGAGTATACATTGATTGAACATGTTATCAGGTCTGATGCTAAGAAGAACTACTTTAGTGCTAACTTAGATATCATGAAGACAGCTTTGGGCGACAAGTTGGATAGTTGGAAAATTAAGGTTGATTTAACTCAGACTGTTATTGCATTCTACAACGAAAATCAAACTGCTGAGATTACAGGTGCTGGTATCACAGGTTATGTAGCTTCTAAGGTTGAAGATGGAGTAAGTAATAATGTTGCAACAGCTGTTGCTAATGCTAATTTCATGAAGTTTGATATTACAAATAATATAGCTTCTCAGAAGTTTGAAATTGGCAAGAATTACAATGCTGTTGTAACATTCAAAACAAACAAAGACGAAAAAATTAATTCTATTGTTATTCCGTTCAAGTTCTCCATCCCGACATTGGCTTCAATGTTTGAAAAAGAACCTGCCGTTTTCAAGGGTGATGTAGCATATGCTTATATGAATATTGCTGACCAAACTACTGGTGAATCTGCTTACAAATTGGAACGTGCATTCGTTAAATATCCTAATGATGTAACTATTGCTTTGGATGACAAAACTGCTGTTGTAGATGATAAGACATCTGATAAATTGGCAGTATTGGATTTAAAATTCACTAAGACTGCTAAGATTACATTGACAGAGAATGTAGATAGTAAGGATGGTGACAGAAACGGTTTGGAATTGGGTTACGGTAAGGAACTGATTGTAAACGCTTCTGATACTGATTTCGAAGGATGGGAATATACTGGTGATGATGGTAAGTACACATTTAAGATCAAGGTAATGAGTCCGATTTATGAAGGTTCTGTAAGTGCTATCAATTCTGTAGTTGAAATACCTGCAACTTCTGTAGATGGTTACAAAGTAGGCAACAAGGATATTCAAGGTAAAACTTATAACGATATTGCTTATAAAGTTTTGCAAGATTTGGCAGGTGACTGGACACGTCCTGAAATCAGCAAAGTAGCTGCTAAGACAGATAATAAACGTGTGGTTAATATCGCTGATAAGGATGGTAAGATTTCTGAAGACTGGGTAGAAGCTGTAGCTGGTGAAGGTACTGGTAAAAATTTCGTTGAAGGTTACATCAATGTAAAACCTGAAAACATTGAAAACACTACAGAAATTCAGATTAATGTGAAAGTAACCGACGTTTGGGATTATGCAAAAGTGAATCCAATTAAGGTTAAAGTTATTGTTAAGTAATTGTAGCCAATAATCTGAATTATAAGACTTAATTGAGTGGGAGGTAAATACTAAATAGGTATTTATTCTCCTACTTTCGTATTTACAAAAAAAGAGGTTGTGCCTATTGTGAACACAACCTCTTTTTTTTAATTTGTGATAACTATATTAGTGAGATTTTTTCATTGTGAATGTCAATGCAGGAACATTATGTTCATGACCGAACTTATCAGTAATTGTGATAATTACGCTAGTCTTAACATCATCCTTCAATACTACTTCGGTAGACTTTTTAGTCAGTTTAAGTGTCCATTTGCCACTATAGTCACCTACAGTTGCTTTTTCAAATTTAGCAGTATAGAATTCATTGTCAATCACCTTACCTGCCTCATTTGTAGTCTGCAAGGTTACTTTTGTAGTTCCATCAATAGGTGCAGCCCACTTGTTCCAGTTTGCAGCATCAGTGAACGGATCCATTACAGCATTGTAAGCATCCTTGACAGAGATTACATCAACAGCTTTCTTATTAGAGATTGCACCAATAACAGTATCTTCATTGTAGTAAACTACCGGTTCAGAAACCCAAGAATACTTAGAATCAACAATCATACAACCGAACTTGATAGAGAATGATGTAGCCCAATCTACAGACCAGTTATTAGATTCGCTGTTATCAGCTTTCTTGTATGTATAAGCAATATCACCATAATCATAAGCAACCTTAGCGCCATAAGTTTTACCATCATTAATCAAGTTAGGATTAATGGTGTTGATAGTGTAAGCTGTTGAGTTAGTAAACTTAGCATTTACAGGTTTCTCTTTGCCATCTCCTACTAAGTTAACATCATTAGAGCTGAATACAATGTGTTCCAATGCGTTGGCACCATCCAAACCATTGAATGCCTTAGAGAATGCAAAGACGCCATTCTTATCAGTAGCAGATGTCGGTTCCGGATAAACAGTCAATACACCGTTATTGATAGCATTAGTCTTAGCAGAGAATGCAGACGGGAATGCAGTAGGCAGTACCTTCTGTATCTTCACAGTGCTCTGAGACAAGAATGTACCTTCATTATTGTAGAACTTCACAGTACCTTCATAAACTTTACTATCCTTCATAGCCTGAAGATTCAAAGTAGCAGCCAATTTAGCATAAGCAACTTCAGAAGCCTCAGTAGCAGCTTCTTTGCCCTTCGCATCCTTAAAGAATGTCAGAATTGTACCATCCAACAAAGTCTTATCTTCTGTAATGCTAAAATTATCTTCTTCATCTGTAATAGCCAATTTATAAGAAGTAGCACCTGCAGGAACTACGAATGCGTTGATACCCTCATAAGGATATTGTTTTCCATCAGCAACGTAGCTATCCGGAGTCACAACATAAGTGACAATCTGAGTGACCTCAGAGCTACCACCTGCCTTAACCCATACTACATTTGTTATTTCTTCACCAGTATAGTCAATAGTAACAACTTTCAAAGGTACAACTACGCCTTTAGAATATGTACCACCGATAGCAATATTAAATACATTTTCTTTGCTTACTTTATTTACATCGCCTGTGATAGTCAGACTCTTGATAGCAGCCTTATCGGTTGTAGAAAGAGCTTTATTTTCGATGTCAACTACTACATAGCTAGCCAGCACTTTACTTGTACTTGTTTCAGTAGCAACTGCATCAGCTTTAGAAGCGACTTTAATAGTGAATGCTTCACCGTCAACTACCGGATAGCAATCTTCATTGTTCGGAGTAGCTGTTATAGAAGGAGTTAGACCTTTATAACCATTCCATTCCTTCAATGTACCTTCTTCTTCGATAGAAGACTTGATAGTAGATCTTGTATCAATCTCTATCGCTTTTGTAATTGAATTAGTAGTAGACTGAATCGTAACATCATAAGTAGAAGTTACAGTTCTATTTTCTTTTGTTGCTGCAACAGCAAATGCTACATATTTCTTATCACTTGCTGTTTTACCATTATCCAGCAATTTAGCGAACGCTTTTTTATCTGCATCCTTTTTCAATTCAGCTGTAACAGTATACAAACCATTAGAAGCTGCTCTTGCACCCTTATACAATTTATCAGTATAAGAAGACGAAGTTAAGTTAATATAATCATTGATGCTGTTACCTTCACTATCTACAATAGACAGGATTTCAGCCGGTAACGCTGCATTGGCAGGAGCAACAGACACCAACAATGAAGCCGGATTAGCAAAGATTTCGCCTGCACTGACAGTAAAGCTACCTTCCATATCTTTACCAAAGGTACAAGAAGTTTTTCCTTCCCACGTCTTATCGTCTGCAATCTGATAATAATTCAAATCAAGCTCAGTTGTAAATCCTTCCGCTGCCTGTAAGTCGATACTGGTAATCATATCAGTCGTCAAGCCTGTTAATTTTGTAACAGTTTCAGTTAGTTCTGAAATTGTTTTAGCTAATGCTTCTTTTTCAGCTTCAAATTTAGCCTACATTATTCATAGTGGATTCATTTCAGGTTATCAAAACAGATATGGGGACAATCTGAAGCCTCCAACTAATGTCTATCATCGAATGACCGCTTGATGTAGAGTTATAATCCTGTCCGAAGCCTT
>SKED01002075.1_pt1 | contig 15106 bp, 12 predicted proteins | sample 4826651 | NCBI WGS metagenome assembly SKED01 (sample SAMN11008818, study PRJNA524170) | human gut metagenome | biome: Human fecal sample; material: Feces; isolation source: fecal sample from pouch patient p19 | host: Homo sapiens | place: Israel: Tel-Aviv | collected 2016-06-28
GCTGATGGTTTGCCAGAAGTCTTGCCTGCCCCATATTCAGCTCGTAAAATTTCCGGTTATGGCGGCTGAATTTTTCGAAATCCCTGATGGAGACAAAAGGGGGATAGTATGAAAATCAAAGTGATGTATCGTGCCCAGTGCCTTGCTGCAGCTTTGGGGTATGGACCCGAGTATGATGTCGAAAACATCGACGAGCCTACACTCATCATTTCGATTTCCAGCACTGACGATAAGCTGCCGCACATCATGGACGAGGCCGACAACAAGAATATCCGGCATATCGAATACCTCCAGTTCGATGATATCGACACTGCCGAAAGCGTGCATGGGCTCAAACCGATGTCTGACGAGGACGCCGGATATATTGTAGATGCATTTCTTCAGTATGTTGACGGAGTTTCCCAGATTATCGTTCATTGCGATGCGGGATATTCCAGAAGTCCTGCCGTAGCAGCGGCTCTGGCGAAGGCGCTAGGGGAGAGCGATGATGAGTTTTTCGGGCATGACTACTGTATCAACAATCATGTGTACACCACGCTCCTGAAACATCTGTCAGAGCGAAAAATCCTAAAATAGTTGCCGAATCTTGCGAACGGCATAGTATTGAAGTATGACCATTACGGCGGGCGGACCTTTTGGGTCTGCCCATTTTTTCGTTTTGGAGGTACATCCTATGCATCATTCGCAAAAGCGGTATAAGACGCTCTATTTCTTTGCCGCGTTGATTGCAGCCGCTATCAGTGTATTACTCATTGAATTGGGCGGAATCGGGGACAGCGACTATTACTGGCATATCGTTCTCGGCAGAGAAATTTGCTCTACACACACGATTCCGGTCGCAGATACCTTCTCCTGGATATCTCAGGATTTAGGGCTGACAGAGACCGCGCATTCATGGCTAAGCAGCATCATCCTCTATCAGCTCTCGTGCATTTCTTCTAATCCCGTGGTAGGACTGCTCATCTATTCCTTCATCACCGCGTTCCTGTACGCGCTCTTTATCGAATATGCCTGGGCGAAAGAACTGCGCGACCCGTTTGAGAATTGTCTGTTCGTCACCATTGTCACAGCGCTACTATCCTGGGCCGGAAGACCTCAGAACATCGGCATGATTCTCTTTGTGGTCTCTTTCTATCTCTTGAACGACCTATACCGGAACCCGGACTCGAAACGGTGCTGGCTATTGCCGGTTTTGAGTTTCGTCTGGGCGAACCTGCATGGCGGGTCTTTACCTATTCTGTTCGCGTTCATTGTTCTTTTCATTCTGATGTGCTATCTGCCCGACATCAATACCTTCGGTCTTGTCAATGAGAACGAACAGAAGACAAAGAAGGTCAAGACCTATATCCAGATTCTTGTTGCCAGTCTTCTGACAGGACTTATCAATCCCTATACCTACAAACTATACTACTACTTCTTCCTGACAAACAACGATGCTACAAAGAAATATGTCTCGGAATGGCAACCGTGCGAGCTCGCCGATATCGTTGCCTTCTTCTGTCTGGCATTTCTGTTCATTGTCTTTGCCTCGCACAAGAAAGTCCGCATCACGGAATTTCTGCCGATACTTTGCTGTCTGATTCTTACATCCCGCTATGTACGAATCCGCACCTATCTTCTGATTGTCACTACGCCTTTGATTTTCCGGTTCCTCGCCGTCATGATGAATGAGCAGGAAAACAAGATGTGGAAGACCGGCGGCAGGCCAACGGAAGGGTTCACAGGCCAGGCGAAGAGGAGTACAATTCTCACCTTAGTTGTGCTGGTCGCCGCCATCGTTCTCTATGCTCCCTTTGTTATCAATGACCCTGACAAGACCTACGACAAGATGGACCCTGTCTTTGTGCAGGAGCTTCACGAACTAAATCCTCAGCGCCTATACACGGGCTATAACGACGGAGGCTTAGCGATATACCATGGGTTCCAAGACTTCGCAGACAGCCGCGCAGACCTGTATCCGGACGATGTGATAGACGCTTCTATCTCGATGGGCACTGGCTCGGAAAGTGCTACTGAACGCACGGTTCAGGATACTCTCGATAAGTGGGATTTTGATGCCGTTCTGCTCAATCGCTCTCAGCATAAGCTGTGCATCGAAGTCATGGACCTGCTTCCTGACTGGACTCGCGCTATTGAGTCTCAATACTATGTTGTGTTTGTCCCGAAAACATAATAATATTTTCTCGCTCCCTGGCATTTTTGCAGGGGAGTTTTTTGTTTTGGTAAAAACAGAGAAGATTTTGGTGCTTTCTGGCTGGTTCCCGCTCTGAGCACTGATAGAGCCAGGTTGTTCTGCGCTAACATTTGTCGAATCATAGTTGTATTCAATACACCTGATTCACTTGTGCAACTTGCTATATACCCCTGCCTGCACCCACTTGCGGATACTTGCGAACCGCAGATAATGGGAAATAAGCAACTAAAATCACAGTATGATGTGTCCGCAATGCAATGGAACGCCATATATAGGGGGTATCACAATGCAAGCTGCAACTGCTGCTACAATCGAATATACCGATTATCCCGAGTGCGAGCGCCGTATTTACCCTACGGAGAACGATATTGCGTTCTACAAGACCTACGAGTTCTGCGAAGCAGAGGGCGCTCTTCAGGTGTACTCTAAGCCCGAGGGTGTCGGACACAAACTTAGTGCCATTCGTCAATTTGCCCCGAACACTATCATGCCGGAATTGCATAGCATCTTCACAAAGACCAGTGAAAAGTCGAATCGGCTCACATACTATAACTGCACCACGAACCTGTACATCACAAATAACACGGCGTACTGGGCTAAATCCCTGCGCGAGAGCGGTATTCGTACAGACTCCCGTATCTCTCAGCTGATTTCTCTGGGCTTTGATATCGACTGTCATGAGGAGGGTGTCCCTCTCTATTACAGTGATGGCATCTGCAAGATGCTGACCACCGCCATTTATAATGGGGTTCTTCCGGAAGGCTTTGTTGTCAATACCGGACGCGGCGCAGCTTACTGGATTTTCATAGACCCTGTCAATCCGAACAACAAGCACGCCCTGAAAATCTATAAGCGGTTACATACCAAGATTCGCACGATGCTGAAAGCGGAGATTGTGAATTGGGGCGACAATTTCCTGTACGCTTCCGTAGACGATTCCGTTAAAGGCATCAATCATATTATGCGTCTGCCTGGCACTTTCAATACGAAGGCCGGGCGCTGCTGCCATGTCTATCATGCCCCTGCAGTGGGATACCGGCTCAATGACCTGTATGTCCTTGCAGATTCTATCGATGTTGAGTGGCGCATCGTGGACGATACAGTCGTCTCGAACCGCGAAATCTTCAATACCACCGATGAGCAGGAGCTTGCATGGGCAAAAAAACGCTTTGCGAAGCGTATTCTCGAATGGAATACGGAGCGCTCGGTCGTTTCCGCCAGAAGTATCGCAAAACCCCAGTCTGAGATTGCCGAACGCTGCATCACACAGCGCTGGGATGCGGTTATCGATTTCCTGCGCAGAAACACGACCCCTGTTGGAAAGCGGCATACTGTGCTGCTGTACTGCTTATCTACAGCATGCGATTATCACCAAGCTGCGTCTTTGGAAAAGGCACAGCTTATTAACTCTACCTTTGCGGAGCCGCTTCCGGACAAGGAAGTTGCAAAAATCGTCAGCTGGGTGAAGCATCCGTTCAAGGATGAGACCATCGCTGAGGCTCTTGGTCTGACAAAGGAAGAGTTCAAGAATCTACGCATCAGCACTTTCAAGAAGAAGATGGATAGGAGCCGTCAGACCCATGACGGGATTCTGTACCCGGTTGCCAGCTCCGCTACTGACCGCAAGATGCTCGGCGTTCTGATTGACCACAAGGTCATTCCGGATTACCGTATCCGCAACCATAGAAAAATCTGGGAAGCGGCACAAAAGCGCGAAGCCAAGAAGACAATGTACGATACCATCATCGAGCTCTTTGACAAGGAAAAACTGAGCATCAAGCAGATTGCTGAAAAACTCAAAATCGGCATCGATACTGTCAAGCGTCAGGCTGCAATTCGCGGTGTTGATATAGTGGACGAAGAGAAGAAGCGCCGTATGCGCCGTTCACTCGAGATGCAGGCACTCTCAGGAGAGGGTTGGAGCGTAAAGGCGATTGCGGAACTGTTCAAGTGCCATGTAGCGACTGTCTACCGCGCTCTGCAGGAAGTCATTGAGCAGACGGCCGAGGAACTTGAGCGCTCGATTCGCGCAGCTGCTGACAGGGTTGTCGAACACACGAATGAACTCAAAGTCAAGGCTGTTGAGGCAGTCGAGCAGATGAAAAATCCGTTCCTGCCCGTTCTCGAAAAAGCCGAGCTGCGTCTTAACCTGTACGCCAAACAGAAGACCATCGACCGAATCACGAAGCCGTTTCAGGATGCTGGTTACCTTCCTGCAACGCTCGCACTGCCCCGCAAACAGGTCGTTGAAAGCAGCAACTTGAGCGTGGCTGTCCGGCTCGGCGGCGACTACCAGACCGTCTGCTCGATTGATGAGTTGCTGCTGGATGAGTTCCGGCCGAAGCGCGTGGACTACTCCAAAGCAAACCTTTGGCTCGCAGAACCCGATGACGACCCAGAGGATTTTGAGACTGATTTCCCAGATGACGCCGCGTTCCAGATGTCTGCTGAGTGTCTGGGTGAATACGATGACGAAGTATCCAGCAGGTGGTAAAACCGCTTGCTGCGCCCGTTTTGTTTCGCAAATTTACGCAAAATGGTGGCAATAAGAAAACAGGTATTGTGCAGCCCTAGATATATAGAGCTCTATAAGATTAAAGAGAGTCTTAGATTTTTTTGGAAAGAATCGGAAAGAGTAGGAGAGCGGCTAAGAAAGCACTGGAGCCCCTGAGAGTGCCTGTGGGTGGAACCTGAGTGGAGTAGGGTGGCTACGCAAACACTTAAGCTCAAACTCCCGTAGGCCGCCGTATGGCGGCAACTGCGTTTTCGCAGGTAGTAGCCAATACAACGGCGAACACCTAGCGCAGCTGCGCGTAACTGCGCGGTGAGGGATAGCAGGAGTCCACGGAACCGGGAAGCACCTGTAAGCCCCTGATTGCCCCAGAAAGCCCCGGTTCGGCACTAGACCTCTGAACCTCCCCTGAGCGCACCTGATAGCCTTGGAGCGGCACCAGCCTGCCTCGCAGCTGAACCCTCTCGGCACGGCACTTGCACGCTGGCACACGACCGGCTACCGTTCGGCACAAGGCTACCACAGCACCGGAACTAACACTCCCGCGTTCCGGGTCCATCACATCCGGGCATTCAGCACTGTTTCGACAGAGGTCGCATGCGGGAATCGCCGCCTATGCTCTGCCAGGGCGAAGAACGCTTAGGGCAGACGAGCCTGTCGTAGCCGAGGCGTATGTTTACCCTACTTACGGCTGCAACCCGAATTCGGGGCATCTCAGCCTGTCTCAGCAGTGGGTCTCGCACAGAGCACGGTTCAAACTTAATGTACTGCAGTCGGATTCAAGCAGCCGTTTGCTCTCTGGTGCATAGTTTCCCGCACGAGCGTCTATGCCAGCACGGCTATCTCGGTCAAGGCATAAACTTACCATCCTGCGGTGTACGGCTCGAATTTGAGGCATCTCCGCCTGCATCAGAAGGGTGTAGCTGGGTATCTCTCGAAACAGACCCACATACAGGGCTTTTGAGCGGGAACGATATAACTTGCACCAGTAAAAGTAAATTGTGAACAAAATGCAACTAAATCGCATCATGCTTGTATTCAGTACACCTCATTTGGTACAATGTGGATGTGACGAAGAAATGTAGTTTTTGGAGGAGTTTTCGTGGCAAGGTATCAGTATATACGACTTTGTTCCGTCAAAGACCGGACATGTCCGTATGCGGTCCGCACACAAATTTCCTACTTCAAGGCTCTGATTCGTCACGAACACTACTGCTGTCTGCTCCGCTGCGGCGGTTGCGAAAAGCAGAAAATCCATAAGGAGAGGGTGAACGGGTGATGAATGCAGTCATTGCGTTTCTGGACGCCTATCGCGGCGTGATTCTGATTGCCACCGTCGTCATCATTATGGCGATTGAATGGGCGGGACGGCAGGGAAGTCTTTGGCTCATGGAGAAAGCGTTTGGTGTCGAATTTGCGGAACGCTACGATACACGCTGGACAGCAATAGGTGTCATCCACCACGAACTCTCGCACCTTCTGGTCGCTCTTTTCACCGGCGCACGCATCGATAAGTTCCGGCTCTATCGTTTCAAGCGCGAGGAAGGGGATAAGGCGCTCGGGTATGTCAACTACACGCCGCGAGGACTGTTCCTGCTTCCGCTGCTCCAGAAAACAGCCATCGGCATTGCCCCGGCACTGTTCGGAAGCCTCAATGTCTGCCTGCTCGGCTGGTACATCATGCAGGTTTGGCAGAACGGCGGGACTGCCGCTGCTCTTTGTGAACCGGGTGTATGGGTCGCTGCCATACTCATGGCACAGATAGCCTATCATTCCTGTCCGAGCGCTCAGGATATCAAGGGGTCCTGGATATCGATTCTGTTATTTGCACTGCTCATTGCATTTTCGAGTTTTCGGTATTTCACCCTTGACCTTTCTCTCTGGATTATCCGCACAGTCCTGGTTGCGATGGGAGTGTCCACTGCACCGGCTGTTGTGATAAGCATACTCTTCATCGCCGTGAACGGCGTAAAATATCTGCAGCATACTCTTGCTGCCGGGAGGTACTGATATTTTGATGTCATCCATCAATCCGAAAGAACTCTATCTGCGTATTGTCACTCAGCGCGGCACCCGTACACTGTGCCATGATATCGTAGTCTGCTGCGGAGAAGAAGAACTCACCGATGAACTCTGCGAGCGCAAACGCCTCGAAATCGTTGCCTGTATGCAGGAAGAACTCGAACCCGGTGAGAAAATCGTCAGCGCCGAGTATGTGTCGAAAGATTCCCTCACGCCCGCCGTCCGCGACAACGACAAGGTCGTGCAGTGGCGCACCATGGATTTCATTGCCTACGCTCTCTCGTATGCTTTCGATGACGATGGAGCAGCACACCCTCAGTTCGTACCGACCGTTTTGCTCCGTGTTCTCGTGAACGATAACCCCTGCACCATGAGCCTGCATGACCGTGAACATATCCGTGCGATGGCTGCAAACTATATTCTGGAAACCACGAAAACGCCCATCTACACGCTCAGCCTTATTTCGCCGGACCTCTACTGGAAAACGATGCGGCATGTTGCGGTGACTCGGAAGGACCGTAAGAACATCACTTCCCAGAATATCCTCATCAAGGTCGCAACGTTCAAAGAGGTGGAACGAGTCTCTCATATCCGCGTTGAGCATTTTGAAACTGAGGAACAGCAAAAGCAAAACAAAAACAACCCGTAAACTCTTGCCGATTCGTGCGAATTGCAGATAATGAAAATTAGAGGTGATTTGCATGAGTTGGCCCTGGGCTAAACGACATCCGATGCCGGAGCCTGCCGAATTTATCCGGCAGAATACTACAGCTTTGAATCCCGATATTGTATCCGGTACACCGAGCCCCGCACAGGGCTCTTATCCGAGATTGCCGAGCGAGTTCGTATTGCCCGGTGCCGGAACGGAATCGTTTGACAGGAACCGTGAAGTTTCAGCTGCTTGTCAAAATATGACTGCCACAATCCTTGCAGGATTTCCTGACCCGGACGACGAGTTCTACAAGACCTTGATTTCCGGTGCGCTTCGTATCGGCATCGAATACCTGCTCGTCGGCGGCGGAGAACAGGAACTGCAGTGGCAGGAAGTATATATCTTCTTCCGCAACGAGATGCCTGAGACTATCGAGTCTCTCATGAATGTCGATGTTGACGAATACCAGAACCTGAAAGATGCGGTCGTTCCGTTCAAGGCTTTTGCCGATAAGGCACGGCGCGATGCGGCATCTGCTGCACTGTGGGGATTGTTCGGATACACACACGGGTATCTGAAATTTCTGAATATCCAAGAATATTAAATTACTGTTGTTTTGCAAAAAGGAGAAAGCTATCATGTCCATTCTGAAAAATCTGTTCGCTGCTGTCGGCGCTGTTACCCTCGGCGCTGTTGCTGTCGGTGTTGTGCTTGGTGCCACGACGGCCATGACCGCCGATGACGATGACTTCGACCTCGATGAACTGCGCGATGACGCTCCCTGTGATGGTTGCCGCAAATGCGCCGAGAAGGATGCCGACAACGAGGACGAGGATGACGAGCCGGTCGTTCTGGTCCATGTCGTGAAGGTTCCTTGCTCCATGCCCGAGGAAAAGGGCGAGGGCGGCGAGAAGAAGGCTTCTGATGCTGATGCCGAGAAGGTCGAGGAAAATCCCACCGAAAAGGCAGAAGAGCATGAGACTCCCGCTAAGGCTGAGGAGGACAAGACCGAGAAGCAGTAAAAGGGGGGATGCTGCATGAACATCGATAATCACATCAATGTCGTTGCTGGACGCCCCGGAGCGGGGAAAACGCTCTGGGCGGCGCGAGAAGTAGTCGATTGCTTGCGCGATGAGAACAATATTGTCCTGTATATCGGCTTCGACCAGGAATTTGACCGCATCTGCCGGATGGTTCGCGCCAAGTACGGCAACGCCCCGCACGGGCGGCTGCTGTTCGCGTTGCAGGATGGTGCCGGTGAAGCAATCGGCAAGTCCGTAGACCTTGCAAACTTTCAGGCGCAGGGTTTTGCGATGGCAGACCCCGAGAGCGAGGAAGCGCAAAGCCGAAAACCGATGGTGTTCCTGTTTTATGACCAATGCCGCCACGACATCTTCAACGGCAGACGCGAACTGCTCAAAGCTGCTGCGAAGGCTGGCGTACATGTGTATGTTTTGTGCCAGCGATTCAGTCAGGTAGACCGCAATGATATCGACTGGCTGAATGAGCAGTGCTCCGCGTATATCATCTCAAAACACCGCGAACCTCGCCCGGCAACGGACGAAGAAATCCGCGACAAATTCAGATAACATTCCTGCCCGGCAAACCAATGCCGGGTTCCTTGTTACCTAAACGTCAGAAATTAAACGCTGCATCGAAACATAAAGGAGGGATTCCGCATGGGCAATTTATTTGCCGAAGCAAAGCTTAAAACTGCACTCGCAAACGATACATATACCGACAAAAAGGAAATCGTATCAAAAGCCGGGTATTTGCTCGGCGTTGATAAGAACATCTTTGATTCCGGAGAGTTGCTGTCGGAAATTTACGAAGAACTCGAAAAAAATCAGGATGCGCGGATGGTGCGCAACTTATGTTTTCTATTTACCTGCATCGAGCACTGCTATAAGCAGCTGCAGATGCAGATGGTAAACGACCTCAAAAACCTGCATTCCATGGATATGACAAAGGCAGCGACCGAAGCACTGCGCAAGGACGGGCTTGATATCGTCAAAGCAAATTGTACGCTGGACGAATATCGGCCCCGAATCGCGGCGGAAATCGCGAATCGTATTCAGGGTTGCAAGGATATCTTTCCGATGTGGGTGCCGTGGGAGTATATTCGTCAGATGTTTTCGTTCCCGACCAAGACGAAGGACAGGGCGCAGGAAAGAGCGTGGCTGTACTACAACGAGAATATTATCAGATTCCCGTACAATGTCTTCCTCAACTGGCAGTTCAAGGCTGACGAGGGCGGAAACCTTCTGGGCAGTGATGAACAGTTCCTTATCCGGCTGTATGCTCAGAACGGAGATACCTTCTGCGACTACGACAAGGTTCGCGGGGAAAGCAAACAGACACAGCAGAATGTCGAGCAGTTCCTGCTTCATTCCGTCCGCTCTGAAATCCTCGTGGACTGCGAGAACTGTGACCCGTTGAAGTTCTTTGCTGTATTGCAGAGCCTTTCTCCTGAGGCTATTGGGAAGATTCAGAAGATTTTCCTGTTCGATGATGTGAACGCTTCGTCCATCTGGGGACTCGTGGAGCATTACACGAAAGCCAAGGTGGACCGGTTCATGACGCAGCGCGTTGTGGAAGGAAAGAGCGTTGTCGATATGACGGTCGCAGTCTGCTGCTGCCAAGAGCACTACGATAAGAAAATCGACAGCTTTCTTCTGTTCTCCTCAGACTCCGATTATTGGCCGCTCATCAACAATGTCGTAACGGCCAGGTTCTTGATGATGTTCGAGCGGGAAAAGACCAGCAAGGCTATCGTAAATAAGATGCGGGAACATCATGTGCTCTACTGCTATACGGACCAGTTCTGCAAGGCGGGAGACGCATACCGGCTCCGCAACGATGCTCTGGCGCTCGAATGCGCATCCTATCTCAAGCAGCAGCTGGGAAGCTGCAACATTGAGGATATGCTGCAAAGCGCCTATGGTCAGACGCGCATCGAGATGACCGAGAAGGAGAAGGAGTTGTTCCGGAAATCTCTGGTCGATAAGCTGCGCATCACGATGGATACCGAAGGAAATCTCAGTATCGGGTTAAGCTAAAGCGAAAACAGCACACCGTTTCGGAAAATTTGCCTGGCGGTGTGCTGTTGCTGTTGCGTGCGAATTGCCATATACTGAATACACAAAACCCGATTTTTGCACGGAGGCATTTTTTCATGGGAAAGATTCTGGTAATCGCCGAGAAACCCTCGCTCGGAAGAAGTATCGCGGGCGCTATTTCGTGGTGGAAGGGCGAGAAGTTCGAGAGGCAGGGAAAAGACCGCAACACATGGCTCGAAAGCGATAACTATATCGTTGTATCCCTGGTCGGACACCTGTATGAACTGATAGACTTCGATGCGTATTTTCCCGGCTATGACCCCGCTGTGAAACAGCCATGGGATTTGAAGAAACTGCCGTTCTTCCCCGATGACTGGAAGTTTAAGTTTGAGGGCAAGGAAAAAGTACAGGGCCTAATCAAGGTCGCCAACCAGCAGATGAACCGCAAGGATGTGGATGCCATCTACAATGCCGGAGACCCGGATAGAGAAGGGCAGCGGCTTGTCGATGAAGTGCTTCTGTATGGCTTGAAAGCCCCCAAGACGATTTATCGGCTCTGGCTTCCTGATACTACGAACAAGACCATTAAGCAGGCATTCAAGACAGCCAAGCCCAATGCCGGATACGTATCCTTGTCTTCTTCTGCTGAGACGCGCAGTGAGATTGATTGGCTGCTCGGCATTGAATTAACACGGTATGTATCCATCAAGGCCGGGGGCTTTACCCGTATCGGGCGCTGCGTATGTCCTATCGTACAGCATATCATCGAACGTGAGAAAGCCATCAAGGAATTTGTCCCGAAGCCGTACTCGGCTGTTTCCAGCAAAGAAAAGACGAACGGCGAGGAAATTGAACTCACGAGTAAACGGACATTCGAGGAAGGACACGAGGCCGAGGCGCAGGCGCTGGCAGATGCCTTCAACAAAGCCGGTGCCACAGTGACCAATATCAAGACAGAGCGCAAGACCGTCAATCCCGGTAAGCTGTTCTCGATGAGCGATTTGCAGAGTTTTGCCTGCAAAGCCGACAAGACATTGTCTCCTGCCGATGTGCTTGCCGCCACGCAGGCGTTGTATGAGGGAGGGTATGTTACCTATCCCCGTACCAACAGCAGCTATCTGGCAACGAATGAGACCGTCAAGGTCGATGCCGCGATACGAGGTCTTGCACAGAACGGTATTACAGGTCTTGTCAATAAACCGAAACTCAAAAGCATCTATGATGACAGCAAAATCGAAGCACACTCTGCTATCACACCGACAGGAAAATGGCCTGCATCCCTTACCGGAACACAGAAAACGGTCTTTGACTGTATCTTGAACCGGTTCTGTGCTGTTTTCTGTGAAGAAGCCTGTACAGTAGACCGCACAACCATCGTGATTCACAGCTATGATGAGGATTTTACCCTGAAAGGTGATGTGCAGGTAACTCCCGGCTGGCGAAAGTTCGAGAAACCTACGGGTGGAGACAAACTTCTTCCGAAACTTAATAAGGGCGATGCCGTAAACATCAATTTCAAGACGGTAGGGAAGATGACTACGCCTCCGAAGCGGTATACGGTTGAGTCTCTTAACAACTGGATGGTCGCGCCGATGCGCGGTGCCGAGAAGGCAAATGCTTCGGTGGTGGTATCTGTACCCGGCGTAAATTTCAGAGAATGGCAATGGCGGAAATTGATTCCGGTTTTAAAGCACTCTATTGAGATGACGAGTATTCGGGATGATTTCACGGGCAACATCAAAGACAAGGTCGTAACGGCTATTGTTGGTTCGCCCTATGATTTGATTCCGTACGATAAGGAACTCAATGAAGCTACCGCAAAGCGCAAAGCAACGCGGACCCGGAAGCGGAAAGACCTTGGAGAGGATTCCGAAAAAAGCAATTCCAAACTCGAGCAAATCGAGATTCCTGACATTCCGGACGAAGACCCGGATGACGAAGACGACGATTGATGTCGGCCCCTGCAGCAATGCGGGGGCTTTTTTGTTGTCAAAATGCCGATAGAGCACCCCCTTGCCGCCAGACCTGCTTCGCGCACGAAAAACAACCATAACGCGACACAATTTAACAAATAAGCAACATTTATTTGTTCTATTCCTCTTGAAATCAACAGCAAATTATGGTATAATGTGTTTATTCGCTCAAGATAGTGCAATGTCCAATTTCTTGAGCCACTGTGTATGGCTATAAAACCACATCCTTCTATTTGATACTTGAAAAGTCGTGGTTTTGCTCTCCGTCACGGTAATGTAAGCGCATCCCAATACGGCTATATGTCCGCTTCCTTCTTTAGACACCATGCCAGCCGCCTGCAGCTTGTCTGTTCGACTGGCATATATGAAATTTAGCGGTCGTGCTTTCCGTATCAATCGTGTGTCTTAGCCCCGTGTCGAGATTCTTCTCGATGCGGGATTTTTGTTTTGTCAGGAGGTTTGTATGCTGACTGTTAAAGATTTCAACCGCATTACTTTTCTGCACCATCGCGGTATCGTCCCGCCCTCACCTGCAAAGGAAGGGGAGACGGCGGTAGAAAAGCGCTTTGTATGCACCGCGAACATGAAGTTGCTGGAGTATGGCTATGTGATGGCGTACGACCTCTTTGAGGCGTGCTGCAAGGCAACACATACTGCGTTCCTCGAAGTCTGGTCCGAGTTGTACGGGTTTATCACGGAAGATAGCAAAGCTATCTCAAAGACTTCGCCCATCTGGCCGGATTTCCCGAACGATGCGATGGAAGCGAGCCTTGTGGAGTTGTATATCGTCAACTACCTCAACTATCTGAGCGGTGGGACATGGACCCCCGACTCTGACCCGTCCCGATTCTGCAAGGGTCTTGATAGAGACCACCTTCCCGCAGCCAAGCAGATTCCAGCTTGCACCGAGGATGAAATCTACCGGTATCTTGTTCAGAGCGTAACGGGCAAAGCCCCTCTTTCTCCTGATGAGCAGAATACCGTAAAGATGCTTCTCTCTGACAGTGGCGAGGAGTTTCTGGATAAGGTAATGTCCCTGATGAAGGATAAGGATATTCCTTGTAAGGAGAACCTTGCACTGTATGTATCCTATATCATCCATCGTCCCGACCGGAAATCCCAGAAATGCTTCTTAGATTTCAAGAGCGCTACCGATGTGCTGCGTCTTGCCGCTGCCATGAGCGGGCAAGATGTAAGCCTTGCCAAGGCACCGCGTTTCCGCAGCTTTACAAGAGCAGAGCGCCGTGAACTTCTGGGTCTGCTTGAACATGTCGAGAAGGATGAAGGGTTTGCACTCCGTCCTGAACAGTTCAAGCGTCTGGGCGAGAAGCTGCATCCGAGTGAGTACGCCAAGTATTTCCCTGAGAACAAAGCCATCTTCGATAAGGTCCGCAACGGTATCAAAATCGAGACCTACAACTCAAAACTGCAGGAATTGATGAAGCCGCCTGTCAACGCGGAACTGCTGACGGCGCATCTTATGCTTCGTCCCGGTATGTTTGCCCGGTATTTGGACTTCGCTCTGCGCAGTTGTAAGGACACTACCGCGATGGAAGATGTCCTGTTCCGGTTCATCTCGGTCTGCAAGAGTGTAGAGCCCCGCGTTCTGGTCCAGCTTATCAACCATTTCCGGAATCGGAATAATCCCGTCCAGCTTGCCACCGGCAAGGCGAACGGTGCTGCCAGCAAGGTTCTTGACAGGGAAGTTGAGCCTATCCCTGAGGATATCTGCAACCGCGTTGCCCGCGATATCTTCAATCAGTTGTGGCAGGTCCTTCGTGCGGAGGATACCGAGCCGAAGTGCGCATACCTTGACCCAGCTTGCCACTGCAACGACATTGTGTTCCCTGATAATCCCCGGCAAATCTCCTCCTCGCTGCGTTCTGCCGCATGTGGGTCCAGAACCCGGCTCCCGGAGGGCAATGTGCTTCGTGCGTTTCTCTACTGGAAAGCGAGTTTCGAGACTGAGGCATGGGACGGCGTTGACCTGGACCTCTCGGTCGCGTTTTATGGCGATGAGAAGGTCAACTTCGTCTTTTACGGGAATCCGAAGGTTGAGTCGCTCGGTGCTATCCATTCCGGTGACCGCAGGAGCAGCGGCAAGAACGGTGCTGTCGAGTATGTGGATTTCGATATCAAGAAATGCCTGCAAAACGGTATCCGCTATGCCGCAATGGTCGTCAACTCCTATACCGGCGAGAAGTTCTCCGAGATGGATACAGCCTTCTGCGGTGTGATGGTTCGTGACGGCATGACCGGCGAACAGTTCGAGCCTGCCACCGTGAAGGACCGGTTCGCTCTGACTACCGAATCCGGCCAGCTGGTCATGGCTGTTGTGGATTTGCAGAAACGCGAACTCATCATGGTCGATAGGACGGTTGCCGGGTCGCTTGCGTACAGCAATGTCATCACCGACTACCAGCCCACGAAGGATGTCTGCCAGTATGCCATGCAGCTGAAAAGCCTCTCCATCAAGGAAATGGTCGGGATGCGGTATGCGAAGTTCCTGAAAGACAGCGAGTGGGAAAAAGCGGATGTCATCATCTCTGACGCGCCGGAAAAGTTCAAAACTCTCGCATCCGGCAAACCTGTTCCTCGTATCGTGAGTCCCTACGATGTTCCCAGCATCTATGATGTTGTGTTCGGGACTACCAAGACAAGCTGAGCCAAAGATAATTCTTCCAAGAATAATTC
>SKED01002085.1_pt1 | contig 15043 bp, 10 predicted proteins | sample 4826651 | NCBI WGS metagenome assembly SKED01 (sample SAMN11008818, study PRJNA524170) | human gut metagenome | biome: Human fecal sample; material: Feces; isolation source: fecal sample from pouch patient p19 | host: Homo sapiens | place: Israel: Tel-Aviv | collected 2016-06-28
AATTATCGCTTGTTTTACACTGATAGAATCTTTTTTTGCTACTTTTTCGCACAACAAATAACGACTCTTTCGGTCAACAAGCGTTACTAAACACGCTTTCCCTGTTACGCCTGCAACAGTATCAGCTTCCCAATCGCCTATTCGCTCTCGTTGATTCGCTTGTTCTGGTCGTTCTGAAATGTGATGACTAATTTTACCTCTCGTTTCAATACAACCATTTTTATGTCTGGTTTTCCCTCTATGTCTTAACTTTCTTGCAACCCCTCGCTGCCCCGGTGATAATTTTCCTTCTTCTAAAAATCCTCGATATATTCCACGATAAATTGTAGCATAACTAATTTGTATAAGGTTTTTCTCATGTTTTAAACGAAATGAAATTTGCTCCGGAGACCATTGATATTTAAGAAACAATAATTGAACAGTTTTATGAATATCGGCATTTAATAACAATGGTTTTATTAATTGCAAATATGCCGTTATCGGCACAAATGTATTGAAAATAATTTTAAATTTATTGATTTTGTTCCTGTAATGTGGTATAATATAAATAGATGTTAGGAGTGATTTTATGAACTATTTATCTGTATCGCAAATGGCGAAAAAATGGAATATGTCCGAGCGTGGTGTTAGAAAATACTGTGCCGAGGATAAAATACCCGGTGCATTCCTAACGGGTAAGACTTGGAATATTCCCGAAAACGCAGAAAAACCCGAAAGAAAAAATAAAAAAAGCAATGAGCCTCAAACATTGCTTGAACGATTGAAATCAGAGAAAGCATCTTATATTTCCGGCGGAATATATCATAAAATACAGATTGAACTTACCTATAATTCAAATCACATTGAGGGAAGCAAACTTACCCACGACCAAACGAGATATATTTTTGAAACCAATACAATCGGAGTGGAAAATGATGCACTTAATGTTGATGACATTATTGAAACGGCAAATCATTTCAAATGTATCGATATGATAATTGATAATGCAAAATATAAGCTCACAGAAAAGTTTATAAAACAGTTACATTATACTTTAAAATCCGGTACATCTGATTCAAGAAAAGATTGGTTTAATGTGGGCGAGTATAAAAAGCTCCCCAATGAAGTCGGCGGAAAAGAAACCGCAAAACCAGAAGATGTTGCAACTAAGATTAAAGCACTTTTAAAAGACTATAATCAAAAAGAAGATCATACGCTTGAAGAAATCATAGACTTTCATTATACTTTTGAAACAATACATCCGTTTCAAGACGGCAACGGCAGAGTAGGAAGACTTATTATGTTTAAAGAATGCCTGAAAAATAATATTGTTCCGTTTATAATTGATGAAGATTTGAAGATGTTCTATTACAGAGGTCTGTCCGAATGGAACAATGAAAAAGGTTATTTGACCGATACTTGCCTTGCGGCACAGGATAAGTTCAAAAAGTATTTGGATTATTTTAAGATACCGTATATGCATAATCCATCAAATCCGTAATACAACAAAATATGTGTCATACAAGGATATTAAAGCACTTATGGCAGATTTAAAGCGTGTTTATGCAGCGATTGATGAGGATACAGCACTACAAGAATTAGACCGATTTGATGAAATATGGGGAGGAAAACACCCTAAAATTGCCGATAACTGGCGAGATAAATGGGTTCATTTATCCACATATTTCAAGTATCCTCAAGCAGTACGTACACTTATCTACACAACTAATACGATAGAAGGATTCAATCGCCAGCTCCGAAAAGTGACTAAAAACAAGGGGATTTTTCCTACAGATGATAGCCTGTTTAAGATGCTGTACCTTGCAATGATGGATATCACGAAAAAATGGACCGGTCGCCGTCGTGATTTGGGGTGAAATTCATTCTCAGTTGGAGGTATTCTTCGCTGATAGAATCAGCTATTGACAATTGCTGATTTTTTTGATAATGTAAAAGCGGACGGAATTTAATTCCGTCCACTTAAATAAATTTTTCTACACTATTTTGTATTTACACAAAACTTGAAGAATACTATTATCAGCATAAAATAGTCCAAGAATATGTCCGCACCCCCGACTCAAATCTTGAATTTTCACAATGGACACAGCTTTTTGAAAACGAAATGCTGCTTGCTGCACTCATCATAGTCATTTACTCCCACATATTTTATATCTTTTGTTATTTCCATCTTAATATACTCAATCCTTTTTTTATTGATTTATAATCGCATTTATTGTAGGCGCATTTTTTTTATCCCAAAGCATTATCTTTGATGATTCACCGTCTTTAAGTGTCAAAGGTGCAAATATGAATACGCTGTTTCCACCTACCATGTTAGGTTTCATTTCCTCCAATGTTCCAAGTAGTTTATTGCCCTTGTATATTGCACGATAAAGTTTTAATTCAGGCATTGTAACATTTTCTTTTGCCATGACTGTAACTGTTGTATTGCCTTGTTCATCAATAAGTTTTGTGACATCTACCTTATTTTTGAACGCGTCCAAAACCTCAAGGTTTTCTACAATACTTTCTTTACGCCACTTAGCATAGAAAACTTTATCTCCTATTGCTCTATTCGAAATTTCAGTGAGAGCTGTACCTGTAAATTCAGCATTATCATACCAACCTTCAAACTTATAGCCATTCTTTGTCGGCACCGGTAATGTTGAGGTTGTTCCATATATGTAACTTGAAATAGGTGTTTCTACAAATGCTCCACCATCTGTATTAAATGTAATGGTATATTGCTCTGCTACCCATTTTGCATAGTATGTTTTATCTCCTGTTGCCGCCGCAGAAATTTCAGTAACTGTAACACCTGTAAATTCAGCGTTATCATACCAACCTTCAAATTTATATCCTTTCTTCGTCGGCACTGGTAATGTTACAGCAGTTCCATATGTGTAGTCTGTTACATTTTCTCCGATAGTACCGTCATTCACATTCAGTGTTACTCGATATACTCTTGAAGTCGAAGTATATGTCGCTTTATATGTTGCCGGACCTGTTACACTTGTCAATTCTGGAACCCATTTATCAAACACATATGTGTACCTGTCGTCTTGTTCCTTTGTCGGAGTTGCTCCTGCATACACTGGCATCGTATCCTTTTCCACATCTCCACTTTGCAATACTGTTCCGTCTGCATTTTCAAATGTAACCATATACTTATCCGGCTCATTTTTAGTCCATTTCGCATAGAATATCATGCTATTGCCTGTTTCAGGAACTTCTTTTATAGTAATTTCTGTTATTGGCGTTCCTGTAAATTCAGCATTATCATACCAACCATTAAAATAATAATCTGCCTTTGTTATATCTTCACTAGTTGGGAGCTTGACAGTAGTTCCATATTCATAACTTGTTATATTTTTATCATCTGCAATGGTTCCACCTTGTGTATTCAATGTCACTTTGTATGTATCCGCTATCCACTTTGCATAATATGTCTTAGCACCGATTTCATTAGTTAGTATTGTTTTCACTGATTCACCGCTAAAATCAGATTTTTCATACCAACCGCCAAATTTGTAGTGAGCTTTTGTTGGTGTTGGTAGTGTAGCACCAACTCCATATGTGTAGCTAGTCACATTTTCTCCATCTGCAATAATTCCATCATTAAGCTCATAACTGATTGCATATGTTTCAGCTATCCATTTCGCATAATATACCTTATCACCTTCTGAATCAGCCGTAATCATTGTAACTTTATTGCCGGTAAAATCTTTATTTTCATACCAGCCTTCAAATTTATAACCCACTTTAGTTGGTGTTGGAAGTGTTACGACTGTTCCATGTGTATAATTAGTTATATTATCACTCTCGTTTGCCAAAACGCCTCCATTTGTATTTAATGTCACATTATATACAGCATCTAATATTGTGATTTCACCACTTGCATCCATATATCCGTTATGTTTTACTGTTACCTTTATTTTGTCCCCTGATACCTTATTAGCAAAATTTTCGTGTTTTACTGTAAGTATCAGTTTATTTTCAACCTTCTCGATTTTATATTTATCTGTTGCCAATGCCGTCGAACTGTCATCAATATAAACACTAAATCCAGTATAATCTTCTCCTGTAAAACTTGTAGGTGTAACAACAAATGTAGCATCCGCTATTTCGTTAGCTTTTATGATATTATTCTTTCCAGTCAATGTCATTGTCTTGTCTTCTTCTTTGACCATATAATGGAATGTTGCCGCTTTTTCTGCGCCTGTCGCACCTGATTTTGCAATAAAAGATCCTTGTCCTACTGACTTTCTCGGTCTGAACTTGAATGTTGCAGTATTATCTTCACCTATTGCTTTTTGTGCGACATATTGCACCGTCGCATTACTAATATCTTTATTATTTGAATTAGATAAAAACGAAGCATATACCGATTCCATTTCGTCGCCCTTTACCGAAACTGTTACTTGTAGCATTTGTTCAGGAGTAAGATGTATATTTCCGTCTGTCGGCTCAAAAGTTGCAACAACCTTATCATTTTCCAATACAGATATTCCCTTAATCTCTACGTTATTCGCCGCCAAAACATTGAATGAACTGCTCAACATTGAACAAATTATCATTCCTGTCAATAATTTTTTAACACTCTTTTTCATCAAATTACACATCTTTCTTATGGTACATATATTGATATTTCATTTTCCAATGCATTAGTTGATACGTTTGGATAAAGTTCTTGAACTAAAGATAGCGGTATATATATTCTGCCATTCATTTCAATGGCATGCTCCTTTCCATTCCACAATGCTGAATTTATATATATTTTATCACCTTTAATAGAAACTTTAAGATTTTTGTTTTCACCATAAGCACAAGCAGTGGCTTTTTCTGCATTCCACTCTACCTTCATGTTTGTCGCCTCTGCAAAGTATCTCATCGGTAACATCCACATTCCATCAACAACAAATGGTACAGCATCAGTTGATATAACTTCACCATTCACCTGAACATCTGACTTCCTGAGCGAAAATACCATACTCTTATTGACTGATACCTGTTCCAACACAGGAGGTTTATTATATGCTCCAACTTTACCATCTATCCCCTCAATATTATAACACGGTTCTGTTGTTTCGTTGTATGTATTTACAGAAATAGAATCTTCCACAAATCGTATTGGATAATAGTCAAATGAATTCCATAACGCATTAACATTGTTTGCAATTAGTATAAATCGGCATAAAGTACCATCATATTTAATTAAATCTTTATCATCGTTGTAACTTATATGTATTACACCATTTTCAACTGTTGCATGAATTTTAGAACTGTCCTTGATTAATGTATTTTCATCAGTAATTATAACAACCTCTCCGTTATTGTTAGTAAGCACATTAAATACATTATCATCATATTCAAAATCAAAATTCAATCCACATATACTACCTTTATCTTGTGGAATTGCTAAATCAACATTTTTTAAGTTTATGCTTGTTAATACATCTCCTGTTATGTCGTCCATAATAGCCGGTTGAAAAAACAGTTGTAATTTGTATTCTGACGTTTTTGCAAGAGCAACTGTTGAAAGCAACAACAAACTCACTACAATGCTTAATATGATTCTTTTTATTTTCATTATATCTCCTTATCATAGATTTATTTTTCAAAAGTTATATTTTGCTACTCAATTCCATTTCTGCACTGTACCGGTCATTGCATCAAGCTCTACATCATATTCAAAGCCATCAACATATATTTCAACACCAATAACTGTTTTGCCTCTTTCATAATCGTAACTTGCTTTTTTCGCTAAAATCTTGTTTGTATCTATATTTTTTTCAGCAACAACAATTTCCATTGCCTTGTCTAAAGAAATTACTCCGTTTAAATTAATATATGAATTTACTCTTTCATTCTTCGAATTCCATTCAAGCACATTTCCACTTACTGCATCTATTTTTGCATCATATTCTGTGCTTTTTGTATCTATTTCCACTTCAACGATATATTGTCCATGATCATAATCATAATTTGCATTTTTTGAATACAAGTCGTTTTCCGAAACTCCAGCTTTGTTTACCACAATTTCTATTGCTTTATCAAGTGTTATTTTCGTGCTATTTGTAATGTCATATCCTCCTTGTGACGGTTGTGATGTCTGTCTTGGTACCGGTGTTTGTTTACTAATATCACCATTTACGATTTTATCAGCATCTGTTACTGTAGAATTTGCTTTATCCACAATATCTATAGTTTTTGTGTCTTCATACCATACAACTTCTTTGTTGTTCAGTTCAGCAATAGCTCTAATCGGAAGATATGTTGTTCCTTCATAAAGCATAGGATATACAGTTTCACCATCTACACTTTTTAATGTTTGAATCTGTCCATTTGTCTTTATTACAAAATCACCTCTAATTTCCGATTGTACTTTTTGTACAATCCCATTTGCCGATACTCCTATAGCAATACCTAGTGTAATTGCCCCTAATGTAGTTAATAAAGTTACCTTCTTAATCATAATAATACATCTCCATTTCTATTAATCTCTATCAATTTTCCACTTATAGGATACTCCTGTCTGAGCATCTATCTCTGCCTCATATTCTACATTGTCTTGCATAAACTCAATTTCATATTTCCATCTTCCATCTTCAAAATCCAACTTTGCTTCTTTAAAATATACTTGCTCAGATACACCTGCCTTCTGTAACGCTATATCTTTTGCCTGTTCAAGTGTTATATTCAATTCTTTATTTTCATCAGCTTGTTTTTGTTGAATATGGTCTGAACTATTCTGCGTCGAATCTTGTTTTCCAGGTTCTCCTATCGTATTTGTAACTGTCGGAATATTTATGCGATGAAATATCATATTGCCACCTTTCTTTTTTCTACCATTCTATCTCTGAACACTCAGGAGATATATTCTCAAAATTATCCCATAGAAATGCTTTATAGCGTATATTTTCTATCCTTATCCATCCTGATGGCAATGTCACTATTTTTTCTTTATTCTCATCAAAATTTATAGATTCAACATAAAAATCTTTTAATTCTTCATTTTCGGACATGGTGATAATTAACTGCTTTATACCACCATTTCCTCTTACCTTAACTTGTCCTTCATCCATAAACTCAATAGAATTCTGATTTTTTTCATCGTTTTTGGTAAATACCTTTATTCTCACTGCCTGTGATGGTGTCCAACCTCCGCGGTATACATAAGATTCCCCCTCATTTTCACTTAGCGTTATGTACGCGTTATTGACTTTAACAACAACTGCAAATGTACTGCCTTTTTTTACTTCTACAGGTTTATCAAGTTCAATGCAATTAAATCCACCATATTCAAGATAAACTGTCTTTGTTGTTTCAAGCTTTGCATTTTGAGGATTAAAACTTCCGTCTTGTACATCGCTATAAACTTCAAGCGTACAATCAGTATTTTCTCCAACAATACCTACACTTACTGCCTTAATCCATTCATTTTCAGTATCTCCTTTGACTTTAAATACATTGGCTGCCTGTTTAATTTTCAAAAGACTTCCTATGCCACTATCAGTTGCTGACGCATCATAAAAATAGTTATTATCATACTTATCATTCATTACATAATCAAAAGCATATATCTGTTCACAGGTTACTTCATAAGACAGATAAAAGTAAGGCAACGAAGAATAGCTGTTCTTGACCAACCATCCTCCGTCAGTTGTTGTTTTGCTCGGATAAAAATTTTCTGCCGGAATGGTATCATCCCATCCGATTATAGTACAAGCATGCGGTGAACTTCCGCTTTCTTCGCTTGGATTATAATAATATGCTTCTCTCACATTATTATACGAAAATGTAACTGCACCATATTTGACTATAGCTCGTTTCATTTTTTCTCTTGCCGCCGCATCCTTATTAAGATTCTTACCATCAACAGATATTGCACTTTCCAACTTATAGGCGGCATTACTCCAACCATTCACATTATACGCCTTATCGGATTTAACAGGCCCACACCATGTAGAAAGCAAAGCCGCGGCATATTTAGTTCCTCCACCTGCATAGCTCCAATTTCCTGAACTGCTTGTTATTTCACCGGTTGTATTATTAAGAGGGTCACTTCCTCGATTATGTCTTGCATATCCAATCTGTTGCGGGGAAAGTGATAGAGAACTCTTATCTACACTTTTATCAATACCACTTCTAAGTATTGATGTCTCTGATGCACTTGCTGTAGAATACGCCCAGCAAAGCGAAGTATCCCCTTGATCTCTAACCGGAGTAACAATGCCATAATCCCTCGAGTCAAATTTTGATTGTTTCACTAGTTTTGATATGTCACTATTTCGCAAATCCTCCGCTGTGTGTGTTGCATCAGCAGCTGTTGATGACATTAAAAACAAGGAAATGCTTATGGCACAGGTTAAAATATTTTTTATTTTTAACATCACTATTTCCTTCTTTCTATTTCATAATGTTAAATCTCTTCTGGCTTGCATAATGGCTTTACATTTTCTAAATTTTCAAATATAAATGCTTTTATCCTAACTCCATTTGATACTTTATTTTCAGAAACTGAAATACTATCTGTTTCTTTTACTGTGTAATTTTCATTTGTTATTACATTTGCGCTGTATATTCTTATCTTCTTCAACTCATCACCATTGTATTTTGCAATCATAACAGTTGATTTATTTGTTTTGGTTAGAATCACTGCTTTAGCCGAAAAACTGCCGGCATTTATCGTTGTTACAGAATTTCCGGTACTATCCGTTATAGCAATTAACGAACCGTTTCCTTCTTCAGAATTTTCATTAGAATTAGGAGCTGTTATATATGTATGCCCTGCTTGTGCAATTCCAGACTCGCCTCCGAATCCTCCTGCTGTTTCAAATGCAGTTGTTCCTGTCACACTTCCTGTAATAGTCAACATATCAGAATTTGAAATTACGATTGTTCCGCCACCATTAAAATCAGATACGACAGGTCTATATATATTTTTCAAATTTAGCTTAGCACCATTATGAACATTTAGCTTGAATCCGTTTTTCGCAGCTGTAAGTGATTGTAATTCTATTGTTCCACTTTCAACTGTCAGTTCAGAAATATTACTTAGTTATTCAACTTCACGAAACTGCTCTTTTCCGACTGCACATAATGGGCAAACCCAATCTTCCGGCAAATCTTCCCACGCTGTACCTGGTGCAATGCCACCATCCGGATCACCCAGTTCCGGGTCATATACGTATGCACATACTTCACATTCATACTTTTTCATCAATCTACACCCATTTCTTTATTTATTATGTTATATATTGAAAAATCATATATCGTATTAAGTATTTAACAACTATATCTACTGCAATTCCAACATATTATCGAAAGATATGAGTCATTTCTTCCACATCTTTCGAATATAAATGAAAAGCAAATTAGCAAAATTATCGTTTGGTACGATATAGCATTGCTACAATTTGAGCACGATTGCAGTCCATATCCGGCTCGAATTTTCCATTGCCTGTACCGACTGTGATACCGTTCTTCGTCGCCCATGATACAGCCTTAAAGTAATAATCATTACTATTTACATCATTGAAAACGTCTTCTCCGGTTTCAAACGGTGATCCTGCCTCACGATATAGGAACGCAACCGTCTGTCCTCGAGTTACATTTTCATTTGGTGAGAATGTTGTATCGCTTGTACCGACTGTGACACCTTTTTCAACAGCCCAAAGAACTGCTTTATAATAATATGCACTGTTATCCACATCTCTGAAATCACACTTCGTAATCTTTGGTTCCGGACTACCTGCTACTCGCCATAGGAAAGTCACCATCTGTGTGCGTGTGCAAATCACATCAGGACTGAAAGTATCTTTTCCACTACCTTCTGTTATGTTATTCTTAACTGCCCACTGAACGGCATCAAAGTACCAGTCACCCTTCTTTACATCTTCAAACTCGATTGATTTTTCAATTTCTGTTACAACATCTTTCGCCAGCTCAGTGTCAAACTTAGCCGAAACCGTTACATTGCTAGATGGCATAATGAAAGTATAAGTGCCATCAGACTGCTTTGTAACTGCAAATTCCTTATCATTACTATCTTTGACTATTACAGAATTCAATACATAACCATTGTTAGGTTTTACAATGACTGACACTTTCTTACCATTTGAAGCACGGCTTGGATTGACTGAAAGAGAACCATTTGTAATCTCTGGTGACACTTTGATATTATATGTAGAACTACCAGAGCTCCCCGAACCGCCTGAACTTGGCTTTCTGGTTACTACAGGTATGGCATTCTCTGTAAAAGTCCATACACCGGTAAACTTTACCGTTGTTCCTTCTACCGCTGTAGTCCATCCACTGAATGACCATTTGCCACTCTTACTGTTCTTCTCAGCTGTTGATGTTGAGTTCTCATCATATTTCTGATTTTTTACCGCCTCTTTGGCTTTTTCTATGTTTTCGTACTTTGTATCATCTTTAGGCACTGTTACATCTGTTGGATAATCGCTTCCCCAATCATAAACTACGGTGTATTTGACAAATTCCTTAACATTGATAATTGCCATAGAGCTTGTGACACTGGCAGTTTTTTTACCTGTTGCATCTGCCTTGGTGTTAGTAGCAATTACATAATAGTAATAGGTTCCCTCTTTGCTCGTATCCGGCACAAATGTCTCGCCGTTCTGACCGTCTATAGCTGTTCCGTTGAAGTTGTCTGCCTTATCAGATTTATACCACTGATAAGATAGTACACCATTATCACTGACAGTAGCCTTGCCGTCCAATGCTGTAGCTTTATCACCAATCTTATATTCGTCACTCACCAATTTAATGTTGGTCGGAGTATCCGCATCTACCACCGGTGCATCCGGAGTAAACGTCCACATACCATTAAACTTAACTGTTGTTCCTATCAATGTTGCAATCCAACCTGAGAACTTCCAAGTTCCACTCTTGCCGTCTTTCTCAGCTGTCGAGGTTGATAAACTTGTATACTTGCCATCCATTGCAGCTTTAGCCTCTTCCTCGCTCTTATATGTCTTACTGTCAACCGGCAACATTTCACCAGTCGGGAAATCAGTACCCCAGTCATATGTAACAGTATAAGTAATAATTGGGGTTGCTGTAAATGTCCATGCACCAGTAAACTTTACTGTTGTTCCTTCTACTGTTGCAGTCCAACCGCTAAATGTCCACGTACCGTCTTTGTCATTCTTCTTAACTGTAGACGTTGAGTTTTCATCATACTTCTGATTCTTTACCGATTCTTTTGCATTTTCGATACTGTCGTATTTTGTATTATCTGTAGGCAATGTCGTGTCTGTCGGAAAATCTGTTCCCCAGTCATACTCCACTTTATATTCAACAGGTAGTTTGCCAGATGGATCCTCATAATAGCAAATAATGTTCAGACCATCATCACCAACAATCTTTCCCAAACCTTCTGCCTTAACAAATTTGTATCCATACAGCTCCCCAGGCGGTTCAATATCCATCTTTGTACCAATCGGAACAGGGATTACAGCAGTCTGTGTATTTGGAACTGCGTTGCTATCCTCAAGCTGATAGCTAATTGTAACATTTGCATAATTCTGTGTCTCTGTGTTATCATCAGCCAAAGTTTTACCCATTTTGTCTATTACTGAAAACTTAATAGTGTCCCCATCCTTCAAGTCTGCATTTTCCGGAATCTTATATATAAGAGAGCAATTCATAAGACCTGAATCAAATTCCGTACCACTATAGTTTCTCATCCCCTTGATGTAGAAGTTTTCCTTTTCATCCCAGACAGGAACGGTAAAAGTTTGCTCCTTTAAAATTTCCTCACCATTTTCTGTGACGGCCCTTGTCCCATCCTCATGTTCCACCCACAGTTGTAGTGTAATCTCTCGTTCTTCAATACCCGAGAGATTCTGAGCGATTGTCCTTAGTTCAACCTCCTGACCTTTCATATCTTTGGTAAACTTATTTTTGCTTGTTCCACTCAAAAGACGTTGTGCCCGATCGCTCGCATAGGCCAAATATCCATAATATTCAGCTTCAGTATAAGCTGAATAATCCTCAAAAGGATTTTTGTAATTGCCGGTATACAACTTAACCTCCGGGATTGCTATATAGATGTCATCCGTATCTTTAATCAACTGGCTCATGACTTTAAATCCCTGCAACTGGCACACATCACACAGTTCCTGATTTTGCGTCCTCATCATACACTGCCAGCTAGAATTAACCATGTTACTTGAGTTCGAAGTATTACTATCGCGGCAGGTATATGTTTTTCGAAAGCCTAGCATATCTTTCCATTTTATTGTTATAGGACTTTCCCTTAGCCCTGCTATATTTAACGACTGTTTATCTTGCTGTTCTGGCATTGTATATGCTCCACCATATGCATTATACTCATCGCCAAGATGTAGCAGACCATGGCCCAATTCGTGAGCCAAAGTATATTCAGATTGTATATTATCTACCGTTGCAGTAACATAATGTAGACCAACATCAAGATTATTCATTGATGCTCCTCCATATTGTCCACTGTTTACCAGTACAACGAACTGACTGATGTATTCATTGACATAATAATAAGGAGCATATTCGTCGCCTATTGTTATTTCATTAGGATTTGTTTTTTCTTTGATATGTGCATCGTGAATTTTTTCAATAAATGCAGGTCCAATACAACGTGTGAGAATCTGGTTTTTCAGCACACTCTTATAAAGTGATATCATTGGGCTTCTACTAGTTGTTGACATTGTTATATCAAAGAATGTGTTTTCACTGGCAAACCCACTGGTCTTTGATGCCGTGCAGAGAGCATAAACATTGAATCTATCTGCCATACTACGGTAAGGCTCATGTTTCAAAACACCTGCCCATATTCGCTTAACATCATTTATAAACTTCTGCTGCTGATCTTTAGTGTAGCCCTCACCACAAATGACGATAACCATGTTTTCCAAATCGCTACGTGTCTTTTGAATCACTTGCACTGGTATGGTCGAGTTTGCATACTCGCCATCCGATGAGTACCATGGGCCAAGATTTAGTTGAATACTCTGATCTGTATCAATATCCCAGTCTCCATCTCCACCTTCCTCATCAGGTCCTGAAATACTAATGTCATCTCCGGGTTTATCTGCAGCATCACCGACATAGGGTGAATTCACTTCGCCATTTCCTTCCGAAACGATATAATAATCTGTATCGAGATAGAATGCAGGACGAACACCGATATGTCCAAAGTACGGTGCAACACGATAAATATTTCCATCAGTTTCCACATACCTCATATCATGATTACAATCCGTAATCGGAGTACGTAGCCAATATGACCACCTGATCCCATCCTTATTCTTCGCAAGATAGTAATTTCCCAGTATGTTACTGTTATTATAAATTGTGTTTAGTTGTTTAACATCAGGCAAAAACACCTTGTCTATAATATTTTCATAATACGCCTTCTCAAAGCCATATGCTACTGACGCAATATCTGTATTATACGGAAGATCAGATCCCGGTCCTGCTATATAACCAGCACTATACTCCGGATGAGACACAATAGAACGCTGTGTCACAGTTTTGATAGCGGCTATTTCAGCTTTACTGAAACCATTTAAAAATCCGGCTTTTTTGTCATATTCACTTCCATATCCAACGTAATCACTCTTCGGTGGATTGCCACAAAGCCAATCTACCTTGCCTGCATCAGCATCTGAGTTAAGCCACGAACGCATATTGCTATCCCTCCAGTGGTTGGAACCGTAACTACTTCTAAAACTATTACGGCTATGGGATCTTGTCGCACTGTTCTCGCTGGTTTTGGCATCATATGGCATACTTCCCAACACCTTATCCATAAGCATTAGCGGACCGTTGTCATCTATGTCCACACAACGCCACAAAATTGGTTCATTCTCATATGTACCTAGTTTAATATAATCTCCAATTTTGATATTCGGTTTTGTTCCCTCCGCCTTAGCAATTAAAGGGCATAAGCTCAATACCATAACAACAGAGAGCAGCAAAGACAGAGTTCTGTTAATTTGTTTATTTTTCATTTTTACGCCTTCTTTCGTATAATATATTTATATAAAATTAGTTGATTGTCTTGAAAAATGCTTGATTTGCAGGCATATTCGCAGGTTTGCAGATTGATTTTACTACTCATTTACTACTTTTAATGAATTGAGCCTTGATATGCAAAAAGCACCTGCGGACTGCCGGATAGACCGCTGCACCACCTTACGCGGCACGTCGAAAAGAAAAAATAAAATAAGCACCACCTATAAGGCGGCGTTTCTCACTCCTACACAGGAGAACAGGAACGCTGCTTTTTTTATGCCCTCGTGTTACGCAGTAAGGGCAAACAAAGCCTTGATTTATGCGGCTCTTAGAGCGTGGAAATGAGAAAGACAAGGGTTGATACCTTTTCCCTCAAAACCGCGTTTCTACTGCGTAACAAATCCAACGAAAAGGAGTGACGAAGCTATGGCAGTTTTCCGCGTGGAAAAGAACAAAGGTTATACCGTTATGAGCAACCACCATTTACGCAACAAGGAGCTTTCCTTAAAGGCAAAGGGCTTGTTGTCGCAAATGCTCTCACTTCCCGAAGATTGGGACTACACCCTTGCAGGACTGTCCCTTATCAACCGGGAAAAGATTGACGCTATCCGGGAAGCAGTACGGGAACTGGAAAATGCCGGATATATACAGCGTTCAAGGGAACGTGATGAGAAAGGATGCTTACGCGGTACAACGTATGTTATCTATGAGCAGCCGCCTAAGTTGGATTTACCTACATTGGAAAAACCAACATTGGATAATCCAACATTGGAAAAGCCTATGTTGGAAAAACCTACGTTGGAAAATCCAACGCAATTAAATAAAGAACTATTAAAGACTAACTTACCAACAAAAGAAAAATTAAATACAGATATATCAAGTACCCATTCCATTCCTTTCCATTCCCTAAATCCCTCTCCCTTAGAGGACGCGGCACAGCCGCCGGAACGGAAGCGAAAGGAAACGACAGACGCATATAGCGTGTATGAGGAAATCATCAAGGACAATATCGAGTACGACTATCTGATACAGGATAGATACC
>SKED01002088.1_pt1 | contig 15031 bp, 13 predicted proteins | sample 4826651 | NCBI WGS metagenome assembly SKED01 (sample SAMN11008818, study PRJNA524170) | human gut metagenome | biome: Human fecal sample; material: Feces; isolation source: fecal sample from pouch patient p19 | host: Homo sapiens | place: Israel: Tel-Aviv | collected 2016-06-28
TTAGGCGCGCCGCCAGCGTTCGTCCTGAGCCAGGATCAAACTCTTTATAAATGATATTTATCACTTAAAAGTGTTAAATCTTGTTCGCTCAGCACGCAATCGCTTGCGTCCTGTGTGAATTACTTTGTTTGGAATTGTTTAACGTGTTTTTCCAACACGAAAATAGGTTCCGTTACAAGTTTTTCGATATTGTTCAATTTTCAAGGTCCTGTGCGCCTCAGCCTTGCGGCTGACGACTTGATTATTTTACCACAGAAGCGGTTTTTTGTCAAGCTTTATTTTTTCGAGGCTTTTGAACTTTCTGAACTTGGAGCGTTCTCAACATCTCGGTGTCAGCCGGTGTTTTTGAACGTCTATTGGTTCTTTTCAAAGGCTTCGTGCTGAGGCTTCAGAAGTCATTCTTTTGTCTCAGCGCTTGGCGCTCACATATAGTACCATATTTAAGAGGGTTTGGCAAGCCTTTTTTCAAAGTTTTTTTCGCTTTTTTTGCATTTGTATACAAGAACCAGTTTTTTGCTCCAGACCTTCCGGATTTTCGGGCAGGTTTGCACATTCTTTCCTATTATAAAAAGGCTGCCGTACAAGCACCATGCACAGCAGCCCCTCGTGTTCAGCTCTTTTCTTCCTGCTTCATCTGCCGCAGGGTCAGCCAGACGGCCACGGCCAGCACCGGCAGCATGCCGATCAGACCAATGGGCATCGGGCCTAACACCGTATAATAGGAAGCTTCCGCCGGGTCGGTGAGCACCACCGGCATGGATGCGACCGCATTCAGCGCACCGTGTGCGATGGCCGGCACCCAGATGCAGCCGGTCTTTTCGTAGAGCCAGTCCAGCAGAGTGTTGAGGGCAAAGCAGACCACGCACCATACCACCAGCCCCAGCAGGGGTGCTCCCAGATAGTTGGTGCCATACTCGTAGCCCACCAGCAGCATCAGCGGCCAATGCCAGACGCCCCAGATCACACCGCCCAGCAGACGGCCGTTGAGCAGGCCCAGCCGCTCCTTCAGGCGGGGCATCATATAGCCGCGCCAACCCGCTTCCTCGCCCACAGCGGGGATCATATTGGCAAGCGGTGCCAGCGTGACCGCCAGCAGACCGTTCTGGATCAGGTAACTGGTCGTGGTCACCCCCAGCTCGGTTTTCAGGGCTTCCGGTGTCCACTGCCCGCCATAGGCCGTGGCCAGCCAGCTGCCGGAGGTGTCCAGCCGGGACGGGAACACCGCAAAGTACAGCACCGCTGCCAGCACGGTGAATACCGCCGGGCCGAACCATGCCGCCAGCAGATACCTGCCGTTGCCTTTCAGGCGGGGCCGCCAGCTGATGCCGGTGGGCTGATGCAGCCAGAACTTTTGCACCAGCAGCACGGACACCAGCGGGCAGAACATGCTCACCGCCAGCAGCAGCTGGTAGGCCGCGGCGTTGCCGTCCCGGAGAAGCAGCAGGCTGGCATAGACCTGCAGCAGCCACGCCATGCCAAAGGCCAACAAAAAGTACAGGCCGAAGCCCTGTTTTTCTTTGACTGTCATACAAACTTCACCGCCGTTCCGTAAGCAATGACCTCTGCTGCGCCCTGCATGACGCTGGCAGAGGCATAGCGCATGCCCACGACGGCATCCGCTCCAAGAGATTCTGCATCCTTGACCATGCGGCCGGTGGCGATCTGCCGGGCCTCGGTGAGCATGTCAGCGTAGTCGGTCACCTCGCCGCCCACCAGGGTGCGGAAACCGGCCATCAGGTCGTGGCCGAAGTTGCGGCTCTGCACGGTGCTGCCGCGCACCACGCCCAGTGCTTCCAGCTTTTTGCCGGGGATCTCGTTAATAGTTACGATAAGCATCTTCTTCTCCCTTTCCAATCTCTTCAATGCGGTCGATGAGAACTTTCAATGTGCCCACGATGCCCCCCGCCGGGATGCCGAACATCACCACAAGCAGCGGCAGCGGCGGGGCATCCTGCGGGTCGGTGTAAACTGCCCAGCCCATGATAGCCATTACAAAGGCCATCATGGCCACAAAAAGGGCAGCACCAATGCAGGCGCCCCGGATGCGGCGGGTCTTTTGGTCGGTACGTTCAATGTTCACAAAGGTCACTCCCTGTTCTTCCCGTGCGGTCAGGCGCGCAAGCGTCTGCTCCACATCCAGTTGTTCCAGGCTGCCGGGCTCCTGCCGGAGCAGCGTGCAGAAGCCGATGGCTTCCTCCAGATCCTTGCGGCGGGTGCTCAGGCGCTCCAGCTGGCGGTTCATACCCTCTGCCAGCGTGCTCTGCCCTTCCAGCATCTCCCGGATCTCGGCCAGCGGCACATCCAGCTTGCGCAGCAGTTTGATGCGGCGCAGGCGTTCCACGTCCGCCTGGGAGTAGCTGCGGTAGCCGTTGCCCGGCTCCCGGCCCGGGGTGATGAGCCCCTCTTCCTCGTAAAAGCGGATGTTCTTTTTGGTCACGCCCACGGCGGCTTCCACTTCGTTGATCTTCATGGTCCGGCTGCCTCCTTACAGGCCCATCTTACACCTTCCAGAAAGGGGAAGGTCAAGCGTTTTTTGCAAAACGATTGCAAAAACTCCCCCAGTCTGCTTCGCAGACAGCCCCCTCAGAGATGGGGCCTTTTGGATGCGAGACTAAGGGAGCTCTTTTTTATCTCAGAAATAGCATTTGATCTGGAACCGGTCGGCGCTGTCCTTCTTTTCCTCCACCACGATGTGCTCGTGATTGAAGTCAAAATGCACCGGGGTGCACAGGTCGGTGTTGCGGGTCAGTCGCAGCAGCTCCTGCACCCGCTTTTTCTCCTCCGGCACATAGAACAGGTAGCTCACGCCCTCCTTTTTGGCGCGGCCGGTGCGGCCGATGCGGTGGGTGTAATGTTCGTTGTCGCTGGGCACGTCGTAGTTGATGACAGCGTCCACGTCCGAAACATCAATGCCGCGGGCCGCCACGTCGGTGGCCACCAGAATGGCCAGCTTGCCGTCCCGGAAGTTCTGCATGAGCTGGTTGCGCTCCTTCTGGGAGAGGTCGCCGTGGAGGCAGTCCACCGAGAAGCCCAGCCGTGCCAATTGGTTCGCCAGGGTGGCGGTGTTGAACTTGGTGTCGCAGAACACCATCACCCGCTTGTAGCCCTCGCCGATGATGATCTGGGCCAGGTCCGACAGCTTGTTGCGGCCGGAGGTCTCCAGCATGTACTGGGTGATCTTGGGCTGGCTCTCCTCCTTGGGCTGCACGGTGATTTCCTCGGCGTTGTGCTGATACAGCCAGCCGATGTCCATCACCTCACGGCTGATGGTGGCCGAGAACATGGAGAGGGCCTTGCGGGCCTTCATCATCTCAATGATGTGCCGCACGTCCTTGTAGAAGCCCATGTTCAGCATCTCGTCGGCCTCATCCAGCACGATCTGGGTGACATGGGAGATGTCGATGGAGTGGTGCTTGTAGTGGTCCATCAGGCGGCCCGGGGTGGCCACCACGATCTGGCAGCCTTCGGCCAGGCGCTTTGCCTGCTTTTCCATGTTGGCACCGCCGTAGACGCAGGCCACCTGCACCTCCGGCATGAAATAGGTCAGATTGCTCAGTTCCTCGGCGATCTGCTGGGCCAGCTCCCGGGTGGGGGCCATGATGACGGCCTGGGGGTACTTGTTTTCCGGCTGGATGTGCTCCGCCACCGGGATGCCGAAGGCACAGGTCTTGCCGGTGCCGGTGGGGGCCTTGGCGATCACGTCATGCCCAGCCAGCATGACGGGGATGGTCTTTTCCTGGATCTCGGTCATTTCGGCAAAGCCCATGCGCTCCACCGCCTTGCGGATGGCTTCGCTGCACTGCAGTTCACTGTAAAGCATTCAGACAACTCCGTTCTTTTTCTGTTGAAATCAGTATATCACGAAACAGCGGCCTTGTCAGCACAAAAAAGAGCCGCACCCTGTTGGCGGGGTGCAGCTCTTTGCTATGCAGGTGGGATCAGGCGTTCTCTTCGGCAGCCTTGGCCTTGCCGGCCTCCAGCTTCTGCTTGAAGCGGCCGCTGGCCTTGAAGCCGGGGATGGAGGTGGACTCCAGGCGGCTGGAGACCTTGGTCTTGGGGTTGGTGTAGGCCTTGGGCTTGCGGGGGCGCATCTCAAAGCGGCCAAAGCCGGCAATGGTCACCTTTTCGTCCGCACGCAGGCAGTCGGCGATCTGGTCAAACATAGCATCCATCGTGGTCTCGACCTGAGCTTCGGTAAAGCCGGTCTTGCGGGCGACGGTTTCGATCATCTGGGAACGGGTCATGTATCGGTATCCTCCTGGAATGTCCAAAAGTAACGTCCTTTTGGCAAATTTTGCGTTGATGAGTATAACATACTTCCCACACTGTTTGCGACAGATTGCGCACAAAACGTCCTGTTTTGCGCACGGACCTTCGCATTTGCTGGCGAGCTTTCACAAATACAGCGCCCGCTGTTTTGGCGGGCGCTGTCAAAAGTCGTTCTATGGGGAAACTACGCGGGTAATTTCACAGGCAACTCTGTGGGCAATTACTTGCGGTGATACAGGGTGGCAATGTCCACCAGCGGGATGTTCTCCAGGCTGTGATCACTGCGCAGGCAGTTGACCAGTGCGTTGGCGGTGTCCACGGCGGTGATGCCGGGGATGCTCAGCTCCACGGCCTTGCGGCGCAGGCGCACCGAGGCGCGCTTGGGGGCGCGGCCCTTGGCGCTGGTGGAGAACACATAGTCCACCAGACCGCTCTGCAGCAGGTCCACGATGTTGGGCGACTCGCCGGACATGGGGCGCACCTCGTTGCAGGGCACCATGTGCTTGTTGAGCCATGCACAGGTGCCGGAGGTGCCGTACAGCTTGTAGCCCATGCTCTTGAGCTTCCAGGCGATGTCCACGAACTCCGGCTTGTCGCTGTCCTTCACGGTGAAGATGCAGCAGGAAGCGGGGCCGGGGGTCTTGAAGGTATAGCCCGCGCCGAGCAGGCCCTTGAGCAGGGCGTCGTGGTAGTTGGGGGCAATGCCCAGCACCTCGCCGGTGGACTTCATCTCCGGGCCGAACTGGGTGTCCACGCCGTGCAGCTTTTCAAAGCTGAACACAGGCACCTTGACGGCCACATAGGGGGCGTTGGGGTGCAGGCCGGTGCCGTAGCCCATATCGACGAGCTTCTCGCCCAGGCAGCAGCGCACGGCCAGATCCACCATGGGCACACCGGTGACCTTGGAGATGTAAGGCACGGTACGGGAGGAACGGGGGTTCACCTCGATGACGTACACCTTGCCGTTGGACACGGCGTACTGCACGTTGACCAGACCGGTGACATGCAGCTCGCGGGCAAAGCGGCCGGTGTAGTCCACCATGGTGTCGATCTCGGCCTGGGTCAGATGCTGGGCCGGGTAGACACAGATGGAGTCGCCGGAGTGCACGCCGGTGCGCTCCACCTGCTCCATGATGCCGGGGATGAGGAAGTTCTCGCCGTCGCAGATGGCGTCCACCTCGCACTCGGTACCCATGATGTACTTGTCCAGCAGGACGGGGTGGTCCATGTCCACATGCTCGGTGATGACGCCCATGTACTCGATGACGTCCGCCTTGGTGTAGGCCACGATCATATTCTGGCCGCCCAGGACGTAGGAGGGGCGCATCAGCACCGGCAGGCCGATCTCGTCGGCAGCGGCCAGGGCCTCGTCCAGGTTGAACACGGTGCGGCCGGGGGCACGGGGGATCTTGCAGCGCTCCAGCAGCTCGTCGAAGCGCTCGCGGTCCTCGGCCTCGTCGATGGCGTCCGCCGGGGTGCCCAGGATGGGCAGGCCGATCTCGTCCATGTGCTTGGCCAGCTTGATAGCGGTCTGGCCGCCGAACTGCACCACGCAGGCGTCCGGCTTTTCGGTGGCGATGATGTTGTCCACGCTCTCCGGGTTCAGCGGGTCGAAGTACAGGCGGTCGCCGGTGTCAAAGTCGGTGGAGACGGTCTCGGGGTTGTTGTTGACCAGGATGGCCTCACAGCCGTGCTTTTTCAGGGTCCACACGCAGTGCACCGAGCAGTAGTCGAACTCGATGCCCTGACCGATGCGGATGGGGCCGGAACCAAAGACCAGCACCTTTTTCTTTTTGGGCTTGCCCTCGGCTGCGGCTTCCTTCTTGGCAATGAACTCCGCGGCTTCGTTGTCGCCGTCGTAGGTGGAGTAGAAGTAGGGGGTGTTGGCCGAGAACTCGGCGGCGCAGGTGTCCACCATCTTGAAGCCGGCGCGGTAGTTCTCCACGGGGAGCTTGTCCACCTGGGCCAGACGCTTGATGGTCTTATCCTGGAAGCCGTACTTCTTGGCGGTCTTGTACTGTTCCTCGGTCAGGACGCCGTTGCACTTGGCCAGACCGTTTTCCAGGTTGGCCAGATGCTGCATCTTGTCCAGGAACCACCAGTCGATCTTGGTGATCTTATAAATGGTCTCGTGGTCGATGCCGCGCTTCAGGGCCTCGTACACGCAGAACACGCGCTCGGCGTCCTGCACATGCATATGGGCCACGATCTCGTCATCGGTCAGCTCCTCAAAGGGCTTGTGGGTCAGGGTGTCCATGCCCAGCTCGATGGAGGAAACGGCCTTCATCATGGCAGCCTCGAAGCTGTTGCCGATGCTCATCACCTCGCCGGTGGCCATCATCTGGGTGCCCAGAGACTTGTCGGCGTAGACGAACTTATCGAAGGGCCACTTCGGGTACTTGACCACGATGTAGTCCAGGGCCGGCTCAAAGCAGGCGCAGGTCTTGCCGGTGACGTCGTTGGTGATCTCGTCCAGCGTGTAGCCGATGGCGATCTTGGTGGCCACCTTGGCGATGGGGTAACCGGTGGCCTTGGAGGCCAGGGCGGAAGAGCGGGACACACGGGGGTTGACCTCGATGACCGCATAGTCAAAGCTGTCCGGCTTGAGGGCGAACTGGCAGTTGCAGCCGCCTTCGATGCCCAGCTCGGTGATGATGTCCAGGGCGGCGGTGCGCAGCATCTGGTACTCGTGGTCGGTCAGGGTCTGGGAGGGGGCCACGACCACCGAGTCGCCGGTGTGGATGCCCACGGGGTCCAGGTTTTCCATGTTACAGACGGTGATCACGTTGCCCTTGTGGTCGCGCATGACCTCGTACTCGATCTCTTTCCAGCCGGCGATGCACTTTTCCACCAGGATCTGATGGATGGGGGAAAGACGCAGGCCGTTGGTGCCGATCTCGATGAGCTTTTCGCGGGTCTCGCAGATGCCGCCGCCGGTGCCGCCCATGGTGAAGGCCGGGCGCACGATGACCGGGTAGCCGATGCGGTCGGCGCAGGCCAGCGCGTCCTGCAAAGTCTCCACGACCTCGGACGGGATGATGGGCTGGTGCAGCTTTTCCATCGTCTCCTTGAACAGCTCGCGGTCCTCGGCGCGGTCGATGGTCTCCGGCTTGCAGGCCAGCAGGCGGATGCCGGTGCGGTCCAGATAACCGGAACGGGCCAGCTCCATGGACAGCTTCAGGCCCATCTGGCCGCCCAGGTTGGGTAGCACGGAGTCCGGCTTTTCGATGTCCAGGATGCGCTCCACGACTTCCAGCGTCATGGGCTCGATGTAAACATGGTCGGCCACGTCCGGGTCGGTCATGATGGTTGCGGGGTTGGAGTTGAGCAGAACGGTCTCAATGCCCTCTGCTTTCAGGGCGCGGCAGGCCTGGGTACCGGAGTAGTCGAACTCCGCGGCCTGACCGATGATGATGGGGCCGGAGCCAATGACCAGCACTTTTTTGATTCTGGGGTCCTTCGGCATTTCAGCGTGCCTCCTTTGCTGCTTTGACGTTCTTCAGGAAGCGGTCGAACAGGAACTCGGTATCCTTGGGGCCGCCGTTTGCTTCCGGGTGGAACTGCACGGTAAAGCAGTTCCACTTCTTGTACTTGATGCCCTCGCAGGTGCCGTCGTTGGCGTTCACCTGTGCCACCTCGCCCATCTCGGCGGGCAGCTCCTCACCCACGACCGCATAGCCGTGGTTCTGGCTGGTGATGAAGGTGCGGCCGGACTCAAAGTCGGTGACGGGCTGGTTGGCACCGCGGTGGCCATACTTGAGCTTCATGGTCTTGGCACCGGCAGCCAGTGCGCTCAGCTGGTGGCCCAGGCAGATGCCGAAGGTGGGGATGTTCAGCGCAAAGATGTGCTTCAGGTTCTCGATGACCTCCACCGGCTCGGCGGGGTCGCCGGGGCCGTTGGACAGCATGATGCCGTCCGGGTTCTGGGCGGCCACTTCCTCTGCCGTGGCAAAGGCAGGCATGACCGTGACCTTGCAGCCGCGCTTGACCAGGCACCGCACGATGTTGCGCTTGCAACCGTAGTGCATCAGCACGATGTGGGTCTCGCCTGCCGGGTTGAACACCTCGGGCTCTGCGCAGGTGACGTTCTTGACCGCGTCGGTGACGGCGTAGGCGCGGATCTCGGCCAGCAGGGCGTCGGTCTTTTCCTTGTTGGCGGGGTCGGCGGGGTCGAAGGTGGTGAGGATGGCACCGTTCATGACGCCGCTCTCCCGGATGATGCGGGTGAGGTGGCGGGTGTCGATGCCCTCGATGCCGATGGTGTTGTTCTTTTTCAGGAAGCTGTCCAGCGTTTCCTCACAGCGCCAGTTGGAGGGCGTCTTGCAGGCTTCGCGCACGATGTAGCCCTTTGCCCAGATCTTGTCGGACTCCATGTCGTCCTTGTTCATGCCGTAGTTGCCGATGAGGGGGTAGGTCTGGGTGATGATCTGGCCGTAGTAGCTGGGGTCGGTCAGGGTCTCCTGAAAGCCCACCATGCCGGTGGCGAACACCACCTCGCCCACGGTCACGCCCTCGGCACCCACAGACTGCCCGGCAAACACCATACCGTTTGCCAAAAGAAGATATGCGTTCATAGTTTTCCTCGTTTCAACCATTACAGGGTCTGCTTTGCTTCCTGCTTCATCTTGCGGCTGCCCAGGTGCACCAGCGGCAGCTTGCCCTCCTTGCAGATGGGGCACTCTTCCGGGGCGTAGTTGGGCAGGTCCAGCTTGAGGGCGCTGGCCACGATGGGAATGGGCGACGGAGCCTCGGGCTTGGTGCGGTCCACCACGCAGGTGATGCCCACACAGATGCCGCCGTTCTCCTCGATGACCCGCTTGGTCTCCAGAGAGGAGATGCCGGTGGTCACCACGTCCTCGGCGATGAGGCACTTTTCACCCGGATGGATGGCAAAGCGCTTCAGGGTCATCACGTTGTCCACGCGCTCGGTGAAGATGGCGCGCTTGCCGGTCTGGCGGGCCAGCTCGTAAGCGTACACGATGCCGCCCATGGCCGGGCCGACGATGACATCCACGTCCATCTCCTTGACCTTGTCGGCCACAGCCTTCATCACCTCGGCGCAGCGGTCGGGGTACTGCTGCAGGTAAGCCATCTGGCAGTAAGCGCTGGAATGGCGGCCGGAGGACAGCAGGAAATGGCCCTCCAGGAATGCGTCACAGCTCTTCAGGATCTCAAGTGCTTCACTCATTGTACTTCTCCCTCTCTTTTTAAGTGGTGTATCTTCTCTTTGGGTGGTATTGTACCACGCTTTTACGATATTTGCAAATTTATGCGCTATTTTTTGTTTTATGTGCATAACAGCAAGTCATAGATGAATACTTGCAGGTTTTATTCTGCATGACGGGCACAGCCGCGGATCTCGTCCAGCGTTTTCACGCCGTTTTTGTCCATCCAGGCTGCCATCTCGTCGGCGATGGTCTCCATGGCGCGGGGGTTGGCGAAGTTTGCCGCACCCACCTGCACCGCCGTGGCACCTGCCATAATGAACTCCAGGGCGTCGCGGCCGGTGGCAATGCCGCCCAGGCCCACCACCGGGATGTTCACGGCACCCACGGCCTGCCACACCATGCGCAGGGCGATGGGGCGCACCGCCGGGCCGGACAGGCCGGCAAAGATGTTGTCGAACACCGGGCGGCGCTTCTCCAAATCGATAGCGCAGGCCTGAAAGGTGTTGGTCAGGCTGATGGCGTCCGCACCGGCGGCTTCCACGGCCTTGCACATCTCGGGGATGTTCTCGGCCTGGGGGCTGAGCTTGACCATCAGGGGCTTTTTGCAGGCGTCGCGGACCATCCGCACCACCTCACCGGCAGCTTCCGCCTTGACGCCGTAGGCCATGCCGCCCACCTTGACGTTGGGGCAGGAGATGTTCAGCTCCACGATGTCCACGGCGCTGTCGCTCAGCATGGCTGCACCCTCCACGTACTCTTCCTCACTGTGGCCGCCGAGGTTGGCAATGGCCACCGTGCCGTACTTCTGCTTGAGTTCCAGCATCTCGCCCAGCTCCACATCAATGAAGTGCTGGACGCCGGGGTTCTGCAGGCCGATGCTGTTGATGAGGCCCGAGGGCGTCTCCCACAGGCGCTCGCCCTTGTTGCCGTACTGACCGTGCAGGGTCAGGCCCTTGCCCGAGATGCCGCCGATCTTGCTGAAATCAGCCAGCTCTTCGTATTCCACGCCGTAGCCCACCGTGCCGGAGGCACCGATGATGGGGCTGTTCATGGTAAAGCCCAGCAGGTTCGTTTTCAAGTCTGCCATCAGAACACCTCCGCTGCATCAAACACAGGGCCATTCTTGCACACGCTCTTGCCCTCGCCGCTCCTGGTCTCGCAGGTGCAGCCGAGGCAGGCACCGATGCCGCAGGCCATCTTCTTTTCCAGACTGACGAAGCAGGGAGTCCCCTTCTCCGCGCAGAGGCGGGCGGCATTCCGCATCATGACCGTGGGGCCGCACACCAGCACCACATCGTAATCCGCCGGGTCATACAGCTGGGTGACGAAACCGTGGAAACCCACCGCGCCGGTGTCGGTGGACACCTTGACGATGCCCGCGATGGAGCGGTACTCTTCCATGCAGTAGGGCTTGTCGCGGAAGCCGAAGAAGACATCCGGCTTGACGCCGCCAGCCGCCAGCTCCCGGGTGAGCTGGTACATGGGGGCGGTGCCGATGCCGCCGCCCACGACGGCGATCTTCTGATACTTGCTCAGGATGTCGGCCACATCGAAGCCGTTGCCCATGGGGCCGGTGAGCTGGAAGCTGTCACCCTTTTTCAGGGCAGTCAGCTTGCGGGTCCCCTCGCCCACGACGGCGTACAGGAACTCGACGGTCTGGGTCTCGGCATCCCACTTGTGGACGCTGATGGGCCGGGACAGGAAGGGAGCTTCATCTGCGCCCCAGGCGCGCAGGGTGAAGAACTGTCCGGCGTGGGGGGCATGCTCGCGGTCCGGCCAGAGGGCAGTCAGCAGGCGGATGTCGTCCGCGATGACCTCATGGCGCAGGACAGTGGCCTCACAGCAGGCTGCACGCATGGGCAATGGCCTCCTTCATGTTCACACACTCGTTGTAAGCGGCCTCGTCGAAGGCTACGCCCGGCTGCTTCTTGTAGGCCAGCAGGATGCCGCGGCTGGAGTTGACCACGCCGCCGTTGCCCTTCGACAGATACTGGGCGATGTCCTCGGCCTTGCCGCCCTGTGCGCCGTAGCCGGGGATGAGGAAGAAGCTGTCCTGATACTTTGCACGGATCTCGGTAGCCTCTTCGATGTGAGTGCCGCCGATGACCAGACCGATGGAAGAGTAGCCGTGCTCACCCATGTAGTCCTTGCCGAGGGCGTTCAGCTTATCGCCCACGAGGTCGTAGACGTGGCGGCCATCGGCCAGCTTCTCATACTCGAAATCCTTTGCGCCGCCGTTGGAGGTGCGGCAGAGGACGAACATACCCTTGCCCTGCTTCTCTGCGTAGGGCAGATAGGGGCTGATAGAATCCAGACCCATGTAGGGAGCCAGCGTGACAAAGTCGGCCTCAAAGTCGCCGGTGAAGTGGCCCATGGCGTACATCTCAGCGGTCTTGGCGATGTCGCCGCGCTTGATGTCGGCGATGACCGGCACACCGGCCTCGCGGACAGCCTTCAGGGTGTCGGCATATGCCTTCAGACCCTCGAGGCCAAGAGACTCGTAGTAAGCGATCTGCACCTTGTAGCAGCCCGCGACGGCCTTGGTGGCGTCGATGAGCTTCTTGTTGAAGCGGACGATGTTCTCGCCCTTGGAGAGGGTGCTGTCCACGAAATCTGCGGGCAGGTAGCTGAAATCGGTGTCCAGACCCACGCAGACCGGGCCGCGTGCTTCGACTGCTTCGTAAAGCTTATCCATGTTCGTCATTTGGGGTTCCTCCTGTTTGTCTCTCTTTTATATAAATGTATTTGCAGCTTATTCTTCTGCCTGATAGGTCAGCTCGCCGCCCTTGACCGTGGCGCAGACCCTGCCGTAGAGCTGCGCACCGTCGAAGGGGCAGTTGTGGGACTTGGAGTGGAGCTTGTTCTTGTCCACGGTATAGGGGGTGTCGAGGTCTACCAGCACAAAGTCGGCGTCATAGCCCGGCTCGAGCTGACCCTTGGCAAGGCCCAGAATTTCCGCCGGGCGGGTGCTCATCAGGTGGCTCAGCAGCTCGAGGGGAAGTCCCTCTTCCTTGCAGAGCTTGGTGTAGCAGACGCCGAAAGCCGTCTCACTGCCCACCATACCGGCCATGCCCTTGAGCTTGTCTTCCTCGGAGTGGGGGGCGTGGTCGGTGGCGATGGCGTCCACCACACCGCTGCGGATGGCGTCGATGAGGGCCTGCACATCGTCGGCGGTGCGGATGGGCGGGTTGACGCGGTAGTCGCAGGTGTCATTGGTGAACCAGAGATGGTGGGGCGTCACCTCGCAGGTAACAGGTGCGCCCCGCAGCTTTGCCATCTGGATGGCCTCGATGGCGCCCCGGGTGGAGACGTGGCACATGTGCAGGCGGGTCTGGTAATACTCGCTCAGCCAGCAGTTCCGCACCGTCTCGATGTCCTCGGCCAGCCGATAGTCCCAGGGGCTGATCTCCATATCCTCGGCGTGGCTCATCACGGTGATGTCCCGCTGGGTGCAGATGGCGAACGCCCGGGCCATGGTGGCGTTATCCTGCACACCGTGGCCGTCCTCGGTGATGAACCTGACCGAAGCAGGCAGGGTCTTGAGGTGGTCGATGGTCTTGCCGTCGAAATCCTCGGTGATGGAGACGGTCTGGTTCACGTCGCACAGGCCCACCTCAGCGGCCTTCTGTTCCACCATCGCGGCCTGTGCTGCCGAAGAGCAGACAGGCTTTGTGTTGGGCATCAGGTTCACGAAGGTGTAGCCGCCTGCGGCTGCGGCGCGGCTTCCCGTTTCAATGTCCTCTTTGTACTCGAAGCCCGGCGTGCGCCAGTGGCAGTGCAAGTCCACGAAAGCGGGCAGTACGGTCAGTCCTCCGGCGTCCAGCACCGTTTCGTTTTCTCCGGCCAGCGCGGTCAGGTCCTGACCGACGGCGGCGATCTTTCCGTCCTTTACATACAGCTCCACGGGCCGGCCCTCGGCGTTGACAGCGTTGATGAGCAGCATAAGATTACCTCCCTGTCTGTGTTCGTCTGGTTTCATCGTCCGGGTGTGTCTGCCCTCAGAAGGGCAAAAAAAAACTTTTCCCAGCAAAGGGAAAAGTCAGCACATCAAAAAAGGAAACACTGGAGCCACAGCAAAAACGGCTGCAAACTGATTTTCCAGTTTTGCACGCATCATCTTGGCCTTCATGCTCCCGTCTCCTTTTCTATCCGTTCTTTTTCGATATATTTTATCATAGAAGCGCAAAATGTGTCAATGCTTTCGACCTCATTTCCATGTGAGAAGGTTTGCATCCGTAAGCCTCGAATTTTAGCTACTCTACCGAAAAGTCCCTCTTCTCCCCCCGCCGCCAGCGCCCCTGTGCAAAAAAATCCTCATTTTTGTTCTTATATCCTACCATTTCACTGTACATTAAAGTTCAGATGTGCTATTATAATGTCTATCAGAGAGGGGGCCGCCATTGCGGGCGGCAAAATGGAGGTTTTCTATTATGGGTCTTTTAGAGGACGCGCGGAACATCCAGCGCAAGGACCCTGCGGCACGCAGCGTGCTGGAGGTCATCCTGCTTTACCCGGGCTTTCACATTCTGGTCTATCACCGCATTGCCCACTGGCTGTTCGAGCACAAGCACTTTTTCCTCGCCCGCTGGGTCAGCCAGCGGGGTCGGCATAAGACCGGCATCGAGATTCACCCCGGTGCGAAGATCGGCAGCTGCCTGTTCATCGACCACGGCATGGGCATCGTCTTCGGCGAGACGGCGGAGATCGGCGACAACTGCACCATCTACCACGGCGTGACCCTAGGCGGCACCGGCAAGGACACCGGCAAGCGTCACCCCACCCTGGGCAACAATGTCCTGATCGGCGCAGGCACCAAGGTGCTGGGTCCGGTGTATATCGGCGACAACGCCCGCATCGGCGCAGGCAGCGTGGTGCTCAAGAACCTGCCCGCCAACTGCACCGCCGTCGGCGTCCCTGCCGAAGTGGTGCGCATCAACAACAAGGCCATCAACCCCGCCGACGACCTCGACCAGCAGGACCTGCCGGACATCATGGCCCAGCGTCTCATCGACCTCGACCGCCGTATCGGTCAGCTGGAAAAGGCCGCGCAGGGCGATATTCCCCCCACGGCCCAGCAGGTGGCCGCACGGCAGCGCCGGCGGTAAGCTGCCCCCGCCCATAGCCCCATCGCAAAGACCCCGGCACCTTTTCTGGGCATGATGCCCAAACGGTGCCGGGGTCCTGTTTTTTGCCTTATGGTTCAGGCCGCTGCCTGCCCTTCCCCTGCAGGGGCACAGGTCAGGGAGTTTCCGGGTTGGTCACATCTCCGGGTTGGACGCATCATAGACCACCAGTGCAAACCGCTCGCCATCGATTTCCCGGAAGGCAATGCCCACCTTCATGTCAGCTTTCAAAACGACAAAATTGTCGGCAAAATATTCGATGTTGCTGGCGGAACCGTTGTAAGCCCCGTAATCGTAGACTTTATTGGCACGCCGGTACAGAAGGAAATCATCGTTCCTCGAACCATTCTCCCATGCGGTCGTGAATTCAGTGGGGGCAATGCAAAAAAAGGCTCCCTCTTCGCTGTAGTCAGCGCGGTAATCCTGGACTGACTGGTTCTTGCCGGTAACATTCTTCAGGATGGTCTTGAC
>SKED01002106.1_pt1 | contig 14935 bp, 11 predicted proteins | sample 4826651 | NCBI WGS metagenome assembly SKED01 (sample SAMN11008818, study PRJNA524170) | human gut metagenome | biome: Human fecal sample; material: Feces; isolation source: fecal sample from pouch patient p19 | host: Homo sapiens | place: Israel: Tel-Aviv | collected 2016-06-28
ATATCCTGGAGCACATCCTCGGCATCATTTTCCGGACGAATGCCAAGGTACTTCTCATAGAGATCGCCCCAGAGTTTCGGCAGTTCCCGCACATCGAGATCTTCCTCGATCAGCTTTTTCTCAAGTTCATAGCGCACAAGCACATGAAGGCTGTATGTCAGCTCATCTGCCTCCGTGCGAATCAGTCCCGGCTGTACCTTGTTGATCGCCCGGACAAACATCTCGCGCCCAACACCGCGCAGTTCCTCCGGGAAGAGCTCTTTGAGTTTGCCGTAGAGCGGAACCCAAAACGCTTCACTGCGCCCGATCAGATTTTCAAAGAAACGCGACTGGGACTCATGCATGCCCATCGAAGCGCCCTGTCCGACAAGCGTCTGCGTCAATTCATCCGCAATTCCCATCTCGTAAACCGCATGACCGGACTCGTGGATCACAGAAAACAGCGAGCTGTCGACGCGATCCTTGTAGTGTGTTGTAATTCTCACATCGTGGTTGTGCAGATTTGTCGTGAACGGATGCGCACTCGTCGCAAGCACGCCTTTCTTGAAATCAAAGCCCACATATTTTGCGAGAAACTCTCCGAGCTCTCTCTGTTTGTCCTCGTCATACTCCCCGCTCAAAAACGAGTCATCGATCGAGATGGAATCCGCACTCATCACCTGATGCAGAAGCGGAACAATCTCCTCTCTCAGAAGTTCAAAGAACGGATCGAGATGTGCCAATCAAAGCCCTTCTCGTAAGTGTCAAGCATCACATCATAGAGCTTCTGTCCCTCTTTCGCCTGATATCCGGCAAATTTCTTCTGCCAGAACACAATCTTCTCGAGTGTCGGCGCAAAGCTCTCGAAGTCATTCTCCTTTCGCGCTTTCGCCCAGATCCGCGCGGAATCTGCGACGAGTTCCTGATAAGCACGGTACTCTCTCGGCGGAATGCACGCAAGTCGATCAAGTTCTTCCTTTGCCTCGCGAATCACGGCGCGATCGACCTCCGTATTCTCCTCACCCGGAACATTTTCCTGCTCTGCCTCCTCAAGAAGTTCCCTCATCTGGGGATCTGTCATAACCTCCTGATAGGCTTCCGACAAAATTCCCTGTACGCAAGCCGTGTACGGTCCCGCTTCCTCCGGAGCCAACGTTTCATTGTCCCACTCAAAAAGTGTCAGCGCCGTCTGGTAAGCCATCGCGCGCTCCAATCTCTTTTCCAGTTCTTTTCTCATAATGATTTTACACCACCGTTCTGTTTTCTCTTTTTATTCTATCTTCCAGCGAATTTTCTCCGCTCTCCATAAAATTGTTCTCTCAATCTCTTTTCATCATAAAACCTTTGTTCCGCCAACCAAAAAATCCCAGATTTAACTCTGCTGACGACTATCCACGGAAACGACTCATCGCCGAAAAGATCTCCTGTTTTCTCGGCTTTGCCAGTCCACACGGCACATAAGAGCCTGAAAATGCACTCCATCCTTTTTTCTCAAGCGTCTCTGAGAGGATCTCCACAACCTGTTGCAGACTGCGCCGTCCGTCAATCACCTGCTCAAGCGCATATCTTAACAGGCTTGCAAGCGCCGTATTCTGCTCCGGATCAGCGAGCTGTTCAACAAAACGCATCTCCACGCTCTCGCGGTCGATTGAGAACGAATCCGTGCCTGAGGTACGAATCTTGCTTCCGCGCCCAGATCTCTGTTCGCCTCCCCGATCTTTTGCTCCTCTCGCTCCAAATCTGCTATCCTCCGTGCTCTGATCTGCACCCTGCTCCCCGTATTCTTCCCCGTTCTCTGCACGATCTGCATTCCGTCCGCCTCTGCCTCTTCCATACTTTTCGGCATACACACGCCCCGTTGAAGCCGGCTTTGTCGCACCTGACGTTTTCCCTGCCTTGAATGCCTGATCAAATGCCGGAATCACAAATCCCGGTGCCTGCGTTCTTGGCGCTCTATGCGCCTTGCAGAGTTCCTTTACTCGCTCCGTGATATCCACAGGGCGGTACGCATCCATCTGAATCACCTGATCTGCGATATAGAAAAATGCGCCGGAACTTCCTGCGACAAGGATCGTTGAGACTCCCGCCTTCTCATAGAGATCACGGGCACGCTCCAGAAATGGCGTGATCGGCTCTTTCTCCCGGCTGATGACCTGCTGCATGAAATCATCCCGCACCATAAAGTTAGTGGCGGAGGTATCTTCATCAATCAAAAACAGCCTGCTTCCCGCCTCAATGCCTTCCAACACGCCTGCAGCCTGGGAGGTGCTTCCGCTGGCATCCGGCGTGGAAAAGTTTTTCGTGTCCTTGCCGTTGGGCAGGTCATTGATAAACAGGGAAATGTCAGTGTTGCGAATAGATCGCCCCTCCTCTGCCCGAAGCTTCACCGCGGTCTCATCCGCCAGGACAAATTCCCGTCCATCCCCCGCGATATGGTCATACACGCCCATCTGCAGAGCGGAAAGCAGCGTGGATTTTCCATGATAGCCGCCCCCCACGATCAGCGTAATGCCTGCCGGTACTGCCATGCCGTGAATCTCTCCGTGATGAGGCAGGATAAAGCTCTGCTCCATACTCTTCGGAGAAACAAAGGGAATGCTGTCTTTCATCGGCTGGTCGGAAACGCCGCTTTTTCTCGGCAGAATGGAACCGTTTGCCACAAAAGCTACCACATTCTTCTCTTTCATCTGGCGGCGCAGCTCTGTCTGGTCTTCTGCCAGCCATACCGCCGCCTGCAGCGCTTTCCGATCCAGATTTTTTGCGAAAAAACTTTTTTCCGCTGCTTTCGGCAGAAAATCAAAGAGAATCTTCTCCAGTCCGCCTGCGTCAATGGTTCTTCCAAAAGCCGGAAAACCGACGTGGAAACGCACGGTAATGGTGTCACGGCTGATCTCACAGGCGCTGCGCTCTAAGACCTCCTGGCCGCACCGGCTGATGGAAATCAGGCCGCTCTTGCCTGAGCCCTTTGCCTGAAAACTGAACCGCTCCGTCTGGGCAGAAAATAATCTTGTCAGGTGATCCTGCAGCGCAATGCGTTTGCATTCCTGATCCCGCATTTCTTCAGAAAATCCGGACAGTTTCCACGGGATTTCCAGATGAACAGAAGACGGGGACGCAAAGGGGTCTCCTTGTACATGGTCGATCACCAGCGCGTAATTCCCAAACTGGTATGCCCCGGACAGGGATTTGTAAGCCGGATAGCTTTTATGGTCAATGGAGCGCAGCATCGTGCGCAGTTCATTCGATGATTTCATGGCATATCTCCTCACATGCGTTTGCCGGACGCCTGACAACGGATTATTCCTGCTGTTTGCATGACATACAAACAACCGGCATTTTCCACTGTACAAACGTCCGGCAGACATTTTCCGATTCTTTATAATGTTTCCGCGATCTTTCTCGCTACATACACACCACTTGCGGATGCGTGGGACAGGGAATGGGTCACGCCACTGCCATCACCGATGATGTAAAGGCCTTTGTGGCGGCTCTCCAGGTTCTCATCCACATCTACTTCCATGTTGTAGAATTTGACCTCCACGCCGTACAGCAGGGTATCGTCATTGGCAGTACCAGGCGCGATCTTATCCAGGGCGTAGATCATCTCAATGATGCCGTCCAGAATACGCTTTGGCAGCACCAGGCTTAAGTCGCCCGGAGTTGCGGAAAGGGTCGGCATGAACATGTTTTCCTCGATACGTTTCTGGGTGCTTCGTCTTCCGCGCACCAGGTCACCGAAACGCTGTACGATGACACCGCCGCCCAGCATGTTGGAAAGACGGGCGATGCTCTCACCGTAGCCGTTGCTGTCCTTAAACGGCTCGGAGAAGTGCTTGGATACCAGCAGCGCGAAGTTGGTGCACTCGGTCTGCTTGGCCGGATCCTCGTAGCTGTGGCCATTTACAGTCACGATGCCGTTGGTGTTTTCATTTACCACGATGCCGCGCGGGTTCATGCAGAAGGTACGCACGTTATCCTCAAACTTCTCAGTACGGTATACGATCTTGCTCTCGTAAAGCTCATCCGTCAGATGGGAGAACAGTACCGCTGGAAGTTCCACGCGAACGCCCAGATCCACACGGTTGGACTTGGTCGGGATCTCAAGCTCCTTACAGATATGCTCCATCCATTTGCTTCCGCTTCTTCCTACGGAAACAATACATTTCTTACAGTCATAGGAGGTCTCACCCACCCATACCCGGTAGATTCCGTCCTCAAGGCTCTCAATATGGGTAACCGGGGATTCAAAGTAGAAATCCACCTGATCCTTTAACTCATCGTAAAGCTGGCCTAATACAACCAGATTGATGTCGGTTCCCAGATGGCGCACAGATGCATCCAACAGCTTTAAACGGTTCTGGATGCAGACCTTCTTTAAGCTGGTTCCTGCGGTAGAGTACATTTTGGTGCCCTCGCCCCCGTGGGCCATATTGATCTCGTCCACATATTCCATAAGCTCAGTCGCTGCTTTTTTGCCGATGTACTCGTACAGAGTACCGCCGAAATCGTTGGTAATGTTGTATTTACCATCGGAGAACGCGCCCGCTCCGCCGAATCCGCTCATAATAGAGCAGGATTTACATTTGACGCAGGCTTTGATCTTGTCACCGTCAATCGGGCAGTGACGCTTCTTTAAGGTATAGCCGGAATCAAAAACCGCAATTTTTTTGCCTCCGCACTTCTTTGTCAGCTCATACGCAGAGTAAATTCCCCCCGGGCCTGCGCCCACAATAATCACATCGTATTTCATGCACACAAAACTCCTTCTTTTTTATTTCCGTTTTTAATGCCGGGCATAAAAACAGAGAATCCACCGGATTCCCTGTTTTTCCATTCTGTTTCACTTGCCTTTCAAAATACTAAATAACCTAAAAATACTTCTTGCTGCCCCAGAGGTTCGCTTTTTTTAAATCCCGGTACTCGTTGTAGGCCTTTTCCAGAATCTGCTTCTCATTCGAGAATTTCAGAAGGTGGTAAGCCTCATAAAACTTGTAATAACCGGAATCCACAAAATGCTCTTCCCGTTGTGGTTTACTGTAATAGCTGTCCGCCATCATCAGATACCAGTGTACGTCTTTTTCCACCATATCCTGCGGCGTATTGAAGGAATAGGAGCTCTTTCCGATATATTTAATAATGGAAGCGCTCACGCCGGTCTCTTCTTTTACTTCCCGAAGAGCCGTTTCTTTATACTCCTCCCCTGCTTCTACAGTTCCCTTTGGAAGGACCCAGCCCTCGTACTTGTTCTTGTAATTCTTATAAAGGACCAGGATCTTGCCGCGAAATATAACCACACCTCCACAGCTCGTTGCTTCTATCATTGCAATTCCTCCTGTTGTACCGTGCAATAAGCACAGCTTTGGTGTGTCACACAGACTGGTTTAAGTATACCTCTATTTCGGGTAAGTTGCAAGTTTCTTATTCTGTTACTTCCATAAACTTTATTTGTGCAGTTCTTTAAAGATTTTCTCCGGAGTGATCGGCAGTTCCCGGATCTGCACGCCGGTGGCATTTGCCACGGCCGCCGCAATTGCCGGAGACGGCGTATTGATGACAACCTCACCGATGGATTTGACTCCAAACGGACCGGTCGGCTCGTAGCTGCTTTCAAATTCAACCCGGATATTTCCCACATCCACGCGGGTCGGAAGCTTGTACTGCATGAAGGAATTCTCATACACCTGGCCCTTTTCGGAACGGGTCACATCCTCAAACATTGCCATGCCGATACCCTGTCCAAGACCTCCCTCCGTCTGTACCCGGGCAATTGCCGGGTTGATCGGGGTTCCGCAGTCTACCACAGCCACATAATTGACCAGCTCAAAATCACAGGTTTCCTGATCCATCTCAATCTCAGCCATACCAACCATGAACGGAGGCGGAGATACCGGTGAGGAATGGCTTTCGGTCACCTCAAGAGCCTTCCCGTTATTCGCCATGGCACGGTTTCCGATATCCTTTAAGCTGATGGAAGCCGAACCGTCCTTTGCGAATACCTGCTCACCGTCAAAATCCACCTCTTCCGGTGCCTTCTCCAGATACTCCGCTCCCTTCTCGGTGATCAGGCGGATCATGGATTTGGATGCCTTCACGGCAGCCATACCGGTTAAGTAAGCGGTACTGGACGCATAGGAACCGGAATCATACGGAGAAACATCCGTATCCACACCATGGGACACAATGTTTTCCAGATCACAGCCCAGCACGTCTGCCGCGATCTGGGCCAGCGTGGTGTCACAGCCGGTACCCATATCTGACGCACCGATCATCATGGTATAAAAGCCGTCATCGTTCAGCTTTAAGGTAATGGAGCCCACATCCACACCGGAAATGGAGGAGCCCTGCATGCACATGGCAACGCCTACCGAACGGACTTTTCCGTTACCCATGTCGCGGCACGGATATTTTTCATCCCAGTGCATCAGCTCCTTTGCTCTTGCCATGCAGCGGTCCAGAGCACAGCTGTTGGCGGTTTCGCCGTAGTAAGCCGGCATCAGATCGCCCTCGTGTACCATATTTTTCTCACGGATCACGGTCGGATCCATCTGAAGTTCCCGTGCCAGCTCGTTGACTGCGGACTCCAGCGCAAACACACCCTGGGTCGCGCCGTAACCGCGGTACGCGCCTGCTGACATGGTATTCGTATAAACAACATCATAGCAGAATCGGTAAGCCTTCGGCGTGGAATAAATCGGAATAGACTTATGGCCGGACAGACCTACGGTAGTCGGGCCATGCTCACCGAATGCTCCGGTATTGGACAATGTGTACAGATCAATGGCCTGAAAAATTCCATTTTCATCCGCACCCAGGCGCACATGTACCTCCATCTCGTGACGCGGGGAAGAAGCGATCTGGGATTCATAGCGGGTGTAGACCAGCTTGGCCGGTTTTCCTGTCTTCCAGGTTACCAGCGCCGGGTAAACCTCCGTAACCACCGTCTGCTTTGCACCAAATCCGCCGCCGATCCTCGGCTTGAGCACACGGACCTTAGACTTCGGGATATCCAGCGCGTGAGCTACGATACGGCGCACATGGAACGGGATCTGCGTGGAGGATGTCACGTTTAAGCGTCCGTAAGCGTCCATGGAGGTAAAGGTCCGGAAGGTCTCCATCATTGCCTGCTGATTCGCTTTCACATGATACGTGCGGTCAATAACATGGGCACAGTCTGCCAGGATCGCATCCACATCACCATTGCTGTCCTGCGCAGAGGCACAGAGGTTGCGCTTATTGTCGGCGCCAACCGGGCACAGGCTCTTCCAGCTGTCCTCCGGATGTACCAGGATCGGGTTATCCTTTGCAGTGTGGAAGTCCAGCACCGGCTCCAGCACCTGGTACTTTACTTTGATAAGACGCAGAGCCTTATCCACTGCTTCTTCCGTCTCACCGGCCACAATTGCCACTGCATCACCTACAAAACGGACTCTCTGGTCCAGGATCAGGCGGTCATACGGGCTTGGCTCCGGGTAGGTCTGGCCCGCCATGGTAAAACGCTTCTGGGAACAGTCCTGATACGTCAGGATCGTCTCAATCCCCTCTACCTTTAATGCTCTGGAAAGATCGATCTCCTCAATCAGCGCATGCGCATGAGGACTGCGCAGAAGCTTCACGATGAGACAATCCTTCGGAGCGATATCATCGGTATAAAGCGGTTTTCCGGCGAGGAGTGCCTTTGCGTCTTTCTTGATCACAGACATGCCTACATATCTATTCTTCGCTTCCATGGTTTACGCCTCCTTCTTCCGGTTTAAATATTTTTCCAGGGCACGGAGCTGGCCGGCATATCCGGTACACCGGCATAAGTTTCCTGCCAGGTACTCCCGCACCTCTTCCATAGTCGGATTTACCAGTTCCCGTTCCATGGCCAGTACATTCATGATGAGGCCCGGGCTGCAGAAACCGCACTGGTCCGCGCCTTCTCTTGCCAGAAAATCAGCAAATTCCTCTGACTCTTTCTGAAGGCCCTCCAGAGTTGTAACCTCATGTCCGTCGGCTCTGGCAGCAAGAACAGAGCAGGAAAGCACCGGCTTTCCATCCAGCCACACCGTGCAGAGTCCGCAGTTTGAAGTTTCGCAGCCACGCTTTACACTGTAGCAGCCCTTTTCCCGGACCAGATCCAGAAGCAGGGTATCTGCCTTGATCTCAGCCTCGATTTTTTTTCCGTTTAATGTCAGTCTGATTTTCATGCTATGCCTCCTCCCCACTTAACTGCTCCATGAGCCTTCTCACATAAATTTCCGCCAGAGACTTCCGGTAATCCGCGCTGCCCCGCAGGTTGTCTCCAAATGAGAACATGCTGACTGCTTCCTCTGCCTGCGCGGAAAGCTCACATCCGGTTTGGACCGGACGTGTTACCAGTGCCGCCTTAGACGGTCTCGCGCCAACGGAAATATACCACATGTCATCCTTCTTTGCCGCTGCGACGGCAATCAACGGAAAATCTGTTTTGGAACGCCGCTGGCTGGCATAGGCTGCTTTTCTTCCATCCTTTTTGATGATGATGCGCACCAGAATATCCCGGCTGTACTTCATCTTCGCAAATTCTTCCAGAGATACGGTTCCGCCCTTGTAAAGCTCAACATAGCTGTCCAGAACCATCATGCAGGTAAGAATATCAGAAAAGCCGAAGCGTCCGAAAACACTGCCTCCCACAGTCGCGCTGTTGCGGAACTGGGTTCCGACGATCCAGCGGGTACACTCACGAAATGCGCCGTCAAAGTACTGATTTAAGCCTTTATGAAGCTCTAACTGCCGCAGGCTGCACATACAGCCAATTCTGAATTCATCTTCTGTCTCCTCGATCTGATCCAGACCCAGACCACTTAAGTCAATCACCGTATTCCGGTTCCCGCTGCTCATTTTCAACCACATCATACCGCCTGCCAGAACGTTGCTTCTCTTCTGGTTCAGCTCATATGCCTGTTCCAGGCTTTCCGCCTTCACATACTCATTTGCATGAAACATGCGATTCCTCCTTTGTCACTCCTAAAAACTTTGTGTAGCGTTATATCACCATTTTCATCTTGAAAAATAGGTATCAAAAATACTTTTTGCGATCGGCGCGGCCACATGACCGCCCGATCCGGCCTCCTCCACCAGTACCGTGACTACCAGTTTCGGATCCTCTGCCGGGGCAAACCCGGTAAACCACGCATGGGTCTCTTTTCCGGTCTCAAACTCCGCAGATCCGGTCTTTCCGGCTACGGAATAAGCATCGGTACGGACACCGGAACCGGTTCCATCCGTCACAACGCTCCGCATGAACATGGAAAGCGTGGAGGCCTCCTGCGAGGTCATCAGATTTCCATAAGCGGAAGGCAGATATTTCTTTACTTCCTCTCCCGCCGCAGATTCCACGTGATCGATCAGATATGGTTTCATCAGCGTACCGCCATTCGCTATGGCCGCTGTGATCATAGCGTTGTGCAGTGGCGTCATCTGGGTGTTTCCCTGGCCAATAGCGGTCTGCAGCCGTTCCCAGTCTGAAGCCCCGGGTCCCATGGCATATGAGCTCTTGCTATATGCCAGAGACACCGGAAGATCTTTATTAAACAACAATTCTCCGCAGGTATTCTGCATCTGCCCGAGATCCATGGTAAGACCGAGGCTTGCAAAAGCGCCATTGCAGGAATTCGCAAATGCCTGCAAAAGCGACTGATGGCCGTGGGCATTCCCATGATAACAGGAAATCCTGTAATCTCCGGCCTCATAGCTGCCGTCACAGTCAAAAGTAAACCCCTCCCAGGTATCCGGATGCTCCCGGATATATTCCAGAAGCGTCACGATCTTAAAGGTTGATCCCGGTGGATACACACCCTGTGCGGCACGATTGAGAAGCTGTGCCTCAGTATTGTCCCCGGAGATCAGGCTCTCCCACTGGCTGCTCAGCTGATTCGGGTCAAAGCCCGGCTTGGAAACCATGGCGAGGATCTTGCCTGTGTCCGGCTCCATCACCACGACAGCGCCCCTGCGGTCACCCAGCGCGTCGGAAGCCGCCTGCTGCAGCCCCACATCCAGCGTAGTCACCACCTGGTCTCCCAGATTTTTCGCATCGGATAACTCGTTGACGGCCTGCTCTACCAGATTCATGTGGGAACTTAACAGATAAAAGTTCGCCAGAGATTCCAGGCCGGTCTTGCCCTGGTCGGAATAGCCCACCACATGGGCAAACAGGCTTCCATACGGGTATTCCCGCACCTCTGTCCCATCTTCTGCCACATTGGTCTTCGCCAGTACCGTGCCGTCATTGCTTAAAATCTCTCCGCGGATGATCCGGTCAGAAAAACTGTCCAGACGCGCATTATAGGAATTGTTGATGACCGTCTCACTCTGCACCTGCAGAAAATAACCGAAATAGCCCATCAGACCAACAAACAGGCCTACCATAATATAGGTCACAAACAAAATACTCTTATCTGCCTTCTGTCCTGCCACTTTTCTTCCGGCTGTCCGTTTTTCTGTTGTTTTCTTTTCAGTCGAATTTTTCTTCATAGTCCTCCTCATCATTCCGTTTCAGAATGTACAGGCCCTGAATCACACCGAAAATGATAAAGGTGCTCAAAATAGAACTTCCGCCATAGCTGACAAGGGGCAGGGTTACACCGGTAGACGGAATGAATTTCGTCACTCCGCCCACGGTTAAAAATACCTGAACCGCATAAACCATGGCAAGGCCAAAGGCGATCAGTTTATAAAACAATGCCTGCATCCGCGCTGCCAGGAGCACAAACTGTAAGAAGCAGCCCAGGCAGATGAGCAGCACGCAGAGAGCAAATATCCCGCCAAGCTCCTCGGAAATTGCAGCGAATACAAAGTCCTTTTCCACAACCGGGATTTTATAAGGCATGCCCTGATATAGGCCCATGCCGAACCATCCGCCTGTGCCGATGGCAAAGAGGGACTGGGTGATCTGGTAACCGCGGTTATCAATGTCCGCCCATGGATTTTTCCAGGCCGCCACACGGGTGCGCACATGGGCAAAGAGCTGGTATGCCACCACCGACGCGCCGCTGCCGCAAAGCAGGCCGGAAAACAGATACAGATAGCTTCCGGTTGCCACAAACAGCATGGTCAGGTACGTCAGAAAAAAGATCAGCGCGCTTCCCAGATCTTTGGAAAGCACCAGCACCAGCACATAAGCAGCCGCCATCACCGTGGTTTCTATGATCGTCTTAGACTCGGTATCCCGGTAAAACATGCAGGCTGTAAAGAACACAAACAGGATTTTTACAAACTCTGACGGCTGAAACGCGATGCCCGCAATGTTCACGGACAGCTGCGCGCCGAAGCTGTTGTTGCCGATGATCCATACCACGATCAGCAGCGCCAGACCGGCAAAACCGTATACCCACGGAATGTTCGCCAGCTGCCACACCCGCTCCAGAATGAACGGGATAATCCAGGTGATCAGTGCCGATATGGCAACAATCACAAACTGGCGAATGGCCTTGTCAAAATCCAGACGGGTCAGGATCACAAAGCCGATGCACAAAAGCATGCACATGTTGTTGACCAGAAGCCTGGACCGCAGTGGATAAAACACCTTATAAAGTCCCAGATAAACTGCCAGGAATACTACCTGTGCCAGATAAAACAGGATTACCCGCTCATCCTCTGATTTTAAGAACAGCACCGCATACGCCACAAAATGCAGCAGAAACATGGCCGCATTCTGCCGGACACAGACTCTTCCCTGCTGCCAGGGATCCCGAAACCGGAAATAACTGAAATTCCAGTAGGTATAAGCCGCGATCAGCAGGATCAGCAGATATTTCGATACTTCAATGACAATATTTACCATATATATTTATTCTACGCCTCTCTTGAAATGGCCGCGTGTAAAATCTTTGAACGGATCCCTGGTTTCTTCCCCGTGAAGGAACTGATCCGCAAAAGCATCCAGCACTGCTTTCATCTGCTCCGGTGTCTCCAGCGTGAACGCAAGACGCAGCGCCCCCGGAGCCAGCCGTCGGATCAGCTTCTCCTGTCCGAGCAGGGACAGAGGACTTGGATTATAGATGGTGTTATAGCAGAACCGGCAGTGATTCTTCACTGGAAGATCTTTTCCGGTGCGATCCCTCATCTTTAAGACCTCCGGCTGTTTCGTACAGCCCTTTGTAGTCCTTACGATGCACTGGGCCGACACCATGGCCGGAAGATAACCGTACACATAAAGTTCCATCCCCGCACAGCCCAGTGTCTCCAGCTCCCGGCTGTTTAACTCCAGCGGAAGGGTCATGCGGGAAATTCCAAGGTCTTCCATCTGCTCTCTTGCCAGATGGTTCAGGACATAAAGATTTGCGTCCGATACCATAGGAATATCCCCCAGGCCGTTTTCTCTTAAAAACGTGATCTCATCCAGGGATTTTACCACCAGCTCATCAAAGCCGGCCTCTTTCAGGGCATCTATATGTCTGCGGAAATAAGTCTCCGCCTCCGTGCGGAAGATGTTCGGCAGCATCAGGCTGCACTGCTTTGCGTTATCATGGCATGCCTGTACCGCCACCTTCCAGGTCTCCGGCCCCAAGCCGCAGGAATCCAGGTAGATGCGGGTGACATCCGGATGGGCAATGGCGATGGGTAAGAGGCAAGGTTCCTCGATGGAGATGTGAAGGCCACAGGAACCTGCTTCCACACTGCCAGTCTCGCTCTGCTGCTCAGACCGCTCGTTTTCGCTTTCATCCTGGCTTTCTACCGCTCCCGCCGTCCGTCTGAATGGCTGCAGCAGCTTCTCTTCCATCTGCTCCAGTGCCTCCCGGCGCAGCTCATTGAGCGCCTGAACCGGCACAAAACAATTTCCTTCGATCTCTGCTGTCAGGTTTTCAAAATAGAACGGGGTATTTCCGGTCTTGTTTAACTGCTTTAACAGCTTTTCCTCTCCCATGGGCTGGTTCTGGGCCGTCTGAACCTCTGCGCCGTTCACCTCCACATACGGATTCTGAGCTGCTGCTTCTTCCAGAAGACGCTCCGGCTCACAGCACCAGAGGGAAAGCTTCAGCGGCTTGCCTTCCTTTACCACTACATGGCCGGATAGCGGCTCCTGCTTTTTCTTCTCCACATAATCCCGGTCCAGACGGTCAAACAAAGCCTGATTTCCTTCCCGGAAGGCCGGTTTTTCTTTTAATGCCACCATCTCGCGGCCATTGTGGTGAAGATAATAACCATCCGTAAAGCCACCGCGGTCAAAGAGATCCAGGAGCATCCTGCGGTCTGCCGGATCTACCTTATAACCGTCCCGTCCATGCTCCAGATAGTAATCCACATATTTGCGGTAAATACTCACGACACCGGCAGTGTAGCGCGGACTCTTCATGCGGCCCTCAATCTTTAAGGAATAGACACCGGATTCAATGATGTCCGGGAGAATATCCAGGGTGCAGAGGTCTTTCAGGCTTAAGACATAGCGGTCATCCCCCACCGCTGCTTTCTGCTGTGCATACGGCTTTCCCTTCATCCGGGCATTTCTGTCCTGCATGTCCGGACTGTGCTTTCCTTTGCCCTTTTTTCCTGTGTTCTGATTTCTTGCATTCTGCTTTCCGGTTTCGTATATGCTTTCCGTCAGTTTCGCAGAATTCTGCTTTGCCGCACTCTGAACCGGCTTTCCGGCTGCTGTCAGTACGTCATAGGGAAGTCTGCAGGGCTGTGCGCAACGTCCGCGGTTACCGCTGCGGCCGCCGATCAGGCTGCTAAGCAGACACTGCCCGGAGTAGCAGTAACACAATGCGCCATGCACAAAGCTCTCGATTTCCACATCCACATGGTCGCGGATCTCTGCGATTTCCTGAAGAGATAACTCTCTCGCTGTTACCACGCGGGTCGCTCCCATCTCCTTTAAGCTCTGGGCACTGCGCCATCCTGTCACAGTCATCTGGGTGCTCGCATGAATCGGAAGATCCGGAAAATGCTCCCGGATGAACTTCCACACACCAAGATCCTGCACGATCACCGCATCCAGACCCCGCTCATAATATGGCTTTAAAAAGTCATAAAGCTGGTCCAGTTCCTCTTCCTTCACCAGCGTATTAACTGTCATATAAAGACGACAGCCATGCAGATGCACATAATCGATTGCTTCCAAGAACCTGTCTTCCTCTGGGTTGTCTGCATAAGCCCTGGCCCCGAACCGGCTGCCACCCATATATATCGCATCGGCACCAGCCTGAACCGCTGCCATCATGCTTTCCATTGACCCGGCCGGAGCCAGGATTTCTACACGTGAATTCAAATTCTCCTCCTCATATTAAAGTGAGCCATTTCGCTGGATCTGCTTCTCCGCAAATCAGGATCAAAACAGTCAAATGACCGTTTTGGTTTCAGGCCAAAAGAAAGGGAGTTCCGATTGTCTTTCAACACCCTTCACCCCCATATTGTATTACTTAACGGATAAAATGCCTGTTCGGATGCGTTGCTGCAGCAAGAGCTGCCTTGAACGCTGCCTGTTTTGCCATTTCATCAGCCTTTTTCTGTTCTTCCGGCGTTTTTACTGTCTTTGGCAGAATGGATGCAACCAGCTCCTTCACAGCAGCCACCTCAGCCGCTGCGGATTCAGCATCCTGCTCCTCAACCAATTCGGCTGCTTCCATGGTTTCCACGGCCACTGCTGCCTCTTTCTCCGGCCGGGTCTGCTGTACCTCAGGCTGAATCTGTTCTGCTGACTGTTTCAATGTTTCCAGCTCCTGCCGTGCCTGCTTTGCATCCTGTTTTGCCTGAAGCAGTTCCCGGTTGAGACGCTCATTTTCCTCGCGTGCTTCCTTCAGATCACTCTCAGCCCTTGTCGCTGTCTCGCATGCTTCCTCCAGCTCCTGCTTTGCGGTTTCCGCTTCGCTTCTCGCCTGTGTAAGCTCCTGCTTTGCGGTTTCTGCTTCGCTTCTTGCCTGTGTAAGCTCCTGCTTTGCGGTTTCTGCTTCGCTTCTCGCCTGTGTAAGTTCCTGAAGCGAAGTGTCATTTTGTTAAT
>SKED01002118.1_pt1 | contig 14888 bp, 6 predicted proteins | sample 4826651 | NCBI WGS metagenome assembly SKED01 (sample SAMN11008818, study PRJNA524170) | human gut metagenome | biome: Human fecal sample; material: Feces; isolation source: fecal sample from pouch patient p19 | host: Homo sapiens | place: Israel: Tel-Aviv | collected 2016-06-28
TTTATGCACTTCGCATAAAATATCTTGCTCTTTTTGTTTGAAAGGTAAAAAATATTTTATTTGTATTTGCTAAATGCACAAAGAAAATTAAAATTATTTTGTTATTTTTACACTGTACTAACCCCTGAAATTGTTGTATAATATAACCGAAGCAATGAAAGATTGCTTGATGAATTTTTAATATTTTAAAATATTTTAAAGCGAAAGGGGCTTTATTATGAAATTAGATACAGTTCTTGCAAAAAGAGAGAACAAGGTAGTTTATAAAGACGGTGCGCTTGCCGCAAAGGTTTTTGACGAGTGTTATCCGAAATCAGATATTCTTAACGAGGCTCTTAATCAGGCAAGAGTTGAGGAAACAGGACTCAATATTCCGAAAATTGAAGAGGTTACAAAGATTGACGGAAAATGGGCAATCATCTCCACCTTCATCGAGGGCAAAACTCTTGCGGAGCTTATGGCAGAGCATCCCGAAAAAGAGGACGAATACCTCAATCTCTTTGTTGACATTCAGGTTAAAATCCTCAGCCAAAAAGCACCGTTGCTTAACAAACTCAAGGATAAGATGAAACGCAAAATCAGCGAAACCGACCTTGACGCAACAACAAGATATGAGCTTGAAACCCGTCTTAACGGTATGCCGAACCACACAAAGGTTTGTCACGGCGATTTCAACCCGAGTAATGTTATCATTGACGAGTCGGGTACACCGTATGTTATTGACTGGTCACACGCAACACAGGGTAACGGTTCAGCCGATGCCGCAAGAACTTACCTCTTGTTCCGTTTGAATCATCAGGAAGAGCTTGCAGAAAAGTATATGAAGCTTTACTGCACAAAGACCGACACAGCCCGTCAATATGTTGACCGCTGGCTTCCGATTGTAGCCGCATCACAGTCTGTTAAGGGCAAACCCGAAGAGAGAGAGTTCCTTCTCAAATGGGCAAGTGTTTGCGAATACCAGTAATGCCATATAAATGTATTTTTAATTCATATTTTACTCAGCAAAATTTCATTTTGAAATTTTCTCTCCTCTGTTTTTTTCATAATTGTATTACGGAAACCGAATAAAAGCAGCTCCCGCTCCAAATCCTTGGTGCGGGAGTTGCTTTTTTTGATGCGAAATTTATGTTGACGGTACGCTGTAAATATTACAAAAGGTTACAAATTTTGTAATAATTCGCTTTATTTTGGTGCTTGAAATGAAGATTTTGTGAGTGAAACTGCATCAAATTTTCTGAATTAGCAAAAAATACGGGCTTTGGGGTTGATTTTTTAAAAGAGTGATGTTATAATGGTTACAATGTTGTTATCAAGGTGTAACCTGATTTGTAATTTACTGTCAGATTTGGTAACAATTTTTCGGTCAAATCTTCCGTACAGATTAAAACGGACTGTACTTTGAGTCGGTCGTTATTTTTCTGTAAGAGCTTTGACTCTCTGAAAAAAATGGAGGTAATTAACGATGCAGAGAATAAAAAAGATTACTGCAATCATTCTGAGTGTTCTCACACTTTCAAGTGTATGCGTATTCGGTTCTTCATTTTCTGCCGGTGCAAAAGGCACGGGTGCAGGTCTTGCAGAATGGGCACTCAATGCCTATAACAGCGGATGGTCATATGTTTACGGCGGTTCAACTCCCGGAGCAGTTGACTGTTCAGGTCTTATCTATTCATATGCCGGCGGCGAAAGATGCGGTAATCCACAGCTTGAAACAGCTACCGAAACAGGTTCGGTAAGTGCAGGCATTCCTAATGTTCACGGTCTTGGACTTTGGCGTCCCGGTCATGTCGGTGTTTATGTCGGCAACGGTATGGAGGTTGACGCAAGAGGTGATGAATACGGTGTTTGCTATGAGGCAATCGGCGGTTATAACAATTGGACATACTGGTTCAAGCTTGCCGCAGTTTCATATGTAACAAACGGTTGGGAAAGCTTTAACGGCAACTACTACTACTACGAAAACGGCGAGTACATTGTAAATACTTCAAGAACAATTGACGGTACTACATATTACTTTGATTCACAGGGCAGATCGAGCAAGACTCCTTCAAACACTTCTTCAAGCAGTTCATCGGGTTCAAGCTCGTCAGGTTCTTCAAGTTCATCGGGCAGCTCATCATCTTCAAGCAACACACCGAGTGTTTACAAGAACGGTTCATCGGGTGCTGAGGTAAAGAAGATTCAGCAAAGACTTGCTGACCTCGGCTATTATGACGGTGCAGTTGACGGTTACTTCGGTGACGCAACAGAAGAGGCTTATAAGGCATTCCAGAAAGCCGCAGGTCTTACAGTTGACGGTATTGCAGGCGATTCGAGAAATACACTTTATTCGGAGAATGCTCCCGAAGCTCCAAAAGCCGATACAACAACAAAGACTGAGGACAAGCCCGAGGAAGAAACAACTGCTCCCACAGAGGCAACAACAGAGCCTGTAACAAAGGCAGTTCAGTATCAGAACGGTGACGAAAACGATGAAGTAACTGCAATTCAGCAGCAGCTTATAAAGCTCGGCTACTTTGCAATGGATGCAACAGGCTACTACGGTGAATATACAGCGCAGGCCGTTGCAAATTTCCAGAATCAGAATTCACTCGATTCAACAGGTATTGTTGATGAGAAAACATACAACGCACTGTTCAGCGACAACGCAGTTGCAAACCCCAAAACAGAGGTTGTAAGCGGTGAGGTTTCTCCGGCGGTTTCAGCCGCTCCGATTGAGATGCCTTCTTCAACAGGTGCATCGCAGTTCATTCTTTCAAATGAAAAGAATCAGAACTACTCGGACACAGCATCAAGCGTTGCCGTTCAGTCCGTAAAGTCTGCCGACAAGGCTCTTGCAAAGTCAAATGCCGCAAGCACACCGACTCTTGTTGCCGCAGTTCAGAGATCCGCAAATGTAGGTCTTTGGTTTGTGCTTGTTGCAGTTATCCTCGGCGCAATTGCTTTTGTATTCTTCCTTCGTGACAGAAAGCTTTCAAGATATTCAAGATATGTCGCAAGAAAGAAAAAAAGAGCCACCAAAGCCGAACTTGACGCAAGATGGTAATTGATATATAATCCGATTATTAAACAGTCGATTGCAAAGCAGTCGGCTGTTTTTGCTTAATTAAAAATGGAAAATTGAAAATGGAAAATTGAAAATGGAAAATTTAAAATGGAAAATTTAAAATGGAAAATTGTGGTCGGGCAGACAGTTTGCAAAATGAAAAGCATTGTTTCCCGACTGTTTTTTTGTTAGATGAAAGTTACCTTTTAATTGTAGGGGTAGCCTTGCGACTATATTTCAGACGGGAGGATATTATCCGCCTCTACGACACGAATAGGGAACGGTGACATACCGTACGAATAAAAATGTGGACATTTATTGCACATTCGTGTTAAAATACAAGATGAAAGAGTGTGTGGAAAGAAAGCGGTGACTGTTAATGAAAAAATCCGAAAAACCAATCGGCAAAATAAAAGTCAAAAAGTCGATTTTCAAAAGGCTTTTCTTTCACATACTTGTGCTGTTTATTTTGGCGGTGATTGTTTCGGGTACGCTCAATTGCATTGAAAACATTCAGCGCACAAGGCGGTTTACACGACAGCTGACCGAAAGTGCGTCAAAGGTTGCAACAGAAACTTTTGAACGCTGTGATATAAACACATTGCTTGATAATCCCGATTCCGAAGAATATCGAAAAGCCGTTAAGACCTTGAGGTGGATTTGTCAGACGAACCACCTTGAATATATGTACATTTACATTCCGAATTTTGACGAAAACAAGGTTACATATGTTATGACTGTTGCCGATGATGACAGCGAAAACGAGAATGTTTTAAATGTGAGAAGTGCAGGTGCAGAGGTTGATCACAGCTTGTGGGACGCTGAAAAAGAGGCGTGGGAAAATCCTAACCTTGTCACGGCTTACGAATATCAGAACGACAGCTTCGGCAGTTTTTACACGGCATTTTCAGCGATTCAAGGCAGGGACGGCAAGCCTGTTGCATTAATCGGTGGGGACTATTCGCTGACGCAGATTTATACGGAAATCATTTTCTATACTGCAATGCGAGTTCTTGCGTTGTTTGTTGTGCTGGCAATTGTATTCTTGCTTGTAATGCGGTTTGTCAGAAAAAAGATGTATAATCCGATACTTTTGATTTTTGAAAAAATTCGAGGATACTTTTCCGACAAGGCTGACGGCACAAATACAAAGAAAGCGTTTGTCCCGATAAAACTCGGCTCTGACGATGAAATTCAGCTTTTGGCTGATTATTTCAACGATATGGCTCACGATGTAGAAACTTATGTTGAAAAAAATTCCGCCCTTGCGAGTGAAAAGGCTAAGAATGAAACCGAGCTTGAGGTTGCAAGGCGGATTCAGTACGGAATAATTGCGAGAGAAAAGAATGTCGTCTTTGCCGATTGTTTTGATGTTTCGGCAAGAATGGAGTCTGCAAGACAGGTAGGCGGCGATTTTTACGATTGCTTTGCATTGCCTGACGGCAGAATATGTGCCGTAGTCGGTGATGTGTCGGGCAAGGGTGTTGCGGCGGCAATGTTTATGGCTTTTGCAAAAACTCTTATCCACGAAAAAATGACCGAAAATGCAGAACCAGACAGGGCATTTGAAGAAATCAACAGGGAACTCTGTTCGTCAAATCCCGAGGGAATGTTTGTAACTGCATTCGCCGTGATTTTTGACAAAAACAGCGACAGCTTTTTGTACATAAATGCAGGTCATAACAAGCCTGTTGCGGTGAGCAACGGCAAGGCTGAATTTTTAGAATGTAAGCCGTGTATAATGCTCGGTGTGTTTGATGATGCAAGGTATGTTGTGAACAGCGCTGAATTTGGAAACGGCGATATAATTTGCCTTTACACCGACGGTGTGAATGAGGCAACAAATGCGGATAATGAATTTTTCGGCAACGAAAGACTTGTGTCTGCCTGTCAAAATGCCGAACAGACTGCAAAAGGTGTGTGCGACGGAGTTTATGACGCTTTGACGGACTTTACCGAAAATGCGGAGCAATTTGACGATATAACAATTGTTGCAATAAAAAACAGCAAAAACAGAGATTGAAGGGTTATGAATGTTTAAATCGGAAAACAATCAGATTACAATAGAACAGGTGAGAAAGCTTGACGAGGAATATACTCTTGTCGATATCCGAGATGAAATTTCGTTTGAATACGGTCACATTGACGGTGCAAAGAATATTCCGCTTGCAAAAATCAAAGAGGACAATTCACTTTTGCCAAAAGACAAGCTTGTTGTCCTCTGTTGCAAAAGCGGTCAGATAAGTGACGAGCTTGCAGAAAATCTGCGTGATGACGGATTCAATGCCGTGAATCTTGAGGGCGGTTATTACAGTTGGTTGAGAAGTCAATTCGAGAATGAGGACTATGCAACCGATGTTGAAAAGAGCATCCGCAAAAAGTTCAGCAAGACGATTTGGAGCAGATTTACTGCGGCGATAATCGAGTACAAGCTTGTTGAGCCGAACGATAAAATTGCCGTCTGCATTTCGGGCGGTAAGGATTCAATGCTGATGGCAAAGCTTTTTCAGGAGTTGAAAAGGCACAATAAATTTCCGTTTGAGCTTGTTTTTCTTGTAATGGACCCGGGCTACAGCGTTGAAAATCGTGATGTAATCGAGAGCAACGCCCGCAGGCTGAACATTCCGATAACTGTTTTTGAAACAGATATTTTTAATTCTGTTTACAATGTTGACAAATATCCCTGCTACCTTTGCGCAAGAATGAGGAGAGGTTATCTCTACAAAAAGGCAAAGCAGCTCGGCTGTAACAAAATCGCACTCGGTCATCACTATGACGATGTTATAGAAACTATTCTTATGGGTATGCTCTACGGCGGTCAGGTTCAGACTATGATGCCGAAGCTTCACAGCACAAACTATGAGGGAATGGAACTTATTCGCCCTCTCTACCTCGTTCGTGAGGCTGAAATCAAGCATTGGCGAGATTACAACAAGCTGAATTTCATTCAATGTGCGTGCCGTTTTACGGACACCTGCACAACCTGTTCCCCGAACAGCAACACAGGCTCAAAACGACAGGAAATAAAACAGCTTATAGCAAATCTGAAGAAAATCAATCCCCAGATTGAAAGCAACATTTTCCACAGCGTTGAAAATGTCAACCTCGATACGATTATTTCATATAAACAGGGCGATAATAAAGTTTCGTTTCTGGACAGATATGATGATATGGGAAAGGGCAAGTAATTAAAAATTAAAAATTGAAAATTGAAAATGAATGTCGGGAAGACAGTTTGCAAAATGCAAAGCAATGTCTTCCCGACTGTTTTTGTTTGTGTAAAAGCTGTTGTTTAAATGTAGGGGAGAACCGTGTTCTCCCGTTAGTAACGGTAGAAATTATATTTAAAAACAAGCTTTATAAATTCCGCAAAACGATTGTTATACTGTAGCGGCGAACAGTGTTCGCCAATCGAAACGATTGTAAAATCGGTTCGACTTAATACAAATCGTTTGTTATATGAAATTTATATTTGCTATTTACCAAAAAATTGGTTTTGCTTGATTTGTGTTTGCACACAAATCAATTGGCGAACCGTGTTCGCCGCTACAGTTGAACAATGACTTTGCGACATCTATACACTTTGTATTTATCATAATGTATGTTCTGTTACTTGCGGGCGTCCGATGAACGCCCCCCCTACTTGTAAAACCATACACCGTGTCGGGTGTCGCATTGAGATGTAAAAAATAGCCCGAAAAGAAAAATAATTCTTTTCGGGAAATAAAACCTGTAAAAATATAAAAAAGTCAGTAAAATCCGAAAAAAATCCGAAAATTCTCTTGACTTATTGATTATTTCAATATAGAATAATAAAATGTACCATAATGGGGATATGTACCGAAGAGGTCGGGAAAATCCGCAAAAAACTTTATCCGACAAGGGGATATTATCACAAAAATCCTTTTGTGTCAAGAGCTTTTTATGAGCAGATTTTCAGTACCGCTTGCCCCGTTTCATAGATTTTTTAAGGAGTGATACGCCTATGGTTAATGTCAAACCCGTAAAGCTTGGCAACACCGAAAGAATGAGTTTTGGTAAAATCGATGAAGTAATTGATATGCCTAATCTTATCGACATTCAGAAAGCGTCATACAAATGGTTGCTTGACGAAGGTCTTAAAGAAGTATTTAAAGATGTTTCGGGCATTACCGATTATCAGGACAACCTTGTTCTCGATTTTATCGACTACACACTTGATGTTGATCACCCGAACTACAGCGTAATTGAGTGTAAGGTTCGTGATGCAACATATTCAGCTGCTCTCAGAGTAACCGCAAGACTTTTGAACAAGTCAACGGGTGAAATCAAAGAGAGCAATGTATTTATGGGCGATTTCCCGCTGATGACCGCAAGCGGCACATTCGTTATCAACGGTGCTGAGCGTGTTATCGTTTCACAGCTTGTAAGAAGCCCGGGCGTTTACTATAAAATGGATCACGATAAAACCGGTAAGGAACTGTATTCAACAACAGTTATCCCGAATCGTGGTGCATGGCTTGAATATGAAACCGATGTAAACGATGTTTTTTATGTTCGTATTGATAAGAACCGTAAGCTTCCCGTTACATCATTCATCAGAGCACTTGGTCTTGGCACGGATGCCGAAATTCTCGACTATTTCGGTGACGATGAAAGAATGAGAGCTACTATCGAAAAGGATGCCGCTTCAAATGTTGAAGAAGGTCTTATCGAGGTTTACAAAAAGCTCCGTCCGTCTGAGCCTCCGACAGTTGACAGTGCGCAGACACACATAAACAACCTGTTCTTTGACCCCGGTCGTTATGATATGTCAAGAGTAGGCAGATATAAATACAACAAAAAGCTCGGTATTGCAAACCGTCTTGAAGGTCAGGTTCTTGCAGAGCCGATTGCCAACCCACGCACAGGCGAGGTTATGGCTCTTCGTGATGAAAAAATCACAAAGGAAAAGGCTTTTGAAATCGAAAACGCAGGTGTTAAGATTGCCTATGTAAAGGCTGCCGATGAAACAATCGTTAAGGTTATTTCAAACGGTATGGTTGACATTGCTTGCTATGTTGATTTTGACGCAGAAGCAGAGTGTGATATCAAGGAAAATGTTCGTTTTGATGTTCTTTGCGAAATTCTTGATTCCTGTGAGAATGAGGATGACCTCAAGGAAATGCTCAGAAGCCGTGCAGATGAGCTTGTTCCTAACCACATTACGGTTGACGATATCTTTGCAACAATCAACTACCTCAACTGTGTTGCTCACGGTGTCGGTAATACAGATGATATCGACCACCTCGGCAACAGAAGAATCCGCTGCGTAGGCGAACTTCTTCAGAACCAGTTCAGAATCGGTTTCTCCCGTCTTGAAAGAGTAGTAAGAGAAAGAATGACAACCCAGTCACAGGATATGGAGTCGCTTTCACCTAACTCACTCATCAATATCCGTCCCGTAACAGCGGCAATTAAAGAATTCTTCGGTTCTTCACCGCTTTCACAGTTCATGGATCAGGGTAACCCACTTGCAGAGCTTACCCACAAGCGTCGTCTTTCAGCCCTCGGTCCGGGCGGTCTTTCAAGAGATCGTGCAGGATTTGAGGTTCGTGATGTACACTACACACACTATGGCCGAATGTGTCCTATCGAAACTCCTGAAGGTCCTAACATCGGTCTTATCTCATATCTTGCTTCATTTGCCCGTATCAACAAGTACGGCTTTATCGAAGCTCCTTATCGTAAAATTGACAAGGAAACAGGCGTTGTAACCGACGAGGTTGTTTATATGACAGCCGATGTTGAGGATAACTACGCTGTTGCACAGGCTAACGAACCGCTTGATGAAAACGGCAGATTTGTTCATTCAAGAGTCGTAGGTCGTTACCGTGACGAGTTCGTAGAGTATTCTCCCGAAAGATTCGACTTCATGGATGTATCTCCTAAGATGGTTGTATCTGTTGCTACGGCTATGATTCCGTTCCTTGAAAACGATGACGCAAACCGTGCTCTCATGGGTGCGAACATGCAACGTCAGGCAGTTCCGCTTCTCCGCAGTGAAGCTCCTATCGTCGGTACAGGTATGGAGTACAAGGCAGGTACAGACTCAGGCGTTTGTATCCTCGCTGAGGAAGACGGTATCGTTATGAGCGTTGACGCCCGTAACATTCGTGTACAGTATGACTCGGGCAGAGTTCAGGACTTTGAGGTTATCAAGTTCCTCCGCTCTAACCAGGGTACATGTATCAACCAGCGTCCTATCGTGTCAAGAGGACAGAGAGTTAAGAAGGGTGAAGTTCTCGCAGACGGTCCCGCTACCGAAAACGGTGAAGTTGCTCTCGGTAAGAACGCTCTCATCGGCTTTATGACATGGGAAGGTTACAACTACGAGGATGCTGTTCTTATCAACGAAAAAATCGTTCGTGATGATGTTTATACATCAATTCACATTGAAGAATATGACACAGAGGCAAGAGATACAAAGCTCGGACCCGAAGAGATTACAAGAGATATCCCGAATGTAGGTGAAGATGTTCTCAAGTATCTTGACGAGGACGGTATCATTCAGATCGGTTCTGAGGTTAAAGCAGGTGATATCCTTGTCGGTAAAGTAACTCCAAAGGGTGAAACAGAGCTTACAGCCGAGGAAAGACTCCTTCGTGCAATCTTCGGTGAAAAGGCAAGAGAAGTCAGAGATACATCTCTCCGTGTGCCTCACGGTGAATGCGGTACTGTTGTTGATGTTAAGGTGTTTACCCGTGCAGACAGCAGAAACGAACTCCAGCCCGGTGTAAACAAGGTTGTAAGAGTTTACCTTGCACTCAAGAGAAAAATCAGCGTAGGCGATAAGATGGCAGGTCGTCACGGTAACAAGGGTGTTATTTCAAGAATTCTCCCAATGGAAGATATGCCGTTCCTTCCTGACGGTACTCCGCTTGACATCGTACTTAACCCGTTGGGCGTACCTTCTCGTATGAACATCGGTCAGGTTCTTGAGGTTCACCTCGGTTATGCCGCAAAGGCACTTGGCTGGAAGATTATGACTCCTGTATTTGACGGCGCTCATGAGCAGGACATTTTCCAGTGTCTTAAAGACGCAGGTTACAGCGAGGACGGTAAGACATGGCTTGTTGACGGCCGTACAGGCGAGCGTTTCGATAACCCTGTAACAGTAGGTTATATGTACTACCTCAAGCTCCATCACCTCGTTGATGAAAAAATCCACGCAAGAAGCACAGGTCCTTACTCTCTCGTTACACAGCAGCCACTCGGCGGTAAAGCCCAGTTCGGCGGTCAGCGTTTCGGTGAGATGGAAGTTTGGGCACTTGAGGCTTACGGCGCTGCTTATACACTTCAGGAAATTCTTACGGTTAAGTCGGACGATGTTGTCGGCCGTGTTAAGACCTACGAGGCTATCGTTAAAGGTCAGAATATTCCTGCTCCGGGTATTCCTGAGTCATTCAGAGTTCTTATTAAGGAACTCCAGTCACTTTCACTTGATGTTCGTGTTCTTAACTCTGACGGTGAAGAAATTGACATTAAGCAGAAGTTCGATGAGGACGAGGATATTGTTGATGCAACAAATCCGGAATTTGAAGAAGACCATGTAATGACATCAATGGACGGCTACACTCTTGACGAGGGCGGCGAAGAAGGCAATATGTTTGACGATTCACTTGCCGATGTTGAAGAGGACAGCTACACATCGGATGATTTCAGCGATGACTTTGGCAGTGACGATATGTAAGGAGGAAATGCAATGATAGATAATAATGTTTTTGACTCAATTAAAATCGGACTTGCTTCTCCTGAGCAGATGAGAGAATGGTCTTACGGCGAAGTTAAAAAGCCCGAGACAATTAACTATCGTACTCTCAAGCCTGAAAGAGACGGCTTGTTCTGCGAACGCATTTTCGGACCGACAAAGGACTGGGAATGTCACTGCGGTAAATACAAGAGAATCCGTTTTAAGGGTAAAATCTGTGACCGTTGCGGTGTTGAAGTAACCCGTTCAAAGGTCAGAAGAGAGCGTATGGGACACATTGAGCTTGCCGCTCCCGTGTCGCACATTTGGTATTTCAAGGGAATTCCTTCAAGAATTGCCCTTATGCTTGATATTTCTCCCAAGCTTTTGGAGAATGTACTCTATTTCTCACAGTACATCGTAACAGATCCCGGCGACTGCCGTGACCTTGCAAAGTATCAGTGCCTTACCGAGGGTGAGTACAATGATATGCGTGAGAAGTATGAAGACGACTTTGAAGCAGGTATGGGTGCCGAGGCAATCAAAAAGCTTCTTGCCGAGATTGACCTTGATGCTCTTTCCGCTTCACTTAAAGAAGAACTCGAAACTGCATCGGGACAGAAGAGAGTAAGACTCCTTAAAAGACTTGATGTTGTTGAAAGCTTCAGAATGTCGGGCAACCGTCCCGAGTGGATGATTCTCGATGTTGTTCCGGTAATTCCGCCGGATATCCGTCCTATGGTTCAGCTTGACGGCGGTCGTTTTGCAACAAGTGACCTTAACGACCTCTATCGCCGAGTTATCAACCGTAACAACAGACTTAAAAAGCTCCTTGAGCTTAACGCACCTGAAATCATCATCCGCAACGAGAAGAGAATGCTTCAGGAATCCGTTGACGCACTCATCGACAACGGCAGACGAGGCAGACCGGTTACAGGACCTAACAACCGTGCCCTCAAGTCACTTTCGGATATGCTTAAAGGTAAGCAGGGCCGTTTCCGTCAGAACCTTCTCGGTAAGCGTGTTGACTACTCAGGCCGTTCGGTTATCGTTGTAGGACCTGAACTCAAAATGTATCAGTGCGGTCTTCCTAAGGAAATGGCACTTGAACTCTTCAAGCCGTTCGTTATGAAACGCCTTGTTGAAACTAAAGCAGAGCAGAATATCAAATCAGCAAGAAAAGCTGTTGAGCGTGCAAAGGACAATGTTTGGGACGCACTTGAAGTTGTAATCAAGGGACACCCCGTTCTCCTCAACCGTGCTCCAACACTTCACCGTCTTGGTATTCAGGCATTTGAGCCTGTTCTTGTTGAAGGTCGTGCTCTTAAACTTCATCCGCTCGCTTGTACAGCATACAACGCTGACTTTGACGGCGACCAGATGGCTGTCCATGTACCTCTTTCGGCAGAGGCACAGGCAGAAGCAAGATTCCTTATGCTCGCAGCAGGCAACCTTCTCAAGCCTTCTGACGGTCAGCCTGTTACAGTTCCTACACAGGATATGATCCTCGGTTCTTACTACCTTACACTTGATAAGGACGGTGAGAGAGGCGAAGGAAAGGTATTCCGTGATGTTGATGAGGTTATGATGGCTTATCAGACAGGCGTCATCGAGCTTCACTCAAAAATCAAGGTTCGCCGTGAGCTTGAAATTGACGGAAAAATCGAATCCGGTATTGTAGACACAACAATCGGTAAGATTATCTTTAACAATCCTATTCCTCAGGATCTCGGCTTTATCGACAGAAGTATCCCCGAAAACAGATTCAAGTTTGAGGTTGACTTCCTCGTTGGTAAATCGGGTCTTAAGAAGATTATTGATAAATGTATCAAAATTCACGGTCCGGTAAGAACAAGCGTTGTTCTTGACCACATTAAGGCACAGGGCTATAAGTATTCTACAAAGGGTGCTATTACCGTTGCCGTTTGTGATGCAGTTATTCCTCCTCAGAAGAAGGCTATTATTGCCGAGGCAGAGAAGGAAGTTGATGTTATTCGTGATGAGTTTATGATGGGTCTTCGTTCAAACGAGGAGCGTTACGAAGAAGTTCTTCGTATCTGGGAAAAGGCTACTAACGATGTAACCGACGCCCTCCAGAAAAACCTTGACCGCTACAACCCAATCTTCATGATGGCTGACTCAGGTGCCCGTGGTAGTATGAGCCAGATCAGACAGCTTGCAGGTATGCGTGGTCTTATCGCCAATACATCAGGTAAAACAATCGAAATTCCTATCAGAGCTAACTACCGTGAAGGCCTTAACATCTTGGAGTACTTTATTTCATCTCGTGGTGCTCGTAAAGGTCTTGCCGATACAGCTCTTCGTACAGCCGACTCAGGTTACCTTACCCGCCGTCTTGTTGATGTATCACAGGAAGTTATTATCCGTGAAGAGGACTGCGGTACTACAGAAGGTCTTGAAATCTTTGACATCAAAGCAGGCGAATCGAATGTTATCGAGGGACTCCACGAGCGTCTTATCGGAAGATATCTCCTTGATGACTTCTGCGATTCTAACGGTAATGTTCTTGTTTCAAAGGATGTTATGATGGGCGACAAAGAGGCTGACATCATCGTTAATTCGGGTGTTGACCACATCAAGATTCGTTCGGTACTTGAATGTCGTGCAAAACACGGCGCTTGCCGTAAGTGCTACGGTTCTAACCTTGCCAACCGTCAGCCCGTTACTGTCGGTGAGGCTGTCGGTATTATTGCCGCTCAGTCAATCGGTGAGCCGGGTACACAGCTTACAATGAGAACATTCCATACCGGCGGTGTTGCATCTGCCGAAGATATCACACAGGGTCTTCCGAGAGTTGAAGAGCTTTTCGAGGCTCGTAAACCAAAGAGCCTTGCAATCATCAGTGAAATCGACGGTGATGTTCGTTTTGAAGAAATCAAAAACGCAAAGCACGCTGTTATCTTTAACAAGGAAACAGGCGAAGAAAGAGCTTACCTCATTCCTTTCGGTTTCCGTGTAAAGGTATTTGACGGCGACCACATCAAAAAGGGTGACAAGATTACCGATGGTGCTGTTAATCCGCACGATATACTCGATATTCTCGGACCAGAGGCAGTCATGAACTACCTTATTTCGGAAGTACAGAGTACCTACCGTTTACAGGGTGTTGAAATCAACGATAAGCACATTGAGGTTATCGTTCGTCAGATGATGCGTAAGGTTAAGGTTGAGGACGCAGGCGACACAGGCTTTATGTCAGGTCAGACCTACGACAAGAACGAAGTTCTTTACGAGAATGAGCAGATTAAAAAGCGTATTGCCAACGGCGAAGAAGGTCTTCGTGAGGCAACATTCACTCAGCTCCTCCTTGGTATCACAAAGGCCGCTCTTGCAACAGACAGCTTCCTTTCAGCCGCATCATTCCAGGAAACAACAAGAGTTCTTACAGATGCCGCTATCAAGGGTAAGGTTGATCCGCTCGTCGGTCTTAAAGAGAATGTTATCCTCGGTAAGATTATCCCTGCAGGTACAGGTATGCAGAGATATGCAGATGTTCAGCTTGAGAGTAATTCTGAGGCAGAAATCGTTGAGAATGACGATACAGACGATGTTATCGTTGCTCTTGAAGACGATGAAATTATGGACTTCTGATTTAACTGAAAACATATAATGTATAAAAAAACCACGGTATGTGCCAAATGGTACATACCGTGTATTTTTTTCGTTTGCAAACTGTCTGCCCGACCGCAATTTTCCATTTTCCATTTTCAACTTTCAATTTAAAAAAACTTTCGCTTTGGCATAATATGTTTTTTCAATAATATACTGTTTACACGAACAGGGAACGGCGGCTCGCCGTATCACAAATAAAAAAGTCGGGAAACAGAAATTTTGCATTGAAAATCTGCTGCCCGACTTTAATTTTTAATTTGTAACTATTTTCTGCCGAGAATGTAATCTGTGGAAACTTTGTACAAATCAGCCAGTTTAATTAAATGCTCAACAGGAATTGACTGAAATCCTCTTTCGTAGCGTGAATAGACCGTCTGCTGAATTCCTAAATATTCGGCAACTTCACTTTGTTTCATATCATGATCTTCTCGCAAATCACGCAGTCTTTTAAAATACATATTATCACCCTGCATAGTATCTATCGGTACTATTGACTTT
>SKED01002122.1_pt1 | contig 14865 bp, 8 predicted proteins | sample 4826651 | NCBI WGS metagenome assembly SKED01 (sample SAMN11008818, study PRJNA524170) | human gut metagenome | biome: Human fecal sample; material: Feces; isolation source: fecal sample from pouch patient p19 | host: Homo sapiens | place: Israel: Tel-Aviv | collected 2016-06-28
CCGTTTAGCTACCATCATAGGAATGTCATTTCTCTTATAAGGATTATCACCAATGCTGATTTCCAGTCTGACCGTCTCATATGCCAGTTCTTCATAATTATTCTCTTTACTTAAATGTCCAAGAACGACATACTGCAAGTCATCATGTAATATATCGCAAAGAAGCTTTCCTGACAATTCGTTAGACAGATGTCCCTTATCTCCCATAACTCTCCGTTTCAGGGGGTATGGATATGGTCCTACTTCCAACATATGTATGTCATGATTTGCTTCCAGAACGACCGCATTCAAATCTTTTAGATGTTCTACGGTATAATCATCATATATTCCAAGGTCTGTTGCAACTGCGACTGCCTTTTTTCCATTATCTATCCGGTATCCGGATGGTTCGTTCGCATCATGGGAGATTGCAAACGGATCAATATTCAGTGTTCCCAGTGAAAATGGCTGATCTATATCTACCTCGTGTAATAGTCCATCCGGAAGGTTTCCTAATTTTTTATAATTACGGATTCCCGCAATAGTTCCGGGTGTCGCATAGATTGGAATCTCATATTTTCTGCTGAACACACCAAGTCCCTGAATATGATCCACATGTTCATGTGTGATCAGGATACCTTCCAGTTCATCTCCTTTTATCTCCAATTTTGCCAACCCTTCTTCTATCCTTTTCTTGCTGATACCGGTATCAACCAGAAGATGAGTCTGATCATCTCCTATATAGATGCAGTTTCCACTGCTTCCACTTGCAATACTGCATAATCTCATATTAAATATTATCTGCCTTTCTATAAGTCTTCTATGATCTTATTCAGCTGGATCTTTGTCTCTTCAAACTGTCCGCTGTTATCGATCACCCGGTCACAGTGACGCATGAACAGATCTTTCGGAAGTTGTGCTTCGAAAATCTGATCCACTTTACAGTCCTCATATCCTCTTGCATATTTCAGACGTTTTCTGCGGATCGAATCTTCCACATACACATACCAAAGTTCATCACAGATCTCCTCATAATGATCCTCGATCAGAAGTGCTCCTTCAATCAGCATCAGATTCGTACTTTTGCGTTCTTCTCTTGCAATCTTCTTCTGAATTTCTTCTTTTACTTTTGGATGTACAATCCCATTCAGTACAGAAAGTTCAACCCTGTCGGAAAAAACAATGTCTGAAAGCTTTGTCCGGTCTAACTCTCCTTTTTCATCCAGAATCCCTTCTCCGAAATGCGCAACAATTTCATCAAAGCATTCTGTTCCTTTTTTCTGCAGTTTCTTTCCTACTTCATCTGCCATACAAATAGTCGCACCATATTTATTATTCAGATATTCCAAAATCTGTGTTTTCCCTGCGCCTACTCCTCCGGTAATTCCTATAATCTTCATCTCTCACACCTCTTATTTTGCTTCGTACCAGTTCACTCCTGTATGCATGTCTATTTCAAGCGGCACCTTTAATTTGGCCGCATGTTCCATCTCTTCTTTTAAAATCTTTTGAACTGCTTCCAGTTCCGGTTCGTATGCTTCTATCAGAAGTTCATCATGCACCTGTAAGACAAGTCTTGATTTCATCTTCTGTTTTTTCAGTTTCTGATTCACCCGGATCATTGCAATCTTTATGATATCTGCTGCCGCTCCCTGAATCGGAGAATTCATTGCCACCCGCTCTCCGAACGAACGTTGCATAAAATTACTGGAAGAAAGCTCCGGAACCGGACGTCTTCTTCCGAACAGTGTTACCACATACCCTTCTTCTTTTGCATGTGTCACTGCATGATCCAGAAATGTCTTGATTCCCGGATAGGTTGCAAAATAATCATCAATATATTTTGCAGCCTCTTTTCGTGTAATGCTCAGATCCTGACTCAGTCCAAATGAACTGATTCCATACACAATACCGAAATTTACGGCTTTTGCATTCCTTCTCTGCTGCGGAGTCACCTCATCAAACGGTATATGAAATACCTGCGATGCTGTAATACGGTGAATGTCACTTTGTTCTTTATATGCCCGGATCAGATGCTCATCTCCGGAACAATGTGCCAATACGCGAAGTTCGATCTGTGAATAATCGGCATCCACGAACCGGTATCCATCTTCCGGAATGAATACTTTACGGATCAGGCGGCCAAGCTCCATCCGCACCGGAATATTCTGAAGATTTGGTTCTGTACTGCTGATTCTTCCGGTTGCCGTGATCGTCTGATTGAATTTTCCATGAATCCTTCCATCATCCTGAATATAATTTGCCAGTCCGTCCGCATATGTGGATTTGAGCTTTGTATACTGTCTGTATTCCAAAATCTTTGCAACTACCGGATGTTCCGGCGCCAGTTTTTCAAGAACATCTGCAGCAGTGGAATAACCCGTCTTTGTCTTTCGCCCACCCGGAAGCTTCATATTTTCAAACAATACCGCTCCCAGCTGTTTTGGCGAATTAATATTAAATGTTTCACCAGCCTCTTCGTAGATCTCCTTTTCCAGATCAGCGATCTTGCCGGCGAGCTGATTGCCATACTGTTTTAATGCCTCTGCCTCAACGCGGATACCATTCTGCTCCATATCGAACAATGTAAATACCAGCGGCATCTCAATTTCCCGGAATAAGGTATCCATCTTCGTATCCGCCAATTTCCGGCTCAGGACTTCTACTGATGCATAATTTGTATAAGCTTCATAGCAGACCTTTATTTCCTGATCTGCCTTTTCATCAACCATCAGGTCCAGATGTTCTCTCGCAACATCTTCCCATGTATAATTATTCTTAAGTGGATTCAGCAGATATGCAGCCACACTCACATCAAAACAATTTTCCGGTTTCCGGATCTTAATCTGATCCATTGATTCTTTCAGATGAAACATCGAAAATGTATCTGTCGTTTCTGCCACATCTGCAAGCTTTTCCAAAAGCCATTCTCCTGATATATCATTCCCAGTTTTTATACAAAAGCCTGCTTCATTTGAGAAGCACAGACCGATACCTCCGAGTCCGGCCTGATCTGCAAATAACGGCAATACATTTTCCATATCTTTAAAAAGTACTGTTCCTGTCGTCTGTGCCTTTTCAGCCTTTGCAAAAATCTCTTCTGCCTCTCTTTTTGAAGTGATAATCCTGAAACCATCCTCGATCTTATTTGCCGGTGCCGCAACATCGAATCTGGAAAGAAGATTTTTAAACTCTAGTTTCTGAAAGAAGACATATGCTTCCTCAGTGTATATGTTACCCAGTTTTGCTTCTGAAAGTTCATATGAAAACTCAACATTCACATTGATTGTTGCAAGTTCTTTGCTGAGCACCGCAAGATCCCAGTATTCATTTAATGATTTAGACGCTCTCGGCGGCTTCAGTTCTTCCACATGATCGTGCGCCGTTTCTATCGAGTGATACTGTGTAATGATCTTTGTCGCAGTCTTTTCCCCGATACCAGGAACTCCCGGAATATTATCTGCCGTGTCGCCCATTAACGCTTTCAGATCGATGAATTCTTCCGGTGTCACCTGATAGCGTTCAAAAACATCTTTGGCATAGTAATCTTCTATCTCCGTTCTGCCCTGCTTTGTCTTCGGAATTCGGATCTTTACATGCTCAGTCGCCAGCTGCAACAGATCACGGTCTCCGGAAATAACCACAACTTCCATATCCTTGCGCTCACAACGCTTGGAAAGTGTACCGATCAGGTCATCGGCCTCCAGACCCGCACATTCGATCGTCTTCACTCCCATTGCCTGAAGCACTTCTTTGATCACAGGAACCTGCTGCCTTAGTTCATCAGCCATCGGCTTTCTGGTGCCTTTATATTCTGCATACATTTTATGTCTGAAAGTCGGAGCATGGACATCAAATGCTACCGTCAGATAGTCTGGTTTTTCTTCTTCCAGAAGTTTAAACATAATCGTCAGAAATCCATATATTGCATTTGTATGAAGGCCTTCTGCATTCGTCAGATCCGGCAGCCCGTAAAAGGCACGGTTCAAAATACTGTGGCCATCTATCAGAACAATTTTACTGCTCATTTTATCTCTCCACCTAAATAGTTCATTTTCTTATAAAATCACTATCTTACTATACACCAATTTGCTTCTTTTTAAAAGGCTAATTTTTACTCCTACTTATTCTTCCCTTATCTGTCACATTCACCTTTTCTTTTTTTAAAAAAAAGATTGACAGACGATACATTTATAGTTATAATTTATTTTGTTGTGTGAACAACACATATGCGGATATGGCGGAATGGCAGACGCACAAGACTCAAAATCTTGCGGAGGTGACTTCGTGTGGGTTCAAGTCCCACTATCCGCATTCAAAAAACAGTATAATCAAGGATTTTAACGATTGGGACATTTACTATTTTTACCATTTTTATTACTATGGTTTCGCAAGAAGTAAATGTTTCTTTTTTATACAAAAAGCACTAACAGAAGATTCTATTTCTTCCGCTAGTGCTTAACTTTCATCAATCCCGTTTTTTTCTGTAAATTGCAATTCCGCCCGCAACCGCTGTTCCCAGAGATCCAAGCGTCAACATCCATAAAAATGTATGATTTTCCACTCCTGTCTTCGGTGATTTACGGATGGATGAAGATGGTTTCAGATTGTCTGTGTTGATTTTCGGCGATACTGCAGATTTTTCATTATTCTTATACATAATTGTCTGATCCGCGTTATCTATATTCGCTTCATCTGCAATCAGATGATCTTCCTCATCATACAGATTCTCAAATACCACAACCGCTTTCCCGCCCAATTCACGTGCATCAAGTTCGAATGTCATTTCGACTGTTCCTGCTGATTTTTCCGGCGTAAATGTTGTTCTGCCTGTGATTTTTCTGTTGTTTTTATCTGTCATTTCTTTCCCGTCCGCTTTATCCATCAAAACGCCTTTTAATATGTAAGTTTCGCCAGGCAGCAGATTTTCATAAGACACCTGATCTATGATTGTCTGCTTTTCTCTTGCATCTCCTTCCTGCGTCTTTGACTTTTTATCCATAGCTTTTGTACCAATCTTCGGGAAATAAATACTTTGTTCTTTTGCCTCCGGATCTTTATGTTCTGCGATGCTTTTTCCGTCTATTTTAATCTCTTCATATATGACTGCCGTTTTTCCCGACAGATCAGTTCCATTGATTTCAAATGCAATTTCAATACTGCCATCTGCCTTTTCCGGAATAAATTCCTGCTGTTTTTCTTCACTCAACCGCTGTTCTGTCTCCTTCTCGACTACCGTTCCATGTAATGTGTAGGTTTCACCAGGCAGTAGATTCCTGTATTCTATCGTATCTGTAAGTTCTACATATTCACCGGCATATGCATGATGTGTCCCTGTATTTTTGTCAGAAGCCGTTGTTCCTGCTGACGGCACATGGATTGTCTGATCTTCATCTTCCAGATCTGTATGTACTGCATATAATTTTTCACCATAATATAATTTTTCAAATGCGACCAATGTCTTTCCTGCAAGATTACTTCCATCAAACACAAATTCTACTTCCGCTGTTCCGTCTTTTCCTTCTGCAACAAATTCTACACTTTCTGTTATCTTTCTGCCAGACGCACTTCTTGCTGCTTTTCCTGTTTCCTTATCCATTAACGTTCCGGTAATCTTGTATTTTTTCCCTTTTTTCAGATTATGATATTCTACCGTATCTATAATCCGCATATCTTTCTCAGCTTTTACCATCTTCATATCTGTTACTTCGTCTTTTACAGAAGTTTTTAATTTTGGAAAATGAATCATCTGATCTGCATCTTCCAGATCCTTATGCACTGCGATCACTGTATTATCCAACATGCATTCTTCAAATATTGTAATACTTTTTCCGGCCAGAGACTTTGCATCAAAGTCAAATTTTACTTCCACGCTGCCTTCGGCTGTCTTCGGCTTAAATCTCTTAGAAGCAGTAATATTTCTGTTTTCGCCATCCAGAATCATTTCCCCTGTTTCCCTGTCCATCAATGTACCCTTCATGACATATTCCTGCCCTTTTTTCAAACCTGTATAAGTGATGGTATCTATGATCGTTACTTTTTCATCTGCATTTGAATAATGTGTTCCGGTTGCTTCATCTTTTGCTGATGTTGCAATTGTAAGATCTGGATTAAGTATTGTCCCAAGATCAACAACATACCGGTCCCTGGAAATGCGGAATGTTCCTTTATACAGAACTTTATCTACATTTTCTTCACAGCGAAGTTCTTCCAACCGATAGGTATCATAAGGAAATGCACCATATGCATCATTTACTTCTACACTTTCCCCGTTACTGTTCGTTCCAAACCACACACCACTTTCAGATTGTCCGCTATTGGTATCTTTGCTGTGTTTCGTATAATCAGATGCCGATGAAAAATATCCATTTTCGTCTGTCATGATCCGGTGACATTCCCCCGTCGTTACCGATGTGATCTGAAACGGAATTCCTGCCATTGCCATCTGTGTTTCTTCATCTTTTTTCTGAAATTCAATATCCCCTCTACATATACGGTCTGCTATTTTATAGTTGTTTCCACCCTGTATATTGGTCTGATTTCCATTCTGAACGATCTGTGTCAGGTAATAATTTTCTGCAAGTTTTCCGTTATCTCCTTCTATATAAGCCTTTTCCAGCATATATCCTTTTGGCGCTTTGGTTTCTTCAATGCTGACTGTTCCAAGCGGAAGCACCGGCTTATCTCCATTTTCTGCATAATAAAAATCATCACCGGATATCTGATACTCTTTTCCCAGTTTACTTCTGCAGACGTCATTCTCCTTTTTGGTACGTAACACCCATACTTTCGAAGGTTTTTCAGGCAAAGATTCCTGCGTATATCTGCCTGCATAAAAGCGTACTGTAAACTCTGCACCTTCCAGGCTTCCACCGCCAAGTGCTTTTCCCTCTTTGCTCTCCTGATCAATTTTATCCAGAAGCAACTCCATATCTGAATACACCGGTACATCCTTCACATTTACTTCTACTGTCTGTCCGGATGTAACTGTTACCGGATATATCCTCTCATCCAGTTTATATCCTTTTGGTGCTTTCTTTTCTTTTACATAATACATACCTTCTTCTAATTCCAGCGTATTAGACTCTCCGTTTTTGTCCGTTGTAAATACAGCGTTTTCTTTCGTTGCGCCACGATCTGAATAGACTCCGTAGGCTGCACCTTCCAAAGAATATTCTGCATTACCATCTGTAAGCGTTGTCAGTGTCTTTCCTTTTTTTAACTTTGCATACCCGTTGTAACTGCGGTGTATGACGGCAGTTCCGCTGACTCTCTGATACCCGATCAGCCTGCCGCTGCTGTCTTTTGTCACGCCATCCGTTGCCCCAGTCACACTCGTACAGTATAAGTTTCCTGTAACTTCTCCCGTTGCTTTATTCACTGCAGTGATGGTGTATTTATAGGTGCATTCCTGCCCTGTATATGGCGCAGCAGCCGTATGATCCGCACACCCTCCGTTTGCAGTAACGCCGGCAAGGATTCCGGTAAATCCGCCCATGGTTACCCCGTGTACCGTATGACCGTTTCCACCATTCACAGCCGTGACCACACAATTTCCGGTAAATACATCCCCTACTTCCGGCTTTTGCTGATTTCCCCGCGCCTGTACCATTCTTCTTGAATATACACCGCTTCTTTCTGCTCCATTCCCGAATGTTATGACTACTTTCTTGTTCATACCCATAGCTGTAATATCACGCCAGTAACTCTTCCCCTCTGTCACCGAAGTGTCTTCCAGCTCGTATCTGCCTTCTTCATCAAGTATCTTCATGCTGATCCTGGTGTCTTCTTCTGCATCCGAGTGTACACGTATACACATTCCATCAGGCACTGTTATTTCACTGCCTGATTGGACCGTTCTTATACAATCCTCTACATCTGTTACTGTTACGGAACCTTCTCCTACAACTTCAAAACTCATCTTCCTTGCCGGATTTTCCGCATTCACACTGGTCTGTGACACGCCAAACGCAGAGACCTGACATAGCAATATCCCTGCCAGTAACGAAGCTATCGTTTTCTTACTTTTTTGAATCTTCGTCATACAATTCCTCTCTTTCTTGTTATTTATATTAATCCGACCGTTGTAAATACCTCCTTTCCATGTCAAACACAACGTAAAATCTGTCAGATTATTCCATATTCACTTGGATAGATTATAAATGGGTTATCTGGCAACGTCATATGAGAAGCATGACCTGCCTTTTGATCATTTATCTGAAATTAAATAAGACCGAACAACAGAATGTTATTCAATTATTTTTGTATATAATACAACACAGATTCCAGAGATGTCAATCCCCAAAACCTGTGTTTTACATAGTTTTTAATTCATATTTTATTAACCGGAACCTAAAGCTGATTCTGCGGGAACAATGCATCATCTACTGCCGTGAGATCATCATTCGGAATATAATATGCTCCGTCTTTATTCACCTTTACGTGAACTTCTTTTTCCATCTTATCGCCATACGTCGGGTCTGCAAGTTTTGCACTCATAATTTCATACATCTTCCGCATGATTGCCTCATTAAGTTCTTCATCTGACGGGATTGATTCTACATTCGAATATGTGTCTGTCACCCATTGATCAAGCTCATCTGATACAGTAGAAAATGCCGTAAACGGACACACTTCAACAGTTACAGTAAATTCATCATCTTCTGTTTCTTTTGCTTCTTTCACTTTATAATTTGCACTCTTTAACATTTTTTCAAACATCGAACGATAGTCCGCTTTTAATTCATCCGATACACCGGTGTCATCAAAACCGGCTTCTTTCATAATCGTATCAAGATTTGTCTCGTATTCTTTTTTGGCTTCTTTTTCTGTCGTCTCTGTTATCTCGGCATACTTCTTAACTTCTGCTTTGTATCCACAATCCAAGGCAGACTGTACATAATCCATTGCATCGTCCGTTGTCATACCTCCACATCCGCATAACAGTAACATCACTCCAGCCAGCACCAGCGCCAGTACACCATGTTTTTTCATTTTATTGCCTCCTCATAAAAAATGATAGTGCCCGTTTCTTAATTGAAAGGACACTATCATTATATCTAAACCTGATTTTTTCCACAACTATTTTTCAATCAGTTTTTTTCCGATATCAAAGCAGTCGAATGTTGCAAAATAATCAGCCGGCGTTTCTGCTCTTCTGATCAGTTGTGTAGTCCCGTCTTCTTTCAGAAGCACTTCGGCAGATTTTAATTTTCCATTGTAATTATATCCCATAGAGAAGCCATGTGCTCCCGTATCATGAATTACCAGCACATCACCCATATCAATCTTCGGAAGCATACGGTCGATTGCAAATTTATCATTGTTTTCACACAGCGATCCTGTTATATCATATTTGTGATCGCAAGGTGCATTTTCTTTACCCATTACAGTAATGTGATGATAAGCTCCGTACATAGCAGGACGCATCAGGTTAACTGCACATGCATCTACACCAATATATTCTTTGTGTGTATGCTTTTCATGAATTGCCGTTGTAACCAAGCATCCGTAAGGTCCCATCATAAAACGTCCCATCTCTGTATAGATTGCCACATCGCCCATACCGGCAGGTACCAGTACTTCTTCATATACGCGGCGCACACCGTCGCCAATCGCACGGATATCATTTGGCTCTTGATCTGGTTTATAAGGGATACCTACACCACCGGACAGATTAATGAATTTGATATGTACACCTGTTTCTTTCTGAAGCTTTACTGCAACTTCGAACAGAACTTTCGCAAGCATCGGATAATACTCATTGGTTACTGTATTACTTGCAAGGAATGCATGAATGCCGAATTCTTTGGCACCTTTTTCCTTTAAAATCTTAAATGCATCAAATAACTGTTCTGTAGTCATTCCATATTTCGCATCTCCCGGATTATCCATGATGTCATTACTGATTTTGAACATCCCACCCGGATTGTAGCGGCAGCTGATCGTCTCCGGAATATGTCCGATTGCTTCTTCAAGGAAATCAATGTGTGTGATGTCATCCAGATTGATGATTGCATTCAGCTTGTCTGCCAGTACAAATTCTTCTGCCGGAGTATCATTCGAAGAAAACATGATGTCCTCTCCTGTTGCCCCGATCGCATCGGAAAGCATCAGCTCTGTATAGGAAGAACAGTCACATCCACATCCATACTCTCTTAAAATATTGATCAGAAACGGATTTGGCGTTGCCTTTACCGCAAAATACTCTCTGTATCCTTTATTCCACGAAAATGCTTCTTTTAAAGCTTTCATATTCTCACGGATTCCTTTTTCGTCATATAAATGAAACGGTGTCGGATAAGTTTTAATAATCTCGTCTAACTGTGCTTTTGTTACAAATGGTTCTTTTTTCATCAATCCTTGTTCTCCTCTCGTATAGATAATAACTTTATCTCATTCGCAAGTGCTGTTTTGTACAATTCTACAAAGTTTTTCTGTCCGGAATAGAGACATGTATTCATACTCCCCTCTCCGTATTCACCTGTCAGTACATATTTCGAATCGGCAATGATTCCTATCTGCATTCCTCTGTTTTCTCCAAAATATACTTTTGCATTGTGAAAGGTCGCCGGTTGATCGGTGATGATCACCACTTTTTTTCTTTCTTCCATCAATGTATCAAGCTCCCGGATCAGAAGCAGCAGATAATTCCTTGTACAACTGATATAGACTCTCTGATCAACCTGAGATAACAGATTCTTTATCTTATTCAGTATATTCTCTTCGCCTTCAATTGTAATGTATCCTTCTACATACGCTTTCTCCGTCGGCATATGTTCCTGCAGCCATTTTCCGGATTCCTCCAGCTTACGGATACGATTCTTACAGAATTCGTTAAGCGGGACAGGCACATATTTTCTGGTACTGGCCTCTTCTACAAGGTAAGCCGCACCTTTCTCTGTCATACTAGCCAGAGAATTATATGCATTGGATCTGGATATTCCGGTCTGTTTAGCAACTTCGTATCCAGTTACCTTTCCCTCTGTCAGCAGGCACTGATAAATGCTTGCTTCTTGTCTTGTGAGTCCGAATTCCATCAGGCGCTCTGTAAATGATGTCTGTTCCATCTTCGTCATCCACCGTCATCCACCTTTTGGTTCTTTAGTAGTTCTCTACAGGAACACTATAAGTGAATTTTCTCTGTATGTCAAGGAGAAACTTTCTCAAAAATATGCAAAGAACCAGAAAACCCCGACTGATTCAGCCTCGTTGCTTTCTGGTTCTTTATAAGCAGTCCTGCTTATTTACTATTTTTATTTTCTGTCATCTATCATCGCAATTCTCATCATGTTACTTACTGTTCTGTTCTCAGATACATTTGTAGATGGAATTCCAAGCGTTAATACAACCATGTCTCCTGCTTCTGCAAGCTTCTTTGCACAGATCAGATCGATTGCAGTATCACAGATATCTTCTGTTGTATATACAGCAACTGATTTCAGCGGCATAACTCCCCAGTTGATCTGCATTCTTCTCAGTGTTGCCTCATCCGGGCTGATACCGATAATACCTGTCTTAGGTTTGAACTTAGATACAACTCTTGCCGTAGCACCTGATACAGTTGGTGTTACGATACATTTAGCACGAAGATTATTAGCCGTTGTTACTGTTGCATTTGCAAGTGCGCTGGATGCACTCTTAAGTCTGTGTTCTCCTGCTTTTCTAAGGATCATATCATAATCCAGATGCTCCTCTGTATTTTCAACAATATGAACCATCATCTGTAAAGCTTCTAACGGATATTTACCCTGAGCTGTCTCTCCGGAAAGCATGACTGCATCTGTTCCGTCATATACCGCATTGGCAACATCTGTAACCTCTGCTCTTGTAGGACGTGGATTACGCATCATAGAATCAAGCATCTGTGTAGCTGTGATAACCGGTTTAAAGTTATCGTTACATTTCTGGATAATTGTCTTCTGAAGGTATGGAACTTCCTCTGCCGGAATTTCAACACCAAGATCTCCTCTGGCTACCATGATTCCGTCTGCGCAACGGATAATCTCATCAATATTCTTGATTGCTTCAAAGTTCTCGATTTTTGCAATTACAGGGATATACGGAGCCTTACATTCTCTTAAGAATGATTTGATCTCCAGAATACATTCTGCATTTCTGACAAATGAAGCTGCAATAAAATCTACACCCTGCTCCACGCCGAATTTCAGGTCATCACGGTCTTTATCTGTGATAGCTGGAAGACGGATCGCAACGTTTGGTACATTAACACCCTTCTTTTCTCCGAGTTCGCCGCCATTAACAATTTCACAATTGATGTTATTTCCCTTTTTATCTTTTACTTTCAGTTCAATCAGACCATCATCGATCAGGATCGTACTTCCGGCTTTGACATCTTCTACCAGACCTTTGTATGTAATAGAAACAATCTTGTTATCTCCGACAATCTCGTCTGTTGTCAGGGTAAATGTCTCTCCTGCTTCAAGCTGTACTTTCTTTCCATCTTTTAATACACCTGTACGGATCTCAGGTCCTTTTGTATCCAGAAGAATTGCGATCGGTTTGTTCTCTTCTTCACGAATCTTCTTTAACATATCCATACGGCCCTTCTGTTCTTCGTGATCACCGTGTGAAAAGTTAAATCTTGCAATGTCCATTCCATTCTGAACTAACTTTCTCATCATGGTTTCATCATTTGTATTTGGTCCCATTGTACAGATAATTTTTGTTTTTTTCATATTTCTCCTATTCCTCTCTTAATTATTTAACATGTGTATGTGTGAACAAATGATCCTGGCAATATTCATAATTGCCATTACATTTTGAACAATACCGGAATTCCAGATTCGGATCATCCAGTTCTGTTCTTCCGCAGACTGCGCATCTGTGTTTTGCCCCATTTGCATAGCTGTTTACCGGTCTTTCCGCATGTCTCATCTTGCGTTTGAAATCATTCTTTCTTTTCATCTGACCTGGTGTGTAAGGCTTCATATTACGTGAACTCAGGAAAAAAATGATAAAGTTCAGTATTGAGATAAATGCTGCAAGCGCATTCGCCTTATAATATATACCGAAAACACCTCCGCCGTAGGCCGGAAGAAAAGCCTGCACAATCGCATAGATAAAATACAAGCCATCAAGTATAGCCAGCCATTTGATCTTAATCGGAATAACGAAAAATAATAACAGCTGGATATCCGGATACAGTGCTGCAAATGCAAAGAATAACGATAAATTCAGATACCATGTATCCATTGGTAACACAGTGCCTGTCAGTAAATATGCCAGTATGGCTCCCAGTACAATAAAGAGCATTCCCGAAAAGAAATACAGATTAAAACGAAACGCCCCCCACGCTGCCTCTAACTGCTTCCCTATCATATAATAGAGATACAGTGCAAATGCAATAAAGATCAGACTGTCAGACGGAGGCTGGATAATAAATGTAACAATTCTCCATATCTGCCCCTGGAGAATCTTGCTGGCATCCAGACTTAAGAACTGTCTATAGAACGTCGGGTTAATCAACTCCAGCGCAAATCCGGCTGCATATAATATTATAATATAGGTGATCAAATTGGGAATAGCATATCTGCTAAATTTCCGTTCAAGTTTATCTAACCAATTGTTCATATAACTGCTCCTTTACGTTTATTCTCACACTGTAGATATTCTACCTTCCCAACTGATATTTGTCAATTGTGCCAAGTAAAGTTCATCTCTTTTTAACATATCTTCAACATTTGTTAATTGTCTTTTGAGAACTTTTGTCGTATAATGTTACAGGTTGCAATTAAGCAAAATGCATTTAATAAGAAGAAAGACATATAGATCAACATGATAAGGAGTTACATAATATGAATCAAAAAGAATTATACGCACTTGGTATCGACATCGGTTCTACAACCGTAAAGATTGCCATATTAGATGAGAATAATGAAGTGGTATTTTCTGATTATGAGAGGCATTTCGCGAACATCCAGGAAACTCTTTCCGATCTGTTAGGAAGAGCGGTACATAAATTAGGTCCTGTCCATGCATCACCGGTCATTACCGGTTCCGGCGGACTGACTCTTGCGAAACATCTTGGTGTACCGTTTGTACAGGAAGTGATTGCTGTATCTACTGCTCTCCAGGACTATGCACCTCAGACAGACGTTGCTATCGAACTCGGCGGAGAAGATGCCAAGATTATCTACTTTGAAGGTGGTAATGTAGAGCAGCGTATGAACGGCGTCTGTGCCGGTGGTACAGGATCCTTCATCGATCAGATGGCATCTCTTTTACAGACTGACGCCTCCGGACTGAACGAATATGCAAAAAATTATAAAGCTCTCTATACCATTGCTGCACGATGTGGTGTATTTGCCAAGACGGATATCCAGCCTCTGATCAATGATGGTGCTGCCAAAGAAGACCTTGCTGCTTCTATATTCCAGGCAGTTGTCAACCAGACTATCAGCGGACTGGCCTGTGGTAAACCAATCCGCGGACATGTTGCATTCTTAGGAGGACCTCTTCATTTCCTCTCTGAACTGCGCGAAGCTTTCATCCGCACACTGAAACTGGACGATGAACACATCATCGCCCCGACACATTCCCATCTGTTTGCAGCAGCCGGTTCTGCTCTGAATTCAAAGAAAGATCTGGACGTGCCTCTCATTGATATGCAGCACCGTCTGGAAGGAAAGATCAAAATGGAATTCGAAGTGGATCGTATGGAGCCGTTGTTTGCAACGGAAGCAGATTTTAAAGAATTCGAAAACCGTCATGCAAAGCATCAGGTACCTGTGAAGGATCTTGCCACTTATCAGGGAAAAGCATTCCTTGGTATTGATGCAGGTTCCACCACAACCAAAGCTGCCCTGGTAGGCGAAGACGGTACTTTATTATATTCTTTCTATCATAATAACGATGGAGATCCGC
>SKED01002140.1_pt1 | contig 14784 bp, 10 predicted proteins | sample 4826651 | NCBI WGS metagenome assembly SKED01 (sample SAMN11008818, study PRJNA524170) | human gut metagenome | biome: Human fecal sample; material: Feces; isolation source: fecal sample from pouch patient p19 | host: Homo sapiens | place: Israel: Tel-Aviv | collected 2016-06-28
ATACCGAAAATTTTCTCATAAATCTCCATGTCCTCATGGATCTCCGGAAGTTTGTAACGGCAGGAACCAAGAAATGCCGGATGGCTGACAGGGGCGACCGCACTTGCCAAAACGGAAGAATGCGAAGGCCCGGATCTTATTTATCTGCCGGAAGTGCCGTTTGATATCGATGCATTCCTTTCAAAGATCAAAGATCTGCTCAAAGAGAAAAAATCCATCATCGTAGCGGTGTCTGAGGGAATCAAACTTCCGGACGGACGTTATGTGTGTGAACTTTCCGGCGGCGGAGATTATGTGGATGCATTCGGACACAAGCAGCTGACCGGAACGGCCGCATATCTGGCGAATTTCCTGGGAGCAGAGATCGGATGCAAGACAAGGGCAGTCGAATTTTCCACCCTTCAGCGAAGTGCTTCCCATATGGCATCCCGTGTGGATATCAACGAAGCGTTTATGGTAGGCGGTGCAGCCGTCAAAGCAGCAGATGAAGGAGACAGCGGCAAGATGGTCGTTATTGACCGCGTATCCGACGATCCGTACATGAGTGCGGCTGGCATTTATGATGTCCACAAGATCGCAAACAACGAAAAAACGGTTCCGAGAGAATGGCTCAACGAAACAGCAGATTATGTGACAGAAGAATTTATCAATTACATTGAACCGCTGATCCAGGGAGATTATCCGCCATTTATGGTAAATGGTCTTCCACAGCATCTTGTTCTGAAAAAATAACAAAAAAACTTCTTTTTTTGTGGACAATAGCTTGACTGAGAACAGATTTATGTTAGAATATTACTGTATGAAAGTTAAAAAGTTCTGACTGAACTGTATACAATTACTTTTGAGGAGGAAATAACACAATGGCAACAAAATGGGTTTATATGTTCAAGGAAGGCGACGCCACCATGAGAAACCTGCTGGGTGGAAAAGGTGCCAACCTTGCTGAAATGACCAACCTTGGTCTGCCGGTACCACAGGGCTTCACAATCACAACAGAAGCTTGTACACAGTACTATGAAGATGGCAGAAAGATCAACGACGAGATCATGGGACAGATCATGGAAGCGATCGATAAAATGGAAGGCATTACAGGCAAAAAGTTCGGAGATAAAGAGAATCCGCTTCTGGTTTCCGTTCGTTCCGGAGCAAGAGCTTCCATGCCTGGTATGATGGACACGATCCTGAACTTAGGTCTGAATGAAGAAGTTGTTGAGACACTGGCACAGGCATCCGGCAATCCACGTTGGGCTTGGGACTGCTATAGAAGATTTATCCAGATGTTCTCAGACGTAGTTATGGAAGTAGGTAAAAAATACTTCGAAGAGCTGATCGACAAGATGAAAGAAGAAAAAGGCGTGAAACAGGACGTAGACCTGAATGCTGATGATCTTAAAAACCTGGCTGAACAGTTCAAAGCTGAATACAAAGAGAAGATCGGTAAAGACTTCCCGACAGATCCGAAGGAACAGCTGATGGAAGCTATCAAAGCTGTATTCCGTTCATGGGATAACCCAAGAGCAAATGTATATCGTCGTGACAACGATATCCCATATTCATGGGGAACCGCTGTAAACGTACAGATGATGGCATTTGGTAACATGGGTGATGACTGCGGTACAGGTGTTGCATTTACACGTGACCCGGCTACAGGAGAAAATGGTCTGTTTGGTGAATTCCTGACAAACGCACAGGGTGAAGACGTAGTTGCTGGTGTTCGTACACCTATGCACATTTCCGAAATGGAAGAGAAATTCCCTGAAGCATTCGTACAGTTCAAGAACGTATGCGAAACTCTGGAAAAACACTACAGAGATATGCAGGATATGGAGTTCACAGTAGAACATGGTAAACTGTACATGCTGCAGACACGTAATGGTAAGAGAACTGCAAAAGCTGCTCTGAAGATCGCTTGTGACCTGGTAGATGAGGGCATGAGAACAGAAGAAGAAGCTGTAGCAATGATCGACCCACGTAACCTGGATTCTCTGCTGCATCCACAGTTCGATGCTGCTGCACTGAAAGCTGCTGAACCACTGGCAAAAGCACTGGGTGCTTCACCGGGAGCTGCCTGCGGTAAGATCGTATTCACAGCTGATGATGCTGTAGAATGGGCTGCAAGAGGAGAAAAAGTTGTTCTGGTACGTCTTGAGACATCACCGGAAGACATCACAGGTATGAAATCTGCACAGGGTATCCTGACAGTTCGTGGTGGTATGACATCTCATGCTGCTGTAGTAGCTCGTGGTATGGGTACATGCTGTGTATCCGGATGCGGCGACATCACTATGGACGAAGCAAACAAGAAATTTACACTGGCAGGAAAAGAATATCACGAAGGTGATTGCATTTCCCTGGATGGTTCCACAGGTAATATCTATGACGGCATCATCCCGACCGTACCGGCAACAATCGCTGGCGAATTCGGAAGAATCATGGGATGGGCTGATAAATTCAGAACTATGAAAGTTCGTACAAACGCAGACACACCGGCAGATGCTAAAAAAGCACGTGAGCTGGGTGCAGAAGGTATCGGTCTTTGCCGTACAGAGCATATGTTCTTCGAAGGCAACAGAATTGATGCATTCCGTGAAATGATCTGCTCTGAAACTGCAGAAGAAAGAGAAGCTGCACTGGCTAAGATCCTTCCGGAACAGCAGGGCGACTTCGAAAAACTGTATGAAGCACTGGAAGGTAACCCAGTTACCATCCGTTTCCTGGATCCGCCTCTGCATGAGTTCGTTCCGACAGAAGAAGAGGACATCAAGAAACTGGCTGACGCACAGGGCAAGACTGTTGAGCAGATCAAAGCTATCATCGACAGCCTGCACGAGTTCAACCCGATGATGGGTCATCGTGGATGCCGTCTGGCAGTTACTTATCCGGAAATCGCTAAAATGCAGACAACAGCCGTTATCCGTGCAGCTATCAATGTAAAGAAAGCTCATCCGGACTGGGCAGTGAAACCGGAAATCATGATCCCACTGGTTGGTGACATCAAAGAGCTGAAATACGTTAAGAAATTCGTTGTTGAGACAGCAGACGCTGAGATCGCAGCAGCAGGAAGTGATCTGCAGTACGAAGTAGGTACTATGATCGAGATCCCGAGAGCAGCACTGACAGCTGATGATATCGCAAAAGAAGCTGACTTCTTCTGCTTCGGTACAAACGACCTGACTCAGATGACATACGGCTTCTCTCGTGATGACGCTGGTAAATTCCTGGATGCTTACTACGATGCTAAGATCTTCGAAAACGATCCGTTCGCAAAACTGGATCAGGTTGGCGTTGGCAAACTGATGAAGATGGCTATCGAATTAGGAAAACCGGTTAATCCGAAACTGCACGTAGGTATCTGCGGCGAGCATGGTGGAGATCCAAGCTCTGTAGAATTCTGCAACAGCATCGGTCTTGACTATGTATCCTGCTCACCGTTCCGTGTACCGATCGCTCGTCTGGCAGCAGCTCAGGCAGCAATCGCTCAGAAGAACGCATAATTTGAGCTGTGTCACAGGGCAGATAAATGTCCTGAAACATAAATGAACCTGATTTGGTCAGGTCATAGTCCAAGCGTAAATTAGGACTCCTGGAACTTCGGAGATAATCTGAGGTTTCAGGGGTCTTTTTTGTTGCGGCAGTGAGAAACTATGCAAAAATCGACAAAATAGCCCCTTCTGGTTGGAAAAAAGGAAAAAGCTTGTGCTATAATAGGAAAAAGAGCTTGTAAATGTAATGCCAGAATTTCCAAAGCAGGGAGATTCTGGCATTTAAAGACAAGGCAGGAATTGCAGATGGAGTTTGACATCCTTGGATTGATAACATACAATAAGAAAATGTGTAACGATTTATGCCAAAAATATATAGGTTTTGGCAGGCAATTATACATGACGTAAAATCAAAAGATAAGGATAAATAGATATGGCACAGGTATCGTTTCAGGATGCAGGCGGCAGACTGTATGGTGAAATGCAGAAATGTATAATTTATATACAGAATCATCCGGATCAGGATATTACCATGGAAGATCTGGCAGGAAGAATGGCATATGCTCCGATACAGCTTTCTTACCTGTTTGATCTGTTTTTTGAAAAAAGTTTAGAAGAATGGGATATAGAGAAGATCAGAGCCTATCAGGGAAAAGGCAAAATACCATATGAACGAGTCATAGATAAGGAAAATACAGAAATTTGTTTTGTTCGAAGAAGAGAACAGAAAATAGTGGCAGAGTCCATCCTGTCCGAAACAGTAAAATTCCAAAAAGGTTCCTTTTTAGAGGCAGCCATGGAAAAGGTTGAAGAACATTCCAAAGACAACTGGAGAAAGAGAACCAGTACAGAAGAGAGAATGCTGTTCTGGTGGCATGACAGTGAATATCGGTTTCACTTTCTTTCAGGAAGAGAGCAGTCAAAGAACGAAGGAAAAGAAAGAGGGGAAAGAGAAACATTTGAAGTGGTACTGGAGGCTTCGGATTATGCTGTATTTACCTGGAAAGAAAATTTCACAGGAAGAGCGGCAGAAAGCATGCTGAAAATGGTACTGAAATATGCCCTGTGTGACTGGGAAACAGAAAATCAGATATGGTATGACCAGAATAAAAGTTATTTTATTTCGTATGAAAATGGAAAATATTATGTTTATATGCCTCTGCAAAAGAGGATACAGGAAAACTATAAGATAAAATCTACAAAACAGGAAAGAAAAATATATGGTCTGAATGAATGGATCGATTATATAGATGAACATATTAAGGAGGAACTGACAGCCAAAAATCTTGCGACCGTATTTGGGTATTCCGAACGTCATTTTCGCAATGTGTTTCAGATTTATTATGATATAAAATTAAATGATTATATACGCAGACGAAAATTATATTTTGCAGCACAGGAACTGAAAAAAGGGAAAAAACCGGAGACAGTGGCCAGACAGTATGCATTTAAAAGCAGCAGCAGATTCAGCAGAGCTTTTCATGAAGAATATGGTATGACGCCGGAAAAATATTATAAGGAAGAATTTCGAAATAAAGAGTGGATTCGCTACATAGATGAGCATATGAAAGAAGAGCTGACCGCAGAGCAGCTTGCAAAAGAGTTTCATTATTCAAAGGATCATTTTCGCAAGGAGTTTCAGGATGTCTTTGGAATGGGACCGATCACTTATATCACACAGCGAAAAGTACAGTTTGCTGCAAAAGCACTCAGAGAAGGAAAACTACCGGCGGAAGTTGGAAAAGAATATGGGTTCTGTTCGAGAAACGGGTTTGACAAAGCATTTCGCAGAGTGTTTTATACAAGTCCGGCGAAATACGCCAGAGCAGGAGCAAAGGTTGTCAATCTGGACCGCTATTATTCTGAATATAAAGATAAAATCAAAATTTCATATATAGATATGGACGAGATCAAGATGGCCGGATGGACCATCATTGCCAATCGGCGGGAGGCAGATATTCCGGCACAGCTGGCATTCTGGCTGGATGAGCATTCTCCGCAGTACCGGAAACTGAATGCATTGACAGGAGAAGAAAAAGGAAGAGATAAGATTGCATTGTGGTATCAGGAAAAGGAAAATATTGAATATATTCTGGGACCGATCGTAGAGTCCTTTGACAATCTTCCGGAAGATGCTTTTCAGGTAACGATCGCAGCCGGAAGATATGCTGTTTTTGAGTCAGATCAGGAGAACGATATGGAAAATCTTCCGGAGACGGTGCGTATGTTTGCAAGATGTGTGCTGTATGGCTGGATTCGGGAACACAGAGATGAGCTGTCTTTGCAGAGGCTTACCTTTGAACGGTATACCAGTCAGAAAATGTATCTTTATGTTCCGGTCAGTGAAAAAGGGACCGGAGGAAACGAAAGAAAGGATGAGAAAAACTTTGAGAAACAGAGTGAAAAATAAAAAAAGAAGAATAGCTTATATGCTTGTGGCTGCGGTACTGCTCTCTTCTTCTCTTGGTGTTTCTTATGCAAAGACAGATGAGATATGCCAGCAGGCAGAAACAGAAAACGAAAAGCAAAGCGAATCGCAGAAGGAAAGTGAATCTCAGAAAGAGACAGAAAGCGAAAAGCAGAGTGAATCACAGAAAGAAACAGAGAGCGAAAAGCAAACCGAATCGCATAAAGAAACGGAGAGCGAAAAGCAAAGCGAATCCCAGAAAGAAACGGAAAGCGAAAAGCAGAGCGAGTCACAAAAAGAAACGGAGAGTGAGAAGCAAAGCGAATCCCAGAAAGAGTCTGAATCCGAAAAAGAGACAGAAACGAATCCAGGCGGGGAGAATCTTCCGGCGGAGCGAAGTACGGTGCTTTCTTCTGTGAGAAATTATCTTCTGACAAAAGATGCCAATCCGGATTTCAGCAGTATCTGGAATGTGATCGGACTGCAAAGAAGCGGATTATATGTTCCATGGTCTTATACAGCAACCTTTTATCAGAATGTGTATGCTTATTGTGAACAGAAAAACTGGAAACTTACGAGAACAAAATATTCTGACTATTCAAAGCTGATCATGGCACTGACTTCCATCGGCATCGATGCACAGAATGTCGGAGGACACAATTTATTCGACTATCTTTCTGACTATGAGAATGTCCGTATGCAGGGAATCAATGGACCAATCTGGGCACTGATCGCACTGAACTGCCATCCGTCTTATTCTATTCCAAAGAACAAAGATGCGGCGGTGCAGAATACGGAAGAAATGCTGCTTCAGGCAGTTCTGGGGGCACAGTGTGAGGATGGCGGATGGAATCTGGCAGGTGGTCAGGGAGATGCTGACATGACCGGTATGGCATTGCAGGCACTTTCCTTTTATTATGGAAAACGCACAGATGTAAATGCTGCGGTTGAAAGAGGACTTGCGTGGATTTCGAAAAATCAGCTGGAAAGCGGCGGGTTTGGCACGCAGGGAGTTGAGACTTCCGAGAGTGTGGCACAGATTCTGGTGGCATTTTCCGGACTCGGCATTGACGGAAGCAAGGATGCACGTTTTCTGAAAAACGGGAAAAGTCCGCTTTATGGATTATTCCAATACTATCTTCCGGAAGGCGGATTTATGCATGTTGCGGCAAATGCCGGAAACAATGGCGGCGGTATCGGCGGTATGCTTGACGGTATGGCGACGGAGCAAGGCTTTTATGCGACGGTTGCATACCAACGTTTGCTGGACGGACGCAGTTTTATTTATGATATGCACGATATAGAGCTGACACCTGGCAAAAAGGTGGAGACATCCCAGAATGGCGGGACAGACGAAACAAAAAAACAGGAAGAAACCGAAAAGAAAAACAATAATAAAAAAGATCACAAAACAGATCACAAGAAAAAAGACGATAAGAAAAATAAGAAGAGCAAAAAAGAGACGGAAAAAAAGAATACGGAGAGTGAAAAGAAGCAGACAGGCTCTCCAAATGCTGCAAAAAGACCGTCCGGGCAGACAAAAACACTTCCGTCTGTAAAGAAAACAAGCACATCCACGGAAAAAAGCAGCAGCACAGTCAAAAAGAAGAAAGCAACAACAAAAAAGAAAAAGAACAAAAAAGAGAGCGAAGATTCCGGATGGAGTTTTGACGGAGAAGACTATGTGCCGGAGCTGACAGCAGACGGCAAAGCAGAAGCAGAGACTGTGACACAGTCTGCGGAGAATGATCCGAAAACACAGGTTAGAACAATGGCACCGGCAGTATTGTCCGGAGCAGCACTTGTCATTGTTTTGGAGGCACTGGCATTTGGAATCTATCGCAAAAAGAAAGGAAGAAGACTAAGATGAAGACAAAGAAAAATATAAAAAGTATAGCAGCACTTTTTCTGTGTGTGATCCTGATGCTGACGGCAGGATGTGCAAAAGGAACAGAAAAGGAGCAGAGTGCAGGAACAACTTCAGGTAAAGCACTGGCCGAGATGAATGATATCCCGGCCGATGGCATCATCACAAAAGAGCAGTTCCAGAGCGTGGCCGGCAAAGAGCAGAAGGTTCAGTTTAAAGGAACAACTGAAGATGGAATAACCTATGTCTGGACTTATGACTGTGCCAAAATCCAGAATCCGGAAGATCAGAATCTGAAGATAGATTTTACACAGGAAAATTTAGAGGAGATCAAGAAACAGGCAAACGATGCAAACGATGCCCTGCAGATGACGATGCACGGCAAAGGAGTGATCTGTGTGCCGACACTGGAAGTGACTCTGCCGCAGAGCTGGGAATCCAATGCCGCTTATCTTGTCAAAGAACAGGACGGCAAGCTGGCCAAAATGAGTGACGTAACGGTGACAAATGACAAAGAAAGTACGACACTTGTGATGACGGTAACTTCTCTTGACGGAGACTGCTATGTGATCGGCGGTGTCACGGAAGAGCAGAATAAAGGAGCAGATGCAGCAAATCAGAGTTCCAAAAAGAAAGACGGAAAAGAGCAGAGCCAGGAAACACAGGAAGAATCAGAAAATGGTACAGACAGTGCGGATGTCGATGTAAGTGAAAATGCAGCCGATGAAAATGGTGAAAATCCGGCGGAAGAAAACAACAATGCCGGTCAGGATGCCGAAAATGATAAAAAAGAAAACGGACAGAAAGCAGATGCCAAGGATCCGGGCGGCGATGCAGCTGATCAGGAAGATACTGCATCAGCTTCCAATACCTGTACGATTTCCATCAGCTGTGCAACGATTCTGGACAATATGGACAATTTAAAGAGCAGCAAGGCAGAGTTTGTTCCGTCCGATGGCTGGATTTTGGCACCGACGGAAGTAGAATTTACCGAAGGCGAATCTGTGCATGATGTACTGCAGCGTGTCTGCAAAGAAGCGGGTATCCAGATGGAATCCAGCTTCACACCGGCCTATAATTCTGCTTATGTAGAAGGCATCAACAATCTGTATGAATTTGACTGCGGAGAACTTTCCGGATGGATGTTCAGCGTCAATGGCTGGTATCCAAACTACGGATGCAGCAAATATACCGTAAATGCAGGTGATGAGATCTGCTGGGTATATACCTGCAATCTCGGAAAAGATGTAGGCGATAATTCTATGTATTAGAGGGCAGATGCCGGAGGTAAATATGAAAGATACATTTTCTACATACCATCCGCTTCTGAACATGCTTTATTTTGTCGGAGTGATCGGAGTGACGGTATTTGTTGTTCATCCGGTCATTCTGGCAATTTCGCTGTTTGGAGGAATTGCATATTCCGTTTTGCTGAAAGGATGGAAAAAAACAGTTAAATTTAATCTGATCTTTTCGATACCGATGATGCTGATCGTGGCACTAATGAATCCGATGTTCAACCACTATGGTGTGACGATCATCGGTTATCTGCACAATGGCAATCCGTTTACACTGGAGAGCTGTGTGTATGGTCTGGTGATGGCGATGATGCTGGTGTGTACAATGATCTGGTTTTCCTGTTATACGATCGTAATGACATCGGACAAGTTTATCTATCTGTTCGGAAAGATCATACCGGCACTGTCCCTGGTGCTTTCGATGTGTCTGCGTTTTGTCCCGAAATTTATCAGAGAGGCAGGTGTGATATCAGATGGTCAGAAATGCATCGGACGAAGTACCGAAAACGGCAGTCTGGTAAAGCGTGCGAAACATGGGATCACGATATTTTCCATTCTGGTAACCTGGGCACTGGAAAATGCGATCGAGACTTCAGATTCTATGAAATGCCGCGGTTACGGTGAAAAAGGAAGAACGGCATTTTCTCTGTATCGATTTGATAAACGTGACATTCTCTGCCTTTTGTTTATGGGAGCAAGTTTCGCACTGACTCTGTTTGGATTTTCAAAAGGCTATACGTTCTGTCAGTATAACCCGAAAATTATTGTAAAGGGAATTCCTCTGACAGCAGGAAGCCTGCTGGTATATCTGGCATTTTTGCTGTTCTCCGTGCTTCCGGTGGTGCTGGAACTCTGGGATCGATATCAGTGGAAACAGAGACGTAAACAGGTAGAAAAAGCAGAGCAGGCCAATTATCGCCTGTGGGAAGTACAGGATTAGAAAAAGGAGATAGGCGATGTCAGAATCGATGGGAAAAGAAACGAAACAAAACAGCAGCAAAAGTGATAAGAAGAATATTAATCATATTGATAATAGTATAGAAAGCCAGACAGGCAGACCAGGTTCGATCCTGGAGATCAAAGATCTCTGTTTTGCTTATCCGGAAGAAGAAAAAAGAGCACTGAACCACATTTCCTTTCAGATAAAAGAAGGAGAATTTCTGGTGCTGTGCGGCAAGAGCGGATGTGGAAAAAGTACGCTGTTAAAACATATGAAGACACCGCTGACACCGCACGGAAAACGAAAAGGAGAAATTCTTTTTGACGGAAAAAATCTGCATGAGATGACAGGCAGGGAACAGAGTCAGAGAATCGGTTACGTTCTGCAAAACCCGGACAATCAGATTGTGACAGACAAAGTGTGGCATGAGCTGGCATTTGGACTGGAGAGTCTTGGATACAAAAGTGCAGAGATCCGTATCCGTGTGGCAGAAATGGCAAGTTATTTTGGAATCCAGGACTGGTTTTATAAAAATGTGGCAGAATTATCAGGCGGTCAGAAACAGCTTCTGAATCTGGCTTCCATTATGGCTATGCATCCGGATATTCTGATTCTGGATGAGCCGACTTCACAGCTCGATCCGATCGCTGCGTCCGATTTCCTGGGAACAGTAAAGAAGATCAACCGAGATCTCGGTACAACGATCCTGTTGACAGAGCACCGCCTGGAAGAAGTATTTCCGGCAGCAGACCGTGTTGTCGTGATGGAGGGCGGAGAAGTACTGTGCATGGGAACACCGGAAGAGATCGGGGAAGAATTAAAAAAACAGAACCACGAAATGTTTCTGGCAATGCCGGTTCCGATGCAGATTTATGCAAAAGTAAATTCCGGAAAGCATAGGGAGTGTCCGATCACAGTCCGGGACGGAAGAAACTGGCTGAATGCGATCTGCAAAGAAAAACAGATCCGGCCGCAGGAGGCAGAATTTTTCGGAAAAGATGCGAAAGAAAAGTTGGCGAAAGAAGAAATCATTCTGGAGGCGAAAGATATCTGGTTCCGTTATGACAAAGACCAGCCGGATGTTGTAAAAGGACTCAATCTCTCACTGAAGCGAGGAGAGTTTTTTGCATTGCTCGGAGGAAATGGAACCGGAAAATCAACGACGCTTTCGATCATCAGCCGGCTTCGAAAGCCATACCGCGGAAAAGTGCTGCTGGAAGGAAAAGATATCCGCCGTTACAGTGAAAAGGAGCTGTTTCGTGGCTTTTTGGGGGTTCTGCCGCAGAATCCGCAGTCTCTGTTTGTAAAAAAGACGGTGGAGCTGGAACTGTTCGAGATGGTGGGCGGAACAAAAGAAAAGAAAAATGAAGAGTATCACCTTGCCATGGAAAAACGCGAGGCAGTGGAAGGAATCGTCAAAGTAACGCATTTAGAAGGACTGCTGCACCGTCATCCATATGATTTAAGCGGCGGGGAACAGCAGAGACTGGCACTTGCAAAAATTCTGCTGCTGCGCCCGAAACTTCTTCTGATGGACGAACCGACCAAAGGCCTGGACAGTTATTTTAAGAAAGAGTTTGCAGAAATTCTGGATCTTCTGAAAAAGCAGGGTGTAACGATCTTTATGATTTCACATGATATCGAGTTCTGTGCATCTTATGCGGACCGCTGCGGTCTGTTCTTTGACGGAAATATTGCGGCGAGCGGTACACCAAAATCTTTCTTTGCCGGAAATAACTTCTATACGACAGCGGCAAACAGGATGGCACGTAAATATTTTCCGATGGCAGTGACGGCAGCAGATGTTGCGGAAGCTCTTTTGGATGACAGCAGGTGTGTGTGATATGCAAAAAAAGATGAAAAATGAGAAGATACAGGGAGTGCAGGCCGAGAATATGGAAAGAGAACAGGAAACAAAAGAATTTCTGAAGCAGTTTTATGAATCGCCGGAAGCAGAGGAAGATACGATCGCGGCGAAGCTGAAACGCACCTTCGTGCCAAAAGGCAAAAAGACAAAAGCAATCGCAGATTTTGCCAAAGATCTGATGGGCGAAGGCGGAGCCGGTGATGTTGTGATCGATGATGATATGTTTGAGGCAGACACCGAAGGCTATAAACAACAGGAAAAGAAACGCCTGTCAAAACGGACCAGAGTCAGTCTGTTTTTGCTTCTGGTGGCAATCCCTCTTACTATTGCAGCCGGATTCTGGCTGACAGATCAAAGTGCACTGGCAGACTGGATCGATCGGGTGTTTGGTCCGAGAAAATATTATCTGATCAGCCTGGTGATCGTGCTTTATGCATTGCTGCCGTTTTTTATGGCATTTGAAGGAAGAAAACCGGAAGTCAGAGAACTGGTTGTGCTGGCAACCATGATCGCACTGGCCACTGCCGGAAGAGCGGCTTTCTTTATGACGCCGAGCTTTAAGCCGATCATCGCGATCGTGATCATATCGGCAATCGCCTTTGGAGCAGAGGCTGGCTTTTTGGTTGGATCGATGACCATGCTGGTCAGCAACTTCCTGTTCGGTCAGGGCCCATGGACGCCATGGCAGATGTTTGCCATGGGATTTATCGGATTTTTATCCGGTATCCTCTACCGACTGCGGATACTGCCGACAAAACGGCTGCAGCTGTCCGTATATGGCTTTCTGGTCACCTTTATGATCTACGGCGGGATCATGAACCCGGCGGCACTGTTTATGAGCGTATATCAATTCAGCTGGAGCGGACTGCTTGCGATCTATATCTCCGGTGTTCCGGTCGATCTAGTGCATGCAAGCTCAACCTTCTTGTTTTTGTGGATCGGGGCGAAGCCGCTGCTGGAGAAACTGCAGAGGATCAAGGTGAAGTATGGGTTGTTGTAGGAAAATCGAAAAACTCGCAATGGGAGCTTTACTACCGTGTTTTACAGTTCTGAAAAAGTGTCAAAAAAATGTACAAATCCCATAATTTGCTAAAAAAACACACAAATCTGCAAAAATGTACAAAAAATGCACAAATTCGACAAGTTGTCTATTTTGAAAATTCATCCTGAGCGATACAATGGTGCAAAGGTTGAAAGAAAAATAAAAAGAACCTTGCAGAAAGCTTATATGGATGGAGGAAAAATGTATGTCATTTGCAGATTTTAAAGACAACACCATGAGAGCCGTTGTATCAAAAACGATTGATGGTGTATTGAAATACGTGAATAAACATGATGATCGAACAGAGGCATTACTCAAGCTGACTGATCTTTCGGAAAAGCTGATGGGCGATAAATTTGAGAAAAAAGTATTTGACGGAGCAAGAAATCTGATCCATAATCCAGATGCAAAATGGATGAAATACACAAACAAAGTGCTTGATGAGATTGACCCGCATGTAGCGAAAATGCATGCCCTGAACCTTGGATATCAGGCAGGTTTTTATGGTTATTCCAAAACCTGTGAATTCGAGAAGGAACATGGATACCGCATCCCGTGGATTATTTTGATGGATCCGACCTCTGCCTGTAATATGCACTGTACCGGATGCTGGGCAGCGGAATATGGTCATCGCATGAGCCTTTCTTACGAAGATCTGGACAGCATCGTTACGCAGGGGGAAAAGCTGGGTATCTATTTTTACATGATGACAGGCGGGGAGCCGCTGATGAGGAAAAAAGATATCGTGAAACTGGCAGAGAAGCATAATAAGTGTATGTTCTATGCATTTACAAACGGAACGCTGATCGATGAGGAATTCTGTAAGGATATGCAGAGACTTGGAAATATTTCTCTGGCACTGAGCGTGGAAGGATTTGAGGAAGTCAACGATTCCAGACGCGGAAGCGGATGTTTTGAGAAAGTTATGCATGCAATGGATCTGCTCAAAGAGCATGGACTGATCTTTGGTACTTCTATCTGCTACACATCAAAGAACTACAAGACCGTTACCAGCGATGAATTCCTGGATATGCTGATCGACAAAGGTGTTCGCTATGCATGGTATTTCCATTATATGCCGGTCGGAAATGAAGCAGCAACAGATCTGCTTCTGACACCGGAGCAGAGAGAATATATGTACCACAGAATCCGTGAGATCCGAGGATTTGAAGGAGGTAAGCCAATCTTTGTATTTGACTTCCAGAATGACGGTGAGTTTGTCGGCGGATGTATCGCCGGAGGAAGATTCTACTGTCACATCAATCCAAACGGTGACGTAGAACCTTGCGTATTTATCCATTATTCCAATGCAAATATCCATGACAAACCGCTTCTGGAATGCTTAAGCCAGCCGCTGTTTCGTGCTTATCAGATGGGCCAGCCGTTTAATGAAAATGATCTGCGTCCATGTCCGATGCTGGAGAATCCGGAAGCACTGCAGAAGATCGTCCATGCAACCGATGCAAAGAGCACCGATATGCAGAGTCCGGAAACGGTAGAGAGCTTATGCGGAAAATGTGAAGCTTACGCAAAATGCTGGGCACCGGAAGCAGAAAAATTAAAAGAAGCAAATCCAAAGCAGATCACCAGAGAAAAAGGTACACTGCCGGAAGTATAAAAAAACAGAAGTTGATATATCAGAAAAAAGGATCGTCAGAAGCAGCTTCATTCAAACTTCCGTCCTCCTGTCCAGCAAGTGTACATAAAATTTCCAAAAATGAAGATAATGATTACTGTTCTTCAAGTCGAACGCGCGTGAGACTTGGTGCGTGATTCTGGTCAGCGAAAGCTGACATATTCTTCTCAGAATCACTGCACATTCTACACTTCGTTCCGGTCGGCACAAAACCATTGTCCACTGGACAATGTGTGCCCTCGCGG
>SKED01002142.1_pt1 | contig 14782 bp, 9 predicted proteins | sample 4826651 | NCBI WGS metagenome assembly SKED01 (sample SAMN11008818, study PRJNA524170) | human gut metagenome | biome: Human fecal sample; material: Feces; isolation source: fecal sample from pouch patient p19 | host: Homo sapiens | place: Israel: Tel-Aviv | collected 2016-06-28
GTATTCCTGGGATTTGGAAGCCATTCCAGAATGTCGGTTGACAAAAAAGAAAAATCTGGATTTGACTGCGTATTTCAAGAAAGGGTGGTTTGGGTGAAACATATTTTTGACATGAAAGTAAGCCCTTATACGGGGACTGCGGATCTCTGGTTAGATGGTCAAAGATTGTCCGCCCAGAGCCAGCTTCAGGTTTGTGAAATCGATCCGATCTCGAACTGGTATCAGGATTTGCCGGAACTGCTTTACTCTGAGATAAATGACAACTATGCATTGAGAGTCCAGTGCCTTGAGATCGAATATCTGATGCTCACAGCAGTATTTGCAAACCGCAGGGAATGTACGGATTTATCCTATACGGCTCTTGTGCGAAAGTATGACACAAAAACCCGATGTCAGTGGTTAGACGAGGCATCAAACAAAATGGGGATTGTGTTGCCGGATATTCCCGAATTTTCACTCACATCCACAATGGATGCAGGTGTACATAAGACGTCGATTTTAAACGGGCTTGATCCGTTTCTGAAGGGGAAATGTAAATGCACAACAGACCGAAAAGAGGCGGTAAATGTTGTTTTGACGACGTTAAACAGCTACTCAGAGGGCAGGCAGATGGGCTTATCCGAGGATGATCTTATCGTTGTCATCGATGAAAGTGGCAGGGAGATCTCTGTGGAACTTGGGCAATGTCTGGCGATCCGAGCAAATGAGAAGAAAGCCTTGTTCTTGATTCAAGAGTGGATCGACATCACGATTCTTTATCCATATATGACGTTTTGCTATTCTAAACTTTGCAATGCAGGCAAGAGTGCCTCTTTTTATGTGAGATCAAGACTTCAAATGCTTACCCGGGAGGAACCGGTTGTTGAGTGCAGACTGCCATCACAGTTGGAGTGTGGTCTCTCGACAAACATTGTTCTCGATGAGTTTCCGTCTTCCAATCTGACCGCGAAGAGTAGCAATCCTTCAGTGATTGCAATCCAGAATGGAGCGGTGAAAGCAATGCAGGCGGGTTCTGCGCAACTGGAGATTTTTTCTGAGACAGGAAAAGTACTCTGTAAACATCCGATTTCGGTGTACGTTGTTCCGAGAGTGACATCAATAAATTTGTCGATTGCATCGATTGCGAGTGGTGGTTCGGTGCTTCAGGGCGCACAGTTTTGTGTAAATGCAAACTATATGCCAGCGAATGCCACCAACATCGCAAATGCCAGATGGTCGGTTTCACCGGCAAACTCCCTGATCATGCTCGGAACGGGCAGATTTCAGGCGTTAAATCCGGGAAGGTGTACGATCACGGTTCAGGTGGATAAGGTTATGCAGTCGATCTCCGTTCAGGTCATTCCGTTGCCGAAACAGATCAGGATGGCTCCCGAAATCAGGATAAAATTAAATTCTTCACCGGTGCCATTTCATGCAACCTTGGAACCGATTGGCTCCGGGTGCAGGAGCATAAGTGTGAAAGTGCTTGATTCGTCGATTGCCAGATGGGATCCAAACAGCAAATCCGTGATTGCGATGGATGAAGGGGACACGACGCTTGAAGTCTCGGCACTTGATGCGAATGGGAAAACCATTCTGCGACAGACCTGTAAGGTGATTGTTCTGCCGGAAAACGACATTGTCACACCGCCGACCTATCCAACGATCATTGTTGTCTGTGCGATTCTTGCAATCCTCACAGCGACAATGGTGCTGTCTTTGTTGGCTAGTATCTGCGGGGAAATTGTCTCTTGGCTTGAGATTACCCGGAATATAGGTCCGGTCTTAAAAAAGAATGGCACGAAGCAGAATCAAATCGAACTTGGAATTGGTGTCGCCGGAGCTTTGGGCTGTATCGTATCACTTATTTTTTATATGAATTTGGGGTAATAAAACGAGATAATAACGCAATTATAAAACGGAAAAGGGGGATGGACGATGATGTCACAGATTTCAGGTACGGGTTTACAGCAGTTGGGAGGCTCCGTCTCTGCGGTAAAAGATTTTCTTTCCAAGTCCTATATGCAGTCTTTTGTGAATCCGAGCTGTCAGGTCTTAGGCATCTCCGATCCTGTCAGGGTGAAACGGGGAATTCGGTTGTTGAGAATCCAGCAGATCGCAATCAGTGACGAGGAAGTCACCTCTCGCCTCACAACTGTGTATCAGACGATGAATGCCTTAGTCAACAGTTGCTTTATGATGATACAGGGAACTGTGGACGGGATTTCTCTGTATATCGGTTTTCAGTCGGATGCTCCGGGCACTGCCGAGAAAGCGTTGATTCAGACTCTAACCGGCAATTTTCCGGGAATGGTTATGAAGTCTTTGAATGCCACAAAAATCGATGAGATCATGGGCAGAATGAGCTCCAATCTGAGTCAGGGCTTGAAAACGGTGGGCGCGGTGTCGGTTGTGCCATCTTCAAGGGAAGAGAGTGTTTCGAGCGCAGATGTTCAGGGAATGGAGAAATTCATGGATACAATGCAGGGAAAAGAATTTACCGCCCTGATTATTGCGACTCCGTATTCAAAAGATGTGATCGATCGCAGAATCCTGTCGCTTGAGGCAATCTCAACAGCGCTCTCTCCGCTCGAACAGATTTCGGTTCATGATACCCAGAGCCAGAGTACGGCACTGACCGATACAACGGCTCAGACCTTGTCGCAGACAATCAGTAACAGCATCAGTGAAGCGTATTCCGTGACGAATAGCAATGGCGTATTCTCTTCAAGCGGAAATGGAAATGCGTTTACGATCACGCCGTTGGGTCTGGGTATCTCGTTTCAAAAACAGCAGGCGAATGGAATGCAGACAGGGAGATCGGTTGGCATCAATTACGGACGACAGAGCGGGAGTGGGATCGGAAAAGCGGATATGACGAGTACAGCACTTCAGAAGTCTACGGGATCTTCGAGAACGATTGTCCGGACGGAGACAAACAAGGAGATTCAGGATTTGAGAGTCAAATTGGACAAGCAGATCAACCGACTCCGGGAAAGCGAAAGTCAGGGACTCTGGGATTGCTGTGGATACTTCATCTCGAATGCCAATGACACGACGATTGTTGCGACAAACTCCTTCAGAAGTATTGTCACAGGAGATAACACGGATGTGGAACAGTCGGTGATTGATCTGTGGCAACCGACACGACCGGGGGATTTGAATTCCAACCACCAGAATATTCAAAACCTTACGGACACGCTGTCCATGGGAGTTGCACCAGTCTTTTTTGTGGGAAATGCGCCTCAGAGAATGGAGAGCATTGTCACCGGAAAAGAACTCTCACGGATGATGAATCTGCCATTAAAATCGTCGGGCACGGTCTCAGTGATGCACATGGCGACGTTTGGAAGAAACATTCATCTGATTGGAGGAAAAGACAGAAACGTATTTGAACAGTCCAGTTTTCCGGTGGGAAATGTGATGCATATGGGACGAATCGATGGAAATACGAGAACCCGTCTCGAATTGCAGAAACTGAATGCACACACTCTCGCCGTCGGGGCAACCGGAGTGGGAAAGACGACCACGATCGGAGATATTTTGTACCAACTGCACGGAAATAACATTCCATTCACCGTGATTGAACCAGCCAAGGGAGAGTATGGAGAGTTGTGGGGAAAACTGCCCGGAATGGATATCTACTCGACGACTCCATTTCGGTATCGGATGCTGAAAGTGAATCCATTTGCATTTGAGAAGAATGTCCATATCTTAAATCATATGGAGCGGTTGATCAGTGTGTTTTCGACCGCGTGGCCGTTGTACGCGGCTCAGCCGGCAGTATTGAGAGACTGTGTGAGAATGGCGTATATCCATTGCGGATGGGATCTGACAAATTCGATCTGTCTCAAAGGGAAAAGGGTATTTCCAACCTTTATGGATGTGCTTGCCGAACTGCCGAAAGCGATCGAGAGGAGTAAGTTTGTTGGCGAGGCAAAAGGAACGTATGAGGGGGCGTTGCAAACCAGATTGTCGATGTTGACTGAGGGGATTTTTAAGGAAATATTTTGCAGTGGATATGATATTCCAGACCGTGATTTGTTCGACAAAAATGTGATCATTGATCTGAGTCGATTGGGTTCTCAGGAGACGCTGTCGCTGATTATGGGAGTCTTGTTGATTCGCCTGTATGAACACAGAATCAATCAGGGAAAGAAGAACCGACTCTGTCATGTCACGGTTTTGGAGGAAGCTCATAACATCTTGAAGAAATCGTCCTCCGTGCCACAGGGGGAAGACAGCCCTTCGATTGGCAGTAAATCGGTGGAGGTTCTGACAAAATGTATCACGGAATTGAGATTTACCGGAGAGGGATTCATCATTGCCGATCAGTCGCCGGGAGAACTTGATCCGACTGCGATGAAGAACACTTCCACGAAGATCGTCATGAGACTTCAGGATGCGACGGATCAGACCGCAGTGGAATCTGCGTTGTCGTTAGATGAGGAGCAGGTCTTGGAACTTTCAAAACTGGATAATGGAGTCGGTGTTGTCTTTCAGGAGGGATGGATTGAGCCGGTATTGACGAAGTTCGATTTTTACAAGAATCCGTATGCGGTGGCTCCGACAGATCTGAGTTTTCAGCCAGAAGTGGAGTATGCAGATCTGTGTGAGGTTCGGGGATTTTTAATCAAAGAGATTGTCGGGCAGTTTAACAGAAACGTCTATGACAAAAACGAACTCATTAGAAAACTTCATTGTATCCGTGATTTCAGCAAATGGAAAATTGATGATTATATTGCCCTGTTTGAGAGATGTCAGACCGAGTATGAGAGCATCCGATTATTCTGGGATTCCAATCGCGTGAAGTATCCCTATTACGGAAAGATCATTCGGGAACTGATCAATGGCGCCAATCTCTTTGAAGTCCGTCCATTGCCCAAAGTTGACCCGAAGACGATGCAAAAGCCCTATTCCAAGGATCGGCAGTATAGGGCGAGATGCGAGCGCTGGAAAGACGATGCAATGATCGCACTGGATCAGTATGCTTATCATCTTACAGACGCAGAAAAAGAAACGATTCTTCGACTGCTTTTACTGGCAGATGGGGAGAAGAAATCCGATCAGATTACCGTGTGTGCAAGTTGTTTCATGAAATGATTTATGAGATAAGAGATTGAAAGAAATGATGGAGAAAGTGATCGAAAGAAATAATCAAATGATCGTGGAGGGATTGATATGGGTGGAGACAGTGGTGAGGGTGGACATAGTGAAGGATATAACACAGAATCGAGTGACAGCAACATCGAGAGCAGTGTAGAGAATTCTTCCAATTCAGAGATTGATGCAGAAGCAACGGACGACGAGCTGGATCTTGCATTTGGGGAGGAACAGTCTGAAAAAAGAGAGACAGAGACGGGAGATGAAAACAGCGAAACAAAGGAGACGGGCAAAGAGAATCATGATAAAATAGAAGATCATACGGAGAAAATAGAAGACGGTACGGAGGGCGAGGTGGAGGACGGAGAAATATCAGAAAAAGATATTTCCGAGTTGCCTCCAAACGTTCAGGAGTCTTATCACCGCTATGTGGAGGACGGTTGGAATGGACCGCACAATGATGCGACACCGGGCACAAAAGGTGGAGGGGAGTTTTCAAATCGGGATGGCGATTTGCCGACGGTGGATAACAAGGGAAAACCGATCACCTATAAAGAGTATGATGTGAACAATAAGCCCACAGATGGAAGCAGGCGCGATCACGAACGCTTCGTTATCGGAAGTGATGGTTCGGTGTATTACAGCGGGGATCATTACAATTCATTTACCAAAATAAAGTAGAGGAGGGAATGAGATGGCAAACAGAATTCTCAGACGGGAAGAGATGACATATCCGGTGACCTACTATGAGGAGAATCCATTTCTGATTGTTGTGTTAAATGGAAATGAGATTCTCGACAAGACTGCTTTTTTTAAGGCGATGGAGACTAAGATGCGGTTTCCGGGAACGTGCAAAAATAAGTTCAGTCGTTTTGACGACTGGATGACAGACCTGTCCTGGATCCCGGCAGATCAGGGCATCTGCCTGATTGTAAATAATGATTCAAAGTTTCTTTCTTCGGATCCTGTTTTTAAGGAAAATCTGATGGAGGACTTTCGCGACAACATTCTTCCGTTTTGGGAGAAGGAAGTTCTTCACTGTGTGAAAGATGGAAAGACGCGCCGTTTTGATATGATATTAAATTAATTGTGATAGGAAATGAATGGGGAAGGATGAAAAATGCCAATATCAATTAAGAAAAACAGACAGGTTTTTGATGAAGCAGGTAGTGCTTATGTGGTCGGTGACCTGATCTATGCAGTTTCAGAGAGTACGAAGATTTACAGCGTAACAGGTTCCGAGGAAAATGTTTACGTTGAGGTTGCGGAAGTTCATCAGAACAGACACGTTGTCAGGAGAATGAGCGACGAGTTGGTGGAACGACCACATTTGACAAAAGAGCAGAGATTTGAAAATATGCTGTGGCCGGAAAAACTCGTGAAAGGCGAATATGACTCTGGATTTACCGGTTTTATAAGCCGGAATCCACATGTAGAAGGAAATCATTTTGTATCTCTGGCAGAAGTCATAGAAGAGCGAAAGAAAAAGAAAACACTCTCACACGAAGAACGAAAATATTACTTGAATCTTGGAATTCAGCTCGCAGAGATCATTGAGATTCTTCATAAGGGAGAGCATGTTATCGGCACGCTGTCGCCGGATAAGTTCTGGGTATCGGAAGCGGGAATCGTCTATTCGTTTCTCACCTACCAGTTCTCCTACGAGAATGTAAATGAATTCGATTCCCCGCAGTATGTTGCCCCGGAATGGCTGAGTCAGAGAAACCGGGAGAGAATCATTTTTGACCAGAAATCCGACTCCTTTTTGTATGCGCTGATTTTGTTTCAGTTGCTGACGGGCAAGTATCCGTTTGTATCCGACCGCGATATTTCTGAAGTGAAAAAAGAAGAATTGTGGGAGCAGATGGTTGACGGAAAAAGTTTGTACTTCTGGGAAGATGCAAACATCATGAACACAATTGAGGAAGCGTTGCAGGGTGTAAAACCGGAGGTTGAAGCATTATTCAAAAGAACGTTTGATTATTGTGGAGATGAAAAATACGATGAGTCGAGAGCTTCGATTGAGGAGTGGTTGGATGCCTTGAAGGAGGGCAACGATTAACAGCTGTTAGCACATTCTTTGCTTTAGGGGGAACTACAATGAGTCATACATATGAAAAGTTAGATGGATACAGGTTCTTGTGTAAGATCTTCGCCCTTATTTCCAGAAATACGCGTATGAGAGAAATCTTTCAGGAGAACGTGGACGATATTTCAAACACTGCCAATGATGAGATTGTCATGACGTATCTTGCGGAAAACTGGGATCGATTTTCTTCTATGGTTTTAAAGCGCGAGCCAGAAATTCACGATTGTATTTTGAATCACTTTGAGCGATTCCATTCGGGAAAAGGTGAAGGAAAGACGTTAGGAGATTATCACTGGCAGCTGTGGAAGACACAGACGGTTAAGGCGCTTGTGAGAGAGCGAAAAGAGACGAGAGATCCTCAGGTTGCATTTGGAATTGCGGAGACTCTTGCGGTAGGACTGGGTCAGAGCAATCAGGATTTCTATATTGGTCTGAATGAGGCTAAGAAAATTCTGTTTCTCTGTCTGGAATACTTTGAGTATGAAGATATTGAATTCATTCCGGAAGAATGTTTTGAGGAAGAAACAGAAAAAGAGAATTTCCGAAAACTTCTCTTTTCGGCGCTGTATAGCACTTTGTTGTATTTGTATCCGGCGAACAATGGAATTGCTCGCAAGAAAAATTTTGAAAGTGGAACCGTCACGATTCTTGAAGTCATACAGAGTGATACCGGTTCCAAGTTGTTCACTGCATTTCAGAATGTCGCCGAGGCAAAAACGATTGCAGAACAGTTGTGGGGAAATTTGAAAATGGACGGGCAGTGTCTGTCTGTATCGGGTGCAGGAAAACTTCCAATGTCGGAGTTTTATATCATTCCGGATATTGTCTCGAATAGACGGATGGGGATATTGACGTGTGAGAATGGACAGGCTGTGCGTTCCTTGATCGAAGGAAGATCTGGTTGTGGAAAAAGCACGTTGGCAAAAATGATTGCTTTGATTTGCCAGAATGATGAGAATGATGTTTTGGAGACTGGCAAATACAGAGAACTTGCGAGCAAGCTGGATTTGCGAAGAAAGATGTGGCCCATTATCCTCGATTGCAAAGAGCTGAGAAGTGAGGAGCTAGAGGATGGGCTTATTTGTGCCGGACTCAGACAGATGGTGTCGAGAGCGAATCAGAACGGTGCAGGGATAAACTATCGTCATTATCAGGAATGTGAACCATACCTGTTGGCATTCTGCAATCATAAAATTATGCAGGAAGAACTGTTAGTGATCGTGGATGATTATTCTAAAATACCGGAGAATTGCATCACGGAATTTAACAGACTGCTCAGGGAATTGTGTAAGCGTTTGACCCTGCACGTTGTTGTGATTACAGATACCTTAAAGCCATCTGAAAAGTTTCGACTGAATGAGGCTTTTTATGGTTCTCATAATGAGTTTGCATGGCGAGAGATCTATCCTGATCTGACGTATGTGTCGTCGGTTGTAAACACATGGGGAGAATGCGATGATTCTACGATAAAGTTAGACCCTTTTGTTCAGTTGTATGTAAATACACCGAGACGTCTCTTTCGGTATGCACAGGCATTGCTTAATGACGAGAGCATTTATTCAATTGTGGATTCCTCTTTGGAGGAGGAGCTCGATCTGCGAAAGCGATACATTCGTTACAGAGACGAGTATCCGGAGTTTTTCCGATCACTTACTTTGCGGGCGCTGAGAGAGCGAAAAGAAAAAGAGCGGAAAAGTAGCAAATTAACGATCAGTGAAAAGCAGGCAAGAAAAGTCAAAAATGAGAATGAATCGTGGAATGAGATCTGGTCATGTATCGAGACAGAATCGATCCTGCTTGAACAGTGTGATACGGTAAACAGCCTGGAATTCAGTACACCTCTCTATCTCTATGATGTGCTGATGAATTACTATTTAGAGATTCTTCAGGATAAGATTTCGGATCGTGGTTCCGAGTCATTTTTGGAAGAATTTTCGTGTCTTTCCTGTATGGAATTTGCGTATGTGTTAGGTCTGCTTTTTAACAAACTCTATGAGGATAGGTTTGAGAGGATTTCGGATTTAAAGGTGGAATATTTTGTGAAAGCCGTTGTGGCGAAACTGTTTGAGGTCGAGACGATGGAGGATCTTGAATACTGCCAGTGGGCGGTATCGTTTCTGATGGAAGAAAACTACAAGACAGCGTTTATTCACAGTGGAAATCCTGCTCGCAGGGAGAGAATCTGGCGGGTATTGCAGAGAGCATATATTTCGTTGGAGGTATGCAAGGATGCATTTTGCGACTGCGGATTGTTAGCCCCGCAGGTAGATATAGATTAACATCATAAATATGTCAGTGCCACAAATATGTTAATAGTCTAATATATTTGTGACACTGACAGGAGCAAAAAGGGTATATTTCGGACCAACTTTTCAGGTTTTCGCGATGTACTCTTTTTTTGGTGTTTGGTAAAATAAAGTTAATCAATTGGGAGGAGTTATCAAGTTATCCCAAAATTACAAAAGGAGGACGCCATGCCATATCAGATTAAAAGAGAAAAAGGGCAGATTGTAAATCCAGCAGAACGCCATTTACCAGCAGTAATTCTTATTGATTGCGAAGACAGGGAAAAAGCAAAAGAGGCAGTTGAAAAGTTTTTGAGTACAATTAGGGATGATTCGCTTGCAAGTGGCAGAGTGGAGCTGAGCTTTATTGATGTGGACGCTCAAAATACGATTCAGGAGTTTCAGCCGGCGATTGACTATTCAACTGAGCAAGAGGAAGGCAAAGTTTTTGTGAACTTATTAAAAAGGGATCCGGCAGTCTGGATTTATCGTTTAGATAATCCGTTAAATCTCGCCATGAAATCGATAGAGAATCGAATTGATGAGTACAATCAAGTCGGAGTTTCCTATTATCGTCCATGGATCATGTTATTTTCGGATAGAAAATATGATTTTGATGGGGAAAATGCGAATATTAGCGATGAGGCTCTTAAAAAATTTAAAGACAATCAGGCAAATCAACGCTTTATTTTTATTCCAGTAGCCACGAATACGGGAGTAGAGGTAAGCGGTTTTCAGAGATTGTTTCAGGATCCAGAAAAAGCATTTCTGATTGACCCGAAAAAAGATTCCTTTAAAGACGTCTTTATCTGGTTATCCCAAAGCGCATGTGTGAGATTTTCTGATGATGCTCCAGAAATACATGAGTTTTTTAAAGAGGATTTTGGTGATTCGGATCGGATTCCTGAAAGAAACTCTTCTGCGGGAAAGAGAATGGTTGAACACTCTGAGAAAATGGCAACCTATATAGATGCTTTTTTGGAACTCTTAACCCAAAATGACTATTCGTATGAGATCGCGGAGGATGATTTGGGCGGTGTATTCGTAGACTTGGGTGGCAGGTATTCAAAGTATGATATTAACGTATCGATGATAGGAAAAGTTGTCAGGATTTCCTCAGGAAAAAAGTGGTATATCCGGATGAATGATTTAGATAGATATTGTTTCTCAGAATATCCGCTTCTCAAGAGCGATTTTGAACTGGATATGGGGAATGATAAATGGAGGATAACATTTGAACATGTCGTCTTTTTGCATGCAGATCCTGTTGTGTTTGGTGAGTATCTTTTAACGTTGATTGTCAAATTCAATGAGGAGATCGAAGCGATTGTAACGAGGGGGCATCTTGACAAGGAGGAGAGGATTTGCCTTCCCCCAACGCCCAGTTATTTTACCGTAGGATTATAAAAAGATAATAATTACTATTTTCACGATATAAATTTGGTAGCAAGTTATTCATTCTGAGGAGCAATGTTCAAGGAAAATAGGATGTACTTTGATAAGACGGCATAGTACAATAAAGACATCACAGAGAGGAACACTTAGATTTCACAAAGTTCATAAGTTTATAAAGGAAAGGGAGGTATTTCATATGCCAGTACAGTTTACAAAAGATCCGTTACCAACAAAGAACCAGGGAGAGCGTCACATTCCAGCAGTCCTTCTTGTAGATACTTCAGGATCTATGAGTGGTGCGCCGATCGAGGAATTGAATCGGGGGCTTCGCGAGTTTGGAAACGCACTTCAGGAAGATTCACTTGCTTTGGGAAGAGCGGAGGTTTGCATTATCTCTTTCAACAGTTCCGTTGAGACGGAAATGGGATTCCGCCCTGCTGTTGATTACGAGGCTCCGACACTTTCCGCCACTGGACTTACTTCTTTTAACGAAGCAATTCAGGCAGGTCTTGATGCGATTGAATCGAGAAAAAAGGAGTATAAAGATCAGGGTATCTCTTATTACAGACCGTGGTTGTTCGTCCTCACAGACGGCGCTCCGACAGATACCAGCCTTGAGGCTTCTGCGAAGAGCAGACTTCAGGATGCGATCAGAAACAAGAAGGTGACCTACATGCCAATGGGAATCGGTGATGGCGCAGACACCCGCAAGCTCCAGGAGTACTATCCGGATGAGGCGGCCACAAAGCCAGTTCTCAAGGCAGATGCAAAGAACTTTAAAGAGGCGTTTGTGTGGTTGAGCGCAAGCATCGGTCTGATCTCCAAGTCTGATCCGAATACGACGAGTCAGGTAAATCTGCCTCCGACTCCGAGCATGATTACCGTGGGAATCTAATAAATAAAACAATTCGGGATTGTTAGCTGGTTAAAAGAGGATGAGTACTTGAGTAGGTACTTGAAACATTCTTTTTCAATCAGCTAACAATTTTAGAAAGGAGTTGTTTATTGCGAATGTGGCCTTTTGATAAAGACAAAAAGCAATCCGATTATGAACCTTCTCGGCTTAAAAAAATCGCCCCCCAAAAGGGAAATCTCGATCAGAGCGATACGTTTGAGTGTATCGCAGACGAGGAGAGTGAAAAAGGAGAAAAGGGCGAAAAGAACGAGAAGAACAAAAAGAGCGGACAAGCTGTGGACGCAGGTCAGAGTACAGCCACAGCTTTAGTTATTAAGAGTGATAATATCAGAGATACTACTGGCGATGATGACGAGGTGATGTTTCCGCCAGAGCCGGAATTAGATCCTCTTGTATATGGAATCACTGGTGGCGTTTCTTATTGGGGATTTTCTCAGAGAGGAGAATCTCATATCGGAAATGGTACGCCTTGTCAGGATCGATGCGTGATCGATGTGGTGAATAGTTCGCCATTGATTATTGCAGGAATTGCGGATGGCGTGGGAAGCTGTATGCTGTCACATTATGGAGCCGCAACTGCAACTCGATCGGCTGTGGACTATTTGAAAAAAGAACTGATCGCATACAAGGGGAGTCTTGATGATGCCTATGTCGGAGATTTGTTGAGATCTGCGATGATGTGTGCTTATGAAGCGGTTCGCAAAGAAGCTGAAGAACTCGAGCAGTTGGAGTATTCCTTTCAGTCCACGTTGACGCTTGCAATCTATGATGGATCCACGCTCTTTTTCTCTCATGCGGGCGATGATGGAATCGTTGCAATTTTAGAGGATGGAACGATGGATCTTGCCACCGTTCGCAAAAAAGGAGAGGAAGCAAGCAGTGTAGTTCCGCTTCAGGGGTTAGACTGGGAAACGCGGAAATCGACGAATGTGAGTGCGTTTGTTATGGCGACAGACGGTGTGCTGGATGCCTTTGTCGGCGGTGAGGTGGAAGGAAACCGGATTTATTATCCTTTTATTGAACCGGCTGTGAAACCCGGACAGTTGACGGATGCGCAAGTCAAAGAAGTTGCAGAATTTTACTATCAGTACATGGCCGGGCCGGAATACCGTTCCAAGGTGACCGATGATCTCACAATGGTCGTGATTGCAAATCAGAAAAAGATTACAGCGGAGGATCTTCCCAAGTTTGATAAGGATGCCTGGGACAAGTATTCCGCAGAGAGAGAAGCGCAAATCAAGTCGGCATTGTACCCGGAAAATGAGTCAGAGAAGAATTGCAAAAATGGGAACACAGGTACAGCGTACTCAGCGCAGGAAACTTATAGAGACATGAGTTCGGGTAATGTAGGTAGTGCAGGCGATGCAGGAGAAATTTTCTGTGACTACTGTGGAGAGAAAGTTTCTTTGGAAAGGGCAAAATTCTGTCCGTATTGTGGGGCTGAATTAAGGTGGTCATCTAAGAATGATCGTTATGATACAGCGTCTCGATACAGAGATTTCAGTAAAGATTCCGACCCATATACAGATTCATATGCAGACTCATATACAGATTCGTATCAACAGACCTTACAGGGCGAGCTTCAGATTCCCACGATCACAAAGAGATATCCGGAACCGGTCAGGAAGGGGACGGGGAAAAAGAATTCGACGAAAAGTTCAAAAAAAAACGACGTTTATTTCTCAAAAGGAAATGGTAAAAAGAAGAGTTATAAAAATTATGACTATGATTTCGAGGAAGACAGATGGTGGTTTGATCTTGATCCCGTTACCTTTCTTTTGGGCGTAATCGTTGTGGCAATTGTGGTGATTTTTGCGTCCTTTTTCTTTCATTAGGAATTTAAGATTAGATCATTTTTAGATCATTAGAAAACCGTGATGATGGATTATATAGCGAAGCGAAAAGTGGGGGATAGGAATCTATGAGAACATTGTATGGAAAAAAAGGAACGATTTACCAGTTGAGTGAAAAAATTGGTGCCGGTGGAGAGGGAACGGTTTTTAAAATCTCCTCCGAGCATGGAAAAGTCGCAAAGGTATTTCATGACGGAAAATACAATCCAGATGTCATGAGGCGAAAAATCGAGACGATGATTTCCATGCCGATCAAGCCGGTCGTGGATGGAATTTTGCGGATGGCATGGCCGGAAGATATTCTGTTGGATGGAGATACGTTTGTGGGCTATGTGATGCCCTTAGTCGAAGCTCCATATGAAATTTTTCAGGTTTATCGAGACGATGCTGATCGAGACCGGATTCTTCCGGGATACACATGGAAATATTCGATTCAGTATGCGTATAATTTGTCGTGGATCGTGTGGTATATGCACTTGAATAATATTGTGATTGGCGATATGAATATGAAAAATATTCACATCAATGCAAAGGGACAGGTTGTCCTCATTGACTGTGATTCGTTTGACATCACCAATCCAAAAACGAAAGAGCATTTTCCGTGTACGGTTGGACTGCCGGAGATGCTTGCGCCGGAACTTCAGACTTGTGGAAATCTGGCGAATGGCAAGTTCTCAAAGGAGAGCGATGACTTTTCGCTTGCGATTCACATCTTCCGCTTGCTGATGAAAAATGCGGATCCGTTCGGCGCAAAACTGATCAGCAAGAAGAAATCATCCCGCAGTGCAGTGGATGCGAGTGGAGTGATTGTCAATGGCGAGTGTGTCTATGTGAGAAAAGTACCGGGAAAGGTGGCACCGGACTGGGTTCCGCCATTTGATATGCTTCCGGAAGATGTTCGGAATGCGTTTATAAAAACATTTAATTACACGTCTTTGAACGCATTGAAAAAAGTAAAAGACAGAACCACTGCGGAAGAATGGAACCGGATTCTTCTTAAGCTTGCACAGGCGGAACCGAATCCTAATCTGACGAAATGCAGTAGCAATCCAAGGCATATTTATCCGATTCACAACACGACTTGCCCCTGGTGTGGAACGCAGAGTATTATGCATGACAATGGACTTGCCAAAAAAGTGAGAAGCTGGCTGGGATATTGATG
>SKED01002146.1_pt1 | contig 14771 bp, 10 predicted proteins | sample 4826651 | NCBI WGS metagenome assembly SKED01 (sample SAMN11008818, study PRJNA524170) | human gut metagenome | biome: Human fecal sample; material: Feces; isolation source: fecal sample from pouch patient p19 | host: Homo sapiens | place: Israel: Tel-Aviv | collected 2016-06-28
CAGCAGACATTATAATTTAATGCTTTTATCTTAAATTTTTTACAATAATAAATATTAGGAGACATTCATGGAAAAAAATATATTAATCATTGAAGACGACAAAGATATTCGAGAAGGAGTAAAAATTTTATTGGAAGGAGAAGGTTATTCCGTTGAAGAAGCTTCAAACGGTGCAGATGGACTGAAAAAACTCACTCCGAACACAAATCTAGTCATTCTCGATATTATGATGCCTGGCATCTCAGGATTGAAGACTTGTGAAGAAATCAGAAAAATTTCTTATGTTCCGATTCTTTTTTTAACTGCCAAATCAAAAGAATCCGACAAATTAATTGGATTTATGGCCGGAGCAGATGATTATCTTATAAAACCATTCTCTTATACTGAACTTTTCGCAAGAGTCAGAGCTCTTCTGCGCCGTCATCAGGTTTATGATCGAGAAATATTGCAAATTCAGAAAGAAGAGTGGATTGAAACCCATCAGATACGCATCAATTCTACAAAAAACATTGTGTTCCAACAAGGGAATGAAATTCAATTAACCGAAATAGAGTACAAAATATTGCTTTTATTAATACAGTACCCCACTAAAATATTTTCTCTTCAAAATCTCTATGAAAGTATTTGGGAAGAACCTTTTATAAGTACTTCGGCTAATACTATTATGGTACATATAAGAAATCTTCGGACAAAAATTGAAGAAAATCCTCAAAAGCCTAAAATTATTCAAACTGTTTGGGGAAAGGGGTATCGTCTTGGTTAAATTAAAACGCAACAGTCTTACGAAAGAAATCATTTTCTTAGTTTTATCTGGTTTTGCAGCAGCTTTTATTCTCTTTTTGATCCTTTTTCAGGTAGGAACAACTTTGCTAAGTGAATATTTTGCCAGTTCAAATTTCATCTATAATTCAGAAACATCGTACATTAATGAGCTCACAGAATTTGTTCATAAGAAAAAGCTTGCTGCAACAGATACCGACCAACTTGGCGATTGGGCTCATCAAAAGGGAATTCGGCATTTTACTATTTCTCGCGAACGAGTATTAATCTATGACAGCACCTATTCAAACTCTATCGTTCTGGGAAATACTTCTGAATCGGATACTTTACATTACAATTGGCAATATTTTCATACTGTATCTTTTTCTGATGGAGATGCAGACGTTTACATTTATGCGAATTATGAATGGAAGTATTATCTGTTATACTATATAGCTGCCGCATTTATCAGTATTTTTCTATGGATCTTACTTTTCGCTATTGGAATCGGAAAAAAGGTGAACTATATTCAACAGCTAAGTTCTGGTGTAACACAAATTGAATCAGGTGCATTAGACTACGAAATTCCTATAAAGGGAAATGATGAATTGGCCACTCTTGCACATGGCTTAAACGAAATGCGTCTTTCCTTGATTGAAAAGCAACTAAAGGAAGCTCAAATGAAATCTACCCAGGACCAGCTTGTACTTAGTATGGCTCATGACTTAAGAACACCTTTAACTGGTCTTATGACATTTTTAGAAATTGCCAGAAAGCAAAACTCCTTGAATGAATGCACAGACTACATTAGTAAAGCTTATGTCAAGACAACACAGATACGTGATTTATCTAACCAGCTCTTTGATTTTTTTCTAATCAACTCAGAGAATCCTATGAAATTAGAGGAGCCGGAAAATGTAGAATATGCATTAGGAGAATACCTTTCCGAACTATGTGGATTACTGGAAATGGACGGATATCATGTTTCTATAGAAAAACTCTACTGGGAACCGGTACAGATACAAATATGCACAGATTTTGCTGGACGGATTATTAATAATCTTGTTTCTAATATTAAAAAATATGCCCATCCTGATCTGCCAGTTTTTCTGATTTCTGAATACACTAAGACATCTGCCTGTATTACCATCCAAAATACGATCGCTGTTCCTGATCAATTTGTACACGGGACAGGCATTGGTGTAAAAAATATACATGCTATGATGCATCAGATGAATGGACTTTGTCAGGTAAATATTGAATCCGATTCTTACTCTATTACCTTGAAATTTCCAGTTATTTAAAAAATATCCTGACAAGCACAGATTTTTCTGCATCCTGTCAGGATATTCTGTTTTTAAATTCCGATTTTCTTAAAGAAGCTTATGCTCCTATGTACAATCTTCCTTCTATTATTTATTTCTCAGATATTCATCGATACCTTTGGCACCTGCTTTACCAGCTCCCATAGCAAGGATAACTGTAGCAGCTCCTGTAACAGCATCTCCTCCGGCGAATACGCCTTCTTTAGATGTCTGTCCATTCTCTTCCTCTGCAACGATACACTTTCTGCGGTTTGTCTCAAGTCCCTTTGTTGTAGAAGAGATCAGCGGGTTTGGTGATGTACCAAGAGACATGATAACTGTATCAACTTCGATGTCGTACTCAGAGCCATCAATTTCAACCGGACGTCTTCTTCCGGAAGCATCTGGCTCACCAAGTTCCATCTTGATCACTGTCATGCTTGTGATATTACCATTCTCGTCAACATTGATCTTCTTCGGATTTGTAAGAAGATCGAAGATGATTCCTTCTTCTTTTGCATGATGAACTTCTTCAGCTCTTGCAGGAAGCTCTGCTTCACTTCTTCTGTATACTACATGAACTTCTGCGCCAAGACGAAGAGCTGTTCTTGCAGCATCCATAGCTACGTTACCACCACCAACAACGGCTACTTTCTTACCGGCAGCGATCGGTGTATCGTAATCATCACGGAAAGCTTTCATCAGGTTACTTCTTGTCAGGTATTCATTTGCGGAGAATACTTCGTTTGCATTCTCTCCCGGAATTCCCATGAACATTGGAAGTCCGGCACCGGATCCGATGAATACTGCCTCGAATCCTTCTTCTTCCATCAGCTGATCGATTGTTGTGGATTTACCGATAACAACGTTTGTCTCGAATTTAACACCGAGCTCTTTTACTTTCTCGATCTCTTTTGCAACGACTTTCTGTTTTGGAAGACGGAACTCAGGAATACCATATACAAGTACTCCACCGAGCTCATGTAATGCTTCGAATACTGTTACATCATATCCGAGTTTTGCAAGGTCTCCGGCACATGTAAGTCCGGACGGGCCAGAACCGATAACAGCTACTTTGTGACCGTTCATAGTCTCTGCGCCTTCTGGTTTGATATCGTTCTCAAGTGCATAGTCAGCAACGAAACGCTCCAGTTTTCCGATAGAAACAGGCTCACCTTTGATTCCACGGATACATTTTCCTTCACACTGGGATTCCTGTGGGCAAACACGTCCACAGATAGCCGGAAGTGCACTGGATTTACCAATGATCTTGTAAGCTTCTTCGATATTTCCTTCTTTTACCTGCTGGACAAATGCTGGAATGTTGATGGATACAGGACAGCCCTGGATACATTTTGCATTCTTACAGTTAAGGCATCTTGTAGCCTCTTCCATTGCTTCTTCTTTGTTATAACCGAGACAAACTTCTTCAAAGTTTGTTGCGCGTACTTTTGGATCCTGCTCTCTTACAGGTACTTTTTTCATCATATCAGCCATTATTCGTCACCTCCACAATGTCCGCATCCGCCGTGATGTGTATCGCCTTCCTGAAGCTTCAGCATTGCGCGTCCTTCTTCAGATTTGTACATCTGGCTTCTCTTCATTGCCTGATCAAAGTCAACAAGGTGTCCGTCGAACTCTGGTCCGTCAACGCATGCAAATTTAATCTCATCTCCAACCTGAAGACGGCAGGCACCACACATACCTGTTCCGTCTACCATGATCGGGTTTATGCTGACGATTGTCGGAATCTCAAGTTTCTTTGTTAAGAGACAGACGAATTTCATCATGATCATCGGTCCGATTGCAACGCAGACATCGTATTTATTTCCGTTGTTTACAAGTTCTTCTACCATAGTTGTAACCATTCCTGCGTGTCCGTAAGAACCGTCATCTGTACATGGGTAGTAGTTGCCTGCAACAGCTTCCATCTGATCTTCAAGGATCAGCATATCTTTTGTCTTAGCACCAACGATAACATCAGCATCGATTTCGTGTGCTTTTAACCATTTTACCTGTGGGTAAACCGGAGCAGCCCCAACTCCACCGGCTACAAACAGCATCTTCTTATTCTTAAGGGACTCAAGGTCTTCATGAACAAACTCAGAAGCGCATCCAAGCGGACCTGTAAAGTCACGGAAACTGTCTCCGGCTTTGAGTTCTCCCATTTTCACTGTAGAAGCTCCAACTTCCTGGAAAACGATTGTGATTGTTCCTGCTTCTCTGTCATAATCACAGATTGTCAGCGGAATACGTTCGCCTTTCTCGTCCATTTTAACGATGACAAACTGACCAGGCTGACAGTGACTTGCTACACGTGGTGCATGAACATTCATCAGATAAATCTTATCAGCCAGTTTTTCAGCTTTTAATATCTTATACATGTTTTTCCTCCTTGTAAATAAATCGACGTTATTGTCTTCAAACATTGTGTAAACAATAACAACTCGCTCTTTGTTAATAATACGACACTTCAGCTATGAATTCAAGTAAAACATACGGGCAGACACACAATTTCATGCATCTACCCGTATTGTTTAAGACAAGTTTACAGCGTTATCTTATTTTATAAGAACACTGAAACCTTTATTAATTTTTGATTTTAGAAATCAACTTCTGTTCCGTAGTATGTACATGTAAGAAGTTTAGCCATAGCAGCCGGATCGATTGCACGTGGGTTAGATCCTGTACAGGCATCTCCTACAGCCAGTTCTGCAATCTTGTCAACTTTTTCTTTGAATTCTTCTTCATTGATTCCGAAGTCTTTCAGAGTCTTAGGAATGTTCAGTCTTACATTGAACTCATCAATCTTCTCAACAAGGCTGTTGATCAGAGCCTGCTCAGATGTTCCGGCAAGTCCCATTCTGCGTGCGATTTCAGCATAACGTTTTGCAGCTACAGCGTCTTTGGCGTTGTATTTGATAACGTATGGAAGGTAAATTGCGTTAGCACATCCGTGCGGAATATGTCCTGTAGAGAATGCAGCACCTGTTTTATGAGCCATTGAATGAACGATACCAAGTAATGCATTAGAGAATGCCATTCCTGCAAGGCACTGTGCATAATGCATCTGCTCTCTTGCAACCATATCACATTTGTAAGATCCTGGCAGATAATCAAGAACCATCTCAATTGCCTGCAGTGCAAGTGGATCTGTGAAAGGTCCGTTCAGTGTGGATACATATGCTTCAATTGCATGTGTAAGAGCATCCATACCTGTATATGCAACCTGTTTAACCGGGAGTCCTGCAACAAGGTCAGGATCAACGATTGCAACATCTGGTGTGATGTTGAAGTCAGCCAGTGGATATTTCACACCAGTCTGATAGTTTGTGATAACTGAGAATGCTGTAACCTCTGTAGCTGTTCCTGAAGTTGTAGGAATTGCTGCAAATTTAGCTTTCTGTCTCAGTTCCGGGAAGCTGAATGGTGTGATCAGGTCTTCAAAGGAGATCTCCGGGTACTCATAGAATGCCCACATAGCTTTCGCTGCATCGATTGGTGATCCACCACCCATAGCAACGATCCAATCCGGCTCGAAAGCACGCATTGCTTCTGCACCTTTCATAACAGTCTCAACTGACGGATCTGGCTCAACACCTTCAAACAGCTGAACTTCCATTCCGCCTTCTTTCAGATAATTAACTGCTTTATCCAGGAATCCCTGACGTTTCATAGAACCGCCACCAACTACAAGAATGGCTTTCTTTCCTTTCAGGTTCTTCAGTTCTTCCAGACATCCTTTTCCATGATAAATGTCTCTTGGTAAGCAAAATCTACTCATAACAAATCTCTCCTTTTTTATGTAGTATTGTTATTTTTTTAACAGATATTATTATAACTCTGTATGCTAAAAAAAGCAACCCTATTTTGGAAAATTTACATAACATTTTCCAAAATCAAGGTTACTTTCTAGTTACTTTACACAGTTTACTTAATATGTAGTAATATAGTTTCGTGTTGTTGCTTCCGTTGCTTTTCCATTTTTATCGTTCACGAGAATTGCTGAAAAAGTTGTTTGTGAATTTTCTGGCATATCAATGGGGTCAGTATATTTCTCAGAGGATGCGGTTGGAGTTGAACCGTCCATCGTGTAGTATGCCGTATATCCATCCGGTACCGTAATCGTGATCTGAGTGGCTGTACTATATTGTCCGGTTGATGGAGAAACTGCTGGAGCGTCTACAAGTGGAAATTCAATGGAATATTTCGCACTGGAAACAGCACTTGGTATTCCCTTTTTATTAACAGCAATTGCACGGATCTCTGTGTCACCTTCGGACTGAAGCAAAACAGCTTCTTTGTATTCTGTACTTGACTCCGTCGGATCAGAACCATCTGTTGTATAATAAATCGTTCCGCCTGTAGCAGATGTTAATGTTACCTGCTGTACTTCATCATAGGTTCCTTCTTTCAAACTGAATTCAGGAGCAGATGAAACATAATCATTCATAGCAGATAATACATTCTTATCTTCACAATCTTGCAGGAGATCAGAAATCTTATTCGGCTGTTCTGTTTTTTCATAGAATTTTACTGCAGCTTTATAGAGATTTACATTCGACGGTTGTGTCTCCAGTGCGTTGAGATAGACGCTCTCTGCACTGTCCAGATCATCCTGGGCAACATAGATATTAGCAAGTCCGGTATAAGCCTCTGCCTTTGATTTATCCTTTATAATTGCTCTGTTAAAATAATTCTCTGCAGAAGTATAGTTACTATTCTGCAGTGCGGCATTCCCTTTTTTGATCATGCCTGTATAGGAATTCTGATATCCGATATAAATTCCGACACCAACCAGAAGAATGAGCAGGAAAAAAACCGTAAGTAATTTTTGGCGTTTTTTTCTGGCAGCCTCTTGTTTTTTGATCTGCTGCAGGCGTCTGCTTTCAGTAGATGTCCGGCGCAGATTCTCTGTTGACTGACGGGCATCCTGATAACGCTTTGCATCTGTTTTCTGACGTTGTCTTTGCGCTCTCTGGCGTCGTAGCTGTTCTCTTCGCTCTTCTCTTACTTTATCCAGTTCCGCCTGGCTTAAGACGCGTGTGGAACTAGGATTTGATCGTTGATCTTGCCGATTTCTGTTCTGTTGGTTTTGGCTCATATTCTGCCTGCGGACTACATCTGCCTGGATCTGACGTGTAGCTCCGGCTACTGAGCCTTTCACTTCGCGTGCGAGTACGTCTTCCAGAGGGTTATAATCTGGTACAATCTGTACTTCAGCACCGCATACGGGACAAATCAACTGATCGTCTGGTATATTTGCTCCGCAATGTGTACACCTCATTTACAAGCTCCTCCTACTTACGAACTGTTTCAACGCAATTATTCATCAGCATTGCAATTGTCATTGGACCAACACCACCCGGTACCGGCGTGATTGCAGAAGAATGAGGTTCAACATCCGCAAAATCAACATCTCCGCAAAGATGGTTCGCTTCATCACGATGCATTCCTACATCGATGACAACAGCTCCCTCTTTGACATATTCAGATGTGATAAAACGCTCTTTTCCAATTGCAACAATCAGGATATCTGCTCGTTTTGCTACTTCTTTAAGATCTTTTGTTCGGGAATGTGCAACGGTTACAGTTCCGTTTTCACGAAGCAAAAGGGCTGCCATTGGTTTACCGACGATATTGCTTCGTCCAATGATCACACATTCTTTTCCTTCAATCGAAATATTGGATCTTTTCAAAAGCTGAATGATTCCGGCCGGAGTACAGGATAAAAATCCTTTTTCTCCGATCCAGAGTCTTCCAACACTTACAGGGTGGAATCCATCTACATCCTTATCCGGTGAAATCGTACGGATGATCTTATCTTCATCAATATGATCCGGTACCGGAAGCTGTACAAGAATTCCGTTTACGCTTTCATCTGCATTTAACTCTTCTACTAACTTGATCAGTTCTTCTTCCGAAGTCTCTTCCGGAAGTTCATATGATCTGGATTCTACCCCGATATAGGCGCATGCCTTTTTCTTGTTTCTGACATATACAGAAGAAGCCGGATCACTTCCTACCTGAATAACAGCAAGGCAAATATCAATGCCTTCTGCCTTAAACTGTGCGACTTCTTCTTTCAACTCATCTTTAATCTGCTGAGAGATTAATTTACCATCTATCAACTGTGCCATGTGTATCTCCTTAATTAATTATCTAACTCCATGAAAATAACTGGTATTGCCGGTCACAAAATACCATGACCGGCAGCCAATCATAAAAAACTTTAGAAAAGTCCAGTGATCTTTCCGTCATCTGTAACGTCGATTCCGTTTGCAGCAGGAACTTTTGGAAGTCCAGGCATTGTCATAACAGCGCCCGTCAGTGCGACAACAAAACCGGCTCCTGCACTTACATATACCTCGCGGATATGAATATCAAAGTTTTCAGGTCTTCCAAGCTTTGTAGCGTCATCTGAAAGAGAATACTGATTCTTTGCCATACAGATCGGGAAAGAACCAAATCCCATAGATTCAATCTTGGCGAGCTGTTTCTCAGCTGCAGGTTCATATACAACATCATGTGCGCCGTAAATCTCCTGTGCGATTGTACGAATCTTGTCTTTCAGAGAAAGCTCATCATTATAAAGCGTATGGAAATCACTTTCTTTTGTCTCAAGTGTCTCAAGAACCTTCTGCGCAAGATCTAAACCGCCTTCTCCGCCTTTCTCCCACACTTCTGAGAGGGCAAACTCGCATCCGCGTTCACGACAGAATTTTTCAATAAATGCATTTTCAGCATCCGTATCTGTTACAAATGAATTCAGTGTAACGATTACCGGTACACCGTATTTCTGAATATTTTCAATATGTTTCTCAAGATTTACAATACCTTTTGCAAGGGCATCCAGGTTCTCTTCTGCAAGGTCAGCCTTCGCAACGCCACCGTTATACTTTAATGCACGTACTGTTGCAACTAAAACTACTGCATCTGGTTTCAGACCTGCCATACGGCATTTGATATCAAAGAATTTCTCAGCGCCAAGATCTGCACCAAATCCGGCTTCTGTGACAGTGATGTCACTTAACTTCAGAGCCATCTTTGTTGCACGTACACTATTGCAGCCATGTGCAATGTTTGCAAATGGACCACCATGTACTAATGCCGGTGTATGCTCAAGTGTCTGGATCAGGTTTGGCTTGATCGCATCTTTCAGAAGTGCAGCCATAGCACCTGTTGCCTGAAGATCATCTGCTGTAACAGGTTCTCCCTTGAAATTGTAAGCAACAATGATTCTTCCAAGTCTGCGTTTAAGATCAGCAAGATCATCTGCAAGACAGAGGATCGCCATGATCTCAGATGCCACTGTAATGACAAAATGATCTTCACGGACCATACCGTCTGTTTTGCGTCCAAGTCCGACAACAATATTTCTGAGAACACGATCATTCATATCGACACAACGTTTCCATACAACCTGTCTTGGATCAATACCAAGTGTATTTCCCTGCTGGATATGATTATCGAGCATTGCTGCAAGAAGGTTGTTTGCTGAAGTGATCGCATGAAAGTCTCCTGTAAAATGCAGGTTCAGATCTTCCATAGGAACGACCTGGGCATATCCGCCACCGGCTGCTCCACCTTTGATTCCGAAACATGGTCCGAGAGATGGCTCGCGAAGTGCGATCATTGCTTTTTTCCCAAGTTTTGCAAATGCCTGTCCGAGACCTACAGATGTTGTAGTCTTACCTTCTCCGGCCGGAGTAGGATTGATTGCTGTTACAAGTACAAGCTTTCCATCCTCGTTATCTTTGATTCTGTTCCAGAGTTCATCGGAAAGTTTTGCCTTATATTTTCCATAAAATTCAAGTTCATCTTCTGAAATACCGGCCTGTACCGCTACCTCTTTGATGTGTTTCATTTCTGCTTCCTGTGCAATCTGAATATCTGTTTTCATCTTTCCCTCTCCTTTGTATCACTTTTGGTGTTTTTAGATTTTACGAAGTCTGATTCTGCATATATTCTGCAAATTCTTCTTTTGTCATAAGCACTTTTCTTGGTTTTGTTCCTTCCTCCGGACCTACAACACCGGCTTCACATAGCTGATCCATAATTCTGGCAGCACGGTTGAAACCAATCTTGAACATCCTCTGAAGCATACCAATCGATGCTTTTTCCTTGTCGATGATCAGATTCCCTGCATCTGCAAAATAGACATCCCTGCTGTTCTCGCTGTCCTGCTGTCCCGGAAGCATCCCCTGCCCCGGAAGATCTGCGCTGCTTGAAATCTGTTCTTCTAGTTCATTACTGTACGAGGTATTTCCGTTCTTGTCAATCAAATAATCAACAACTTTTTGAACTTCTTCGTCCGAGACGAAAGATCCCTGCACCCTGACAGGTTTTGGATATCCGGATGGATAAAAGAGCATGTCTCCCTTTCCCAGGAGCTTTTCGGCACCATTCATGTCGATAATTGTCCTTGAATCGACACCTGATGATACAGAAAAAGCAATTCGGGAAGGCATGTTTGCTTTGATCAATCCGGTAATAACATTTACAGATGGTCTCTGTGTTGCAAGAATCAAATGAAGTCCCGCTGCTCTGGCCAACTGTGCCAGACGACAGATAGCACCTTCTACTTCTCCCGGAGCAACCATCATAAGATCAGCAAGCTCGTCAATGATAATTACAATCTGAGGAAGCTTTTTCTGAATCTCCGGTCCGGTTTCCCCATGTTTGACCTTTTCATTAAAGCCCTTTAAATCACGTACATTGTACTGTGCAAAAAGTTTGTAACGCTTTTCCATCTCAGCAACTGCCCAGTTCAAAGCACCTGCCGCCTTCTTCATATCTGTGACAACCGGAATCATCAGATGTGGAATTCCGTTATATACACTTAGTTCCACAACTTTTGGATCGACAAGGATCAGTTTAACATCATCAGGATCTGCCTTATAAATAACACTCATGATCAGAGTGTTGATGCAGACAGATTTACCGGATCCCGTTGCACCTGCAACAAGAAGATGCGGCATCTTGGCAATGTCAGTCACAACAACCTTTCCGGCAATATCTTTACCAACTGCAAATGAAATTGGCGATTTACTGTTTTTGAACTCTTTTGACTCCAGCAGATCTCCCAGCATAACCGCTGTATTTTCACTGTTCGGAACTTCGATACCGACCGCGGCTTTACCAGGGATTGGAGCTTCAATTCTCAGATCTGCAACTGCAAGATTTAACTTGATATCATCTGCAAGTCCAACAATCCGGCTTACTTTTACGCCCTGTTCCGGTTGAAGTTCATATCTTGTAACAGATGGACCACAGCTTGCGTTTGTTACATGTACTCCAACTCCAAAATTCTGTAGTGTCTGTTCCAGTTTTAAAGCCGTGGCACGAAGGTGTTCATCCGAATCACCGCCGCCTTTCTTCCCCTTCTTTAACAGATTCAGCGGAGGTGTATGATAAACCGGCCGTGGCTTTTGCTCCTGTTCCCGTATGGTCTGTTCTACACTGGCTGTCTCTGCGGCAACCGCCTGCGCGTCTTTTTTGCTGCTTTTTCTGGAATGCTCCTGTTTTATCTCCTGGCTATTTTCAATCATAGGATCCGCAGCCGGATCATGTTCAGAACTCATCTCGTTTTCTTGTCGGGAAGCGGGTGTCTGTACCGGTTCAAGGTGCAGTGCATCGTCAAACGGAATCTCTTCCTGTACATCCATTGCCGGTTCTGCTCTGTTAATGACAAAATGATCTTCAAAGGAATCCGTCAGATCTTTTGAATCCGGCTCTTTCTCCGGGACAAGTTCTGTCATTTCAGGTGATTTTGGAGTCCGCCCAAAGCCACCAACAGGTGATTCTTCCTCTGAAAGAAGCGTTGTGGCGAACGTAATACCTGATGCTTTAAGGTCTGTCCGCTTTGTGCGTTTCTTTTTCTCACCTGGAGAAGATGCATCTGCCTGTGAAGTTTCGACTTTTTCTCTTTGCTTCAACGCAAGTGCCTCTTTGCGGGCATCCCGCTCCAGTGTACGGATCTCAGCAGTTTCCTGATGTTTCCGTTTCACTTCCTGGTAAGCTTTCTTTCCATGTCTTCCAAGTGGAGCTAATAAAGAACGTTCTGTTACCAGAATGATACAAATGATTGAGAAAATGATCAAAATAACATAAGTACCTGCTTCTCCGATCAGTGGACATAAAATACTGATCAGAATTCCGCCAAGTAATCCCCCCGCATTTTTATCAGCACTGGAATCTTTGTAGTAAGATAAAACAGATGTCCCGGCAGTATATGGATGAAACATCAATTCTAAAATTCCACAAAGGAGAATGACCAGAACAATTGCGGCACCTACTTTTATGTAAGCATGAGGATTTCCCTTATTGGAAATATAAAAAGCAACTGCTCCGAAAAATACAAATGGAAATAAATATGCCATTGCTCCTACAAGTCCAAATCCTACAGAAGAAATTGCTCCTCCCGCTATGCCACCCATACCAAAATTACTTAGGATAAGAAGGATGCAGATGGCAAGGGCACCCAATAGAAGGATCTCTGAACGGATTTCCTGACTTTGTGCTGTATTTATATGATTTGAAGTTCTTTTTGTCTTACTGCCAGAACTTTTCTTTGTGGAGGCAGAAGCTTTTTTTGCTGTCGATGTTTTCTTAGTTGTTGCATTTTTTGCTGCTTTCGCTGTGTTGTTCGTAGAACTTTTTTTCGTATTTGTAGATTTTGCAGCCATCTGATTCCCCCTTAATTATTATACCATTGTACTGATTCAATCAAACGATAGATTGAATACATACTATTTCAAGTATAACATCAATTAAAATTCATGTCATTACAAAATTTCTTTGATCAGATGCCATTTTTTTGTTCTATATTTACATTTCCGAAGGTTTTTCCCGTTTTTCATCAATCAATTCATAGAGTTTTTTAAATGCCTGGTGAATGCCTCCGACTTCGTCGATGATCCCTTCTCTTACAGCTTCTTCTCCTTCTAACAGTGTTCCTACATCTTTTACAAGCTGCGTAGGGTTCAACATCAGATCAACAAGACGTTTTTCTGTGATTTTAGAGTGTGCAGCAATAAATCTGGCAATTCTGTCCTGTGTACGTTCCATATTTCTCAGGCTCTGTGTCACACCGATAAAAGTACCGTTTGAACGAACCGGATGAACAACCATGGTTCCTGTCGGTACAATAAAGGAATAATCTGCCGAAACAGCAAGAGGACCGCCAATAGAATGACTTCCACCAAGGACAAGAGAAACGGTTGGTTTTCCCAAAGAAGCTATCATCTCCGCAATTGCAAGTCCGGCTTCCACATCTCCACCCAGTGTATTTAATAAAATGAGAACCCCCTCTACTTCATCGCTTTCTTCAGCTTCAGCCAGTTGTGGAAGTAAATGTTCGTACTTTGTTGCTTTTGTATTATTTGATACTGTTTCATGTCCTTCAATTTCACCTATAATTGTCAGAAGACGAATTTTGTAATTCTTTTTATTTTCATTTAACATTAACGCACCAAATTCTTTGATTTCATCTGATTTTTGCTTTTTTTCCTCGCTCATATAAATATGCCTCCTGTTGAAAGTAAATAAATACTATTACTAGAATGCACAGAATACGGGGAAATATGTATTGTATCCAATTCTGCATATCAATCTCAACAATTTAAGTAAAAGAGCTAACTACTGTTTAAAACCTACAATTCGGATACAAAAAACAGGAGGTATGGATACAAAATCATGGGAATCCATACCTCCTGAATCATATGTTATTTATATTAATCTTCCAGTGCCTGTTCTACATCGGCAATCAGATCTTCAATATTCTCAATTCCAAGACTGAAACGAATCAGATCTGGCTGTACACCTGCTTCCAACAGTTCCTGCTCATTCATCTGTCTGTGTGTATGACTTGCAGGATGAAGTACGCAGCTTCTTGCGTCTGCTACATGAGTTACAATCGCAACCAGTTTCAGTTTGTCCATCATCTTGACTGCTGCTTCTCTTCCGCCCTTTAATCCAAAAGTAATAACACCACATGTTCCATCCGGCATATATTTCTGAACGAGGTCATAATCTTTACTTCCCGGAAGTGATGGGCAGTTTACCCATGCCACTTTCTCGTGTCCCTGGAGATACTGTGCCATCTTTACAGCGTTCTCACAATGTCTTGGCATTCTCAAATGAAGACTCTCGAGTCCAAGGTTCAAAAGAAATGCATTCTGTGGAGACTGGATCGATCCAAGATCTCTCATCAGCTGTGATGTTGCTTTTGTTATATAAGCAGCTTTGCCAAACTTTTCTGTGTATACAATTCCGTGATAAGTCTCATCCGGTGTTGTAAGTCCGGCAAACTTGTCTCCGTAAGCAGCCCAGTCAAAGTTACCGCTATCAACGATTGCACCGCCAACACAGGCTGCATGTCCATCCATGTATTTTGTAGTTGAATGAGTAACAATATCTGCACCCCATTCAAAAGGACGACAGTTGATCGGTGTTGCAAATGTATTATCTACGATTAACGGAACATGATGTGCATGTGCAGCTTTTGCAAATTTCTCAAAATCAAAAACAGTCAATGCCGGATTGGCGATCGTCTCTCCAAAAACAGCCTTTGTGTTCTCCTGGAATGCTGCATTTAATTCCTCTTCTGTGCAGTCCGGGTCAACAAATGTTGCTTTTACGCCCATTTTACGGATTGTATGAGCAAATAGGTTGTATGTACCGCCATACAAGGCAGACGCGCATACG
>SKED01001940.1_pt2 | contig 14753 bp, 15 predicted proteins | sample 4826651 | NCBI WGS metagenome assembly SKED01 (sample SAMN11008818, study PRJNA524170) | human gut metagenome | biome: Human fecal sample; material: Feces; isolation source: fecal sample from pouch patient p19 | host: Homo sapiens | place: Israel: Tel-Aviv | collected 2016-06-28
CTTGCCTGTAGAATGACGATGCTGACGGTGATGACGATGTTTTTGATATACCCCTTTACCCTATCCCACGAACACCGTCATCATCGTCATCACCGTCACGCTTATAGTGAAATGACGCTTGCAGTTTACTACTGCTCGAAACAAAAACAATGATACTACGAGAAACACAAAATCAGAATGACGCAGATGACGCTAATGACGCTGAATCTGGGATATGGTATAGGGATATCCTCAAAACAGCGTCATTAGCGTCATCTGCGTCACTATCGTCACACAAGAGCAGCGAGGGGGTCTGGGGAACACCCCAGAAATGCGTTTGTGGATATCCAAACGCTATGCTAGCGAAACATGTTCCAGCCCAAAGCGGGGGTAATCAAAGCGGATACGCATACAAACTCGTATATGCTCCAGAGTGAATCAGTTTTGATTCACTTTAGAATTTGAGTTCGCTATATTGCCAATGCAAAATTTATTTACGTACAACTTTCTCCAACCCCGCGGCACGGGTTATGGCGGGTTTGCAAAGATGGTTAAAGGCAGCCACAACGCGACCGACGCCAAGCATTGAAATGACTGTACCTAAGCCGATGCCGAGCAGCGGATCGCCGAAGAACGCACCGACAAGCAGGGAAACAGCAACACAACCGCAGTCAAAAATATTTTTGGTAAAGCCAAGCTCACGACCGCAGCGGCGGGCGATGCTGTTCACAATACCGTCGCCGGAATTGGGGATGAGCTGCATATCCACTGTCATGGCGGCACCAATGCCGGTCAGCACAATGCCCGCCAGCAACACAAGCAGATCTGTGGGCAGATAGCCGTGTTCGTAGGGGATTACCGCCTTGAACAAATTCATAAACCGCGTAAACACCAGACTCAGCGGCAGCTGCAGCAGATCCAGCCAGCTGCGGTCTTTGCCGTTTATAATCATCTGCGCAGCGATAAAAAGACAGTAGATTACAAACGTCATGTCACCCAAATTCACTCCTGCGCCCTCGCTGATCGTGTAGGCTACGGACATAATTGCTGAGGAGCCAAGCCCGGCCTTGATGTTCAAAATCAGCCCCATAGCCAGAACCAGCATACCGAACAGATAGAAAAAACAGCGTACCGGAATATGTTTTTGCTTCATGGTGTTGTCCCCGTCTTTTGAAAATGATTTATGTGATAACGTTTTCATTATACACCCTGCGATATAAAATTGCTACAGCGATTCTTTTGACAAGTTCCGTGACATCTGCTCTCATTGCAGATAAAATTATCGGTCTGCCCTTTCATTTTTCTGCAATGGTCGGGGTGCGATGCGCCGGATTTTCGTCGTTTTGCAAATGTTTGCACGGCCAAATTTGAACAAAAGCACGAAAATGTGTAACACATATTGACAAATCTGAGCAACAGGAGTATATTTTGGGCATAAGATTTCTGGTGGAGCCGCAAAAACGCGGAAAATTCCATCGGAATTTATATTTGCTTTTTATTGCAAACGTTTGCAATAAAGATTCAGAACCGGACAACAAAGCAAAAAAAAACGGTGCAGGCAGGGCAAGACCTCCCCATTTGCCCGCCCTCGCACTGAAAAAAGGAGGCAACGCCCGCACGCATTCCTTCCCCCGCAGCCCCGCGCGCTGACCACGGAAACCAACACAAAAATCAAGGAGAGAACACTATGAAACGCATTGTATCCTTTGTTATGGCTGCCGGTATGGCTTTAAGTCTGGCCGCTTGCGGCGGCGCAGTCTCCGGCGCTTCCTCCACCAGCACGGTTGCCCCCGCTGCTTCCTCTGCAGCAGCTGCCGACGACGGCGAGATTCTGATCGGCTGCCTGCAGGACATCACCGGCAACACCTCCGGCTTGGGTCTGTCCGTCCAGAAGGGCGCACAGGCTGCCGTCGATGAAATCAACGCCAACGGCGGCATCAACGGCAAAAAGATCGTAATGAACACCTACGACACCAAGGGCGACGTCACCGAGGCTGTCAACTCCTACATCACCGCCGTGACCGTGGATCAGGTTTCCCTGATCGTCGGACCCCCGGTTGCCAACATCGCCAACGCCATCAAGGAAACCTCCGAGGGCTATGACGTACCCGTTGTCGGCCTGGCCATGGACCCCGCCTGCCAGACCAAGAGCGAGGGCGTTCCCTACAAGAATATGTTTGCTTTGCAGCCCAGCGCCACCACGCAGGGCGACATTATGGCAGCCTTTGCCGTAAAGAACGGCTACAAGACCTTTGGCATCCTGTACAATCAGGAGAACGCTTACTCCGTTTCCCTGCTGGCTCCCTTTGTGGATCGCCTTACTGAGGACAACATCACCGTGGACGACAGCATGATCGTTGCCTACGGCGCTGCCGACACCGACTACAAGACCCTGCTGCTGCCCCTGGTCAACGCCAATGTGGACGCCATCTACTGCCCCAACTACACCCAGCAGCTGGTTGCCATTGAAACCGCCGCTACCGAGCTGGGCTACAAGGGCAAGATCATCACCGGTCTGGACGGCGCACCCGGCTTCAACACCACCTACGGCGGCGACTGCTCCAACATTTACTACATCAACAACATCAACACCGAGGACGAAACCATTGCCGCCAAGATTGCTGAGATTCAGAACGACGTCAGCGCCCCCAACAAGTACTTCCTGGGCTACGACATCGTGATGGCTGCCGCGGACTGCATCGCCAAGGTCGGCACCGACTACACTGCCCTGCACGACGCGCTGGAGAACCTGAGCTACGAGGGCGTCACCGGCAAGATCACCATCGACCCCACCACCCATATGCCTACCGGTATGAGTATGTATATGTACACCTACGACAACCAGACTCCCGTTATGCTGGAGCAGTTTGCCGGCTAACCAACGTCTGCGCGCACTTTATCCGTAACATCTGAACAGGCAGCCCCGCGGATCTGTACCGCCTTGGCGGGGCTGCCTGCTTTTTTCTAGGAGGCAAATCAAGTTATGTCGCTGCAAGTCATCATAAACGGCATTGCAACCGGCTCGATCTACGCATTGATCGCCACCGGCTTTGCGCTGATTTTCAACGTTTTAAAGTTTTCCAACTTCTCCCATGGTGCCACTATGACAGCGGCAGCATTTATCGCCTACTTTCTGGTTTCCAGCAAGGGGATGGGGCTGGTTCCCACCCTGCTGATTGCGGGTCTGGCAGGCGCGCTGATTTCGCTGTTCGGCGAGTTTGTCGGTTTCCGCCGCATTTTGAAAAACCACTCGGCACCCACCTATTTCTTTGTGTCCTCCATCACGCTGGGCACCTTGTACGAGGGTCTTGTCACCATCAAGGCAGGCTCCAATTTCTTCAACTTCCCTTCCTTTTTTAAAAACCCCACCGTCAATGTGGCAATGCTGGTCGTTTCCACCGGCGATTTAATGATGTTCGGCATCAGTGCCGTGGCGCTGATCGTTCTGGCGTATGTCATCCAGAAAACCCGTCTGGGTCGTGCGCTGCGCGCGGTTTCCTTTGACCGCGACACCGCCCAGCTGATGGGCATCGACTCCACCCGCATCATCCAGCTCGCCTTTGTCATTTCCGGCATTCTGGCCGGCATCGCAGGCGTGTTTTTGGGTATCAAGTACACCCTGTACCCCACCTTGGGCAGCCTTGTCGTCAAGGGCTTTATCGCCTCGGTCATCGGCGGCTTGGGCAGCCTGACCGGCGCCGTCATCGGCGCGCTGCTGCTGGGGATTCTGGAAACCCTTCTGCTGGCTGCACTGGGTTCCGGTTATTCTACCATTGCCGTATTCGCTGTTATGCTGGTTTTCCTGCTGATTCGTCCCCAGGGCATTGCCGGCAGCAACGTTCAGGAAAAAGCGTAAGGAGGATATCACACAATGAATGCACTTGTATCCAACGTACTTACGCAGGTTTTTATCACGCTGATTGCCGTATCCGGCATCTATGTGCTGACCGGGCTTACCGGTATGTTCAGCCTGGGGCAGGCGGCGTTTATGGCCATCGGCTCCTATGTATCGGGGCTTTTGGTCATCCGTGCCCACGTTCCCTTTGCCTTGGCGGCGCTGCTGGCGGTCGCGGGGGCAACGCTGATCGGCTATGTGATCGGCTACCCCGTTGTCCGGCTGCGCCGTGACTATATCTCGCTGGTCACGCTGGGCTTCGGCGAGGCGATTGCCGCCCTGCTGAACCGTATGACCACCCTGACCGGCGGCGCGTCCGGTCTGACCGGCATCCCCCGTCTGGTCGGGCTGCCGCTGGCGTTTGTTTCCGCCGTGCTTGCCATTGCGCTGGCAGCGTTTTTCAAGACCAGCAAATACGGCCGCCAGTGCATCGCGCTGAAGGGCGACGAGCTGGCCGCCAAGGCGATGGGCATCAACGTGACCCGCGTCAAGATGATTGCCTTCCTGCTCAGCGTTGCGCTGACGAGCTACTCCGGCGTTTTGTACGCCTTCTATATGTCCTATGTGGATCCCACCGGCTTCGGCTGGAAAAAGAGCGCCGACTGGGTCATTATGGTATTCTTTGGCGGCGTCAACAGCCTGACCGGTTCCACGCTGGGCGCCTTTATCCTGAGCGCCCTGCCGCAGGCACTGCGCGGGCTGCAGAACTACCGCTACGTCATCTACGCCGTGCTGGTGCTGCTGATTTTGAACTTTAAGCCGTCCGGTCTGCTGGGCGAGTGGGAGCTTACGCCCCGCAACCTTCAACAAGCCTTTGCCAAATTGGGCAAAAAGAACACTGCCAAAAAGGAGGGGTAAACCATGGCACTGCTGGAAGTCAAGAACATTTATAAGAGCTTTGGCGGCGTCAAGGCGATACAGAACTTCTCCATTGAAGCGAACGCCGGGAAAATCCACGGCATTATCGGACCCAACGGCGCGGGCAAAACCACCATCTTCAACACCATTTCGGGCGTGTACACCGCCGACCAAGGCACCGTTGTGCTGGACGGCAAGGACATCACCAAGCTGGAGCAGTACAAAATCACCCGCCTTGGTATGGGACGCACCTTCCAGAATATCCGCCTGTTCAAGGGGCTGACCGTGGAAGAAAACGTGATGTGCGCCTTTGACCCCCAAAGCCGCTACAGCATCGTGGGCGGTTTGCTGCCCACCCCCAAGCGCCGCGACGAGGAAAAGCGCGGGCGCGAGCTGTGCGAGAAATACCTGACGGTCGTGGGGATGCAGGACTACCTGCACGAGCGCCCGGAGAATCTTTCCTACGGGATGCAGCGCCGCATTGAGATTGCCCGCGCCTTGATGTGCGAGCCGAAAATTTTGCTGCTGGACGAGCCTGCCGCCGGCTTGAACCCCACCGAGGTTGCCGAGCTAACCGAGCTGATTCAGCGCATCAGCAAGGAGATCGGCTTCGGCATTTTGCTGATTGAGCATCGTCTGGAGCTGGTAATGAGCATTTCCGACAAGATTCATGTGCAGAACTTCGGCGAAACCATCGCCGTGGGTACCCCCGATGAGGTCCAGCACAATCCCGAGGTCATTGAGGCCTACTTAGGCAAGGAGGAATAAACAATGGAACCTATGCTGAAGGTGACCGATCTGGCTGTCAGCTACGGTCATGTGGAGGCGCTGCGCGGCATCAACGTGGAGGTGCATAAAGGGCAGATCGTTTCCATCATTGGTGCCAACGGCGCAGGCAAAACCACGCTGCTGCGCACGATTTCCGGCTTGGTAAAGCCCAGGACCGGCACCGTGGAGTTTGAGGGCGCGCCCCTGCCCCGCAAGCCCAGCAAGATTGTGGGCGCGGGCGTGGTACACGTTCCCGAGGGACGCAAGTGCTTTTCGGGCTTGAGCATCCGCGACAACCTGCTGGTCGGCGGCTACCTTTTTAAAGGGGCGGATTTGGAAAAAGACCTGCAGGAGCAGTACAAGCGCTTCCCCATTCTGGAAAAGCGCAAGGATCAGTTTGCCGGCACCCTGTCCGGCGGCGAGCAGCAGATGCTGGCGGTTGCGCGCGGGCTGATGTCCCGCCCCAAGATTTTGCTGCTGGACGAACCTTCGATGGGTCTCGCGCCCATCATCGTGAACCAGATTTACGATTTGATCCGCGAAATTCGCGATTCCGGCATTACGGTGCTGCTGGTCGAACAGAACGCCCGCAAGGCGCTGGGCATCTGCGACTACGCCTATGTGCTGGAAAACGGCAAGATCAACCTGTCCGGCTCCGGCGAGGAGCTGCTGAAGTCCGATGCCGTGCGCAAGGCGTATCTGGGAGGCTGAGGTATGGCATACACACCGGATTTTGAGATTGCCCACATCGGCGTCAACTGCGCCGATGCCGCGCAGGCAGAGCGCTGCGCCGAGCAATTTGCGGTTTTGTTTAAGCTGGCTGTGAACCCGGCCAAGGAAAGTGCGGATGCACGGTTTACCGGTACCCAAATCGAGTGGATGAAAGCCCCCGGGCGCGGCGAGCATGGACACATCGCCCTTGCCACCGGCGATCTTCCCGCGGCCCGCCGCTATCTGGAGGAAAAAGGCTTTGCCTTTGACGAGGACTCCGTCAAGCGGTTTCCCGACGGACGGATCCTGGTCATCTACGCCAAGCAGCAGATCGGCGGCTTTGCCATCCATCTGATGCAGAAATAACTCTTCACGCGGCACACACCGCAGAAAGTGAGCAAGTATATGATTCGTGAATGGAATGAGGAATCCCTCGACCACCGCAATACCCTGCTGTACGCCATGGGCATTTCTGAGGAGGACGCCAAGCGCCCCATCATCGGTCTGGTCAACACCTGGAACGAAATGAACCCCGGTCACTACCCCTTTGACAAGGCACTGATTGCCGAGATGAAGGAGGAGATCTACAAGCTGGGCGGTCTGGCGCTGGAATTGCCCATCAGCGGCATCTGCGACGGCATCTGCAGCAACACCCCCGGCGACCGCTACACCCTGCCCGCCCGCGATCTGGTTTCCAGCGAGGTGGAGATGGTCGCCAACCTGAATATGCTGGAGGGTATGGTCATTATGGCGACCTGCGACAAGGTCGTACCCGGTATGCTGATGGGCGCTGTGCGCGTGGATATCCCCACCGTGATGTTCACCGGCGGCTATATGGCGGCAGGGCATCGCTCGGACGGGCGTATGATTACCCTGACCCACACCAAGCAGGCCTACGCCGCCTATGTGGAGGGCTCCATCACCCGCGAGGAGTACAAGGACGTTGTGCGCCACGCCTGCCCCCCCCCGGCGCCTGCCCCTTTATGGGTACCGCCCAGACGATGTGCGCCATGGCGGAAATTCTGGGCTTTGCCCCGCACGACAACGCCAGCACCCGCAGCCAGTCCGAAAAATGGCACGAGCTGGCGCGGCAGGCTGCCCGGCAGGTCATGTACGCCTGGGAGCATGAGATTCGCCCCAGCGACATCCTGAGCCAGTCCAGCTTTGAAAACGTTGTGCGCTATATGATGGCGACCGGCGGCAGCACCAACAGCCTGCTGCACATCCCCGCGCTGGCACGGCAGGCAGACTTTGACATCACCCCCGAAACCTTTGACGCCATCAGCCGCGAGGTGCCGCTGCTCAGCACCATCTACCCCAACCACCCTACCTACACCATGGAGGACTTTGACGCCGCCGGCGGTATCGGTGCCGTGGTCAAGGAGCTGGCTGCTGCTGGTAAGATTGATACCGAGGCCAAGGGTATGTTCGGCACCATCGGTGATAAGGCTGCTCATGCAGAGAACAAGAACCATGATGTGATTCACACGGTGGCTGACCCCATTTATGACCACGGCGGTCTGGCAGTTCTGCACGGCAACATCGGCACCGACAGCGCCATTGTCAAGTTCAGCGCCGTGGACCCCGCCGCATGGAAGTTCAGCGGTCCTGCCAAGTGCTACGACTCGCAGGACGACGCATGGCACGCCATTTTGAAGGACGAAATCGTGGCAGGCGATGTGGTCATCATCCGCTACGAGGGTCCCAAGGGCGCGCCCGGTATGCCCCATATGGAAACCTTTATGGCGGCTGTGCTGGGCAAGGGGCTGGGCAGTCAGATTGCCTTGGTGTCTGACGGACGCTTCAGCGGTGCCACCGGCGGTCTTGCGATTGGTCATGTTTCCCCCGAAGCCTACGAAGGCGGCAATTTGGCATTGATTCAGGATGGGGATATGGTGTATATTGATATTGAAGCCCGTACATTAAATGTAGATGTGAGCGAGGAGGAGTTCGCCCGCCGCAAGGAAAGCTGGAAGCCTATTGTCAAGCCCGCCACCGGGTGGCTGCAGCTTTTCCGCAAACAGTGTACCTCTGCACACCGCGGCGCTACCGTCTACTGGGATAAGGACTAAGCATCGCAGCAGGAGCCTTCCTGCTTCCGATGGTATATCAATACAAAGCAGGAGGAGTTCCCTATGAATCTCAAGCAGGTCGCCGCTGTAGCAGGTGTGTCGGTAAGCACGGTTTCCCGCGTGCTGAACGGCAAAAGCTATGTCAACGAGGAAACGCGAAAAATCGTGACCGAAGCCATCCGCAAGACCAACTACCAGCCCAACGCGCTGGCACAAAGCCTGAAGATGGGGCGCAGCAATACAATTTGCCTGATGATTCCCTCCATCGAGAACCTGATGTTCCCCAAGCTGACCCGCGGCGTGGAGGATGAGGCGCGCAAAAACGGAATGACTGTTTTTCTGTGCAACACCGATGAGGACGCCGCCATTGAAAAATCCTATCTGGAAACCATGAAGCAGCGCTGGATCGACGGGTTTATCGTCTGCTCGCTGAGCAGCGACGCCCCGCACATCCGCAGCCTGCGCGATGAAGGCTACCCCCTTGTGCTGGTCAACCGTTTTGAGGAAAGCGACATCGGCAAGGTGGATACCGTCACCTCCGACAACTTCCAGATCGGCTACGATGCCACGCGCTATCTGGCGCGCATCGGGCATAAGCGCATTGCCATCGTCTGCGGGCGCGAGGAGCTGCTGCTCTACCGTGAGCGTCTGCGCGGCTACCGCAAGGCGCTTTCGGACAGCGGTCTGCCCGAACGGGAGGAGTACCTCCTGCGCGAAAGCGGCGGCAGCAATGGTTTTTATTATCAAATCCGTGAGCTGGCAGAGCAAGGGCAGCTGCCCGACGCCATCTTCTGCACCAGTGACCCCAAGGCGTTTGTGGTTATGCACGCGCTGCACGATATGGGGCTGCGCATTCCCGAGGATGTGGCGGTTATCGGCGTGGACAACGTCAGTATGTCCGCCATGGTCGAGCCGCCGCTTTCCACAATGACGCAGCATCTGTACGATATGGGTATGGAGGCAGCCAAAAGCCTGATCCGCCAGATCGAATACAAGGACAAATACGGGGAGCTGCCCAAGCCGCAGCGTATGATTATGAACAGTGATCTGATTGTGCGGCGCTCCACCAAATAAAGGCAGCCCCCAACGGAAAATGCTATGAACAAACTGGGTATCAATCTTTGGAACTGGGCGCCGGGGCTGTCCGACGCCTGCTGCGGTCTGCCGACCAAGGCAGCCGAAATGGGCTTTACCGCGCTGGAGCTGCCGATGACGCAGCCCGCCGTAAGCCCGACCCTGCGCGATGAGGTGTGCGGCAGCGGGCTGGAGGTTTCGCTGTGCGCCGCCATGGGGGCAGGGCGCGATCTTTCGAGCTTTGACGCCGATGTGCGCGCCGCCACCATGCAATACCTGACCGACTGCCTGCAAACGGGTGCCGCACTGGGTGCCGTGGTGCTGGCGGGTCCCCTGTATGCAGGGGGCGGCAAGCGCCACACCCTGCCCCCGGCGGAGGCTGCCCGCGAATGGGAGCTGGCTGTCACCGGTCTGCAGGAGCTGGCGCGCCGCGCCAAGGAGTGCGGCATCCGCCTTGCCCTGGAGCCGCTGAACCGCTACCGCACCAGTGTCATCAACACAGTGGAGCAGCTGCTGCCCCTGCTGGCGGATATCGGCTGCGGCAATGTGGGCATCCACTACGACACCTACCACGCCTGCTTGGAGGAGGCGGACCTGCTTGCTTCGCTGGAAACGGCGCTGAAAAGCGGCAGGGTGACCCACTTCCACGCCTGCGCCAACAACCGCGGCGCACCGGGTGACGGCATTGTGCCGTGGGATGCCGTGATGCAGCTGCTGAAGCAGTACGGCTACGCCGGGCATATCACGATGGAAACCTTTGCCCCGGGCGGGCTGGACGCCAGCTGGGTCAACGTACACGGCACCCCCGATGAGGTTGCCCTGCGCGGTCTGCATTTTCTGCAACGCTATTTTTAAAGGAGGCTTTTTGCCATGGATGAAATTATGAACCGTATCGGCGAAGTATATGAGCCTTTTAAAGTACACTTTTTGCATAAGCCCGTCCGCCCGCTGGCACCGGACGAGGTGCTTGTCAAGGTGCGTGCCAGCGCCATCTGCGGCAGCGATCTGCACATTGCGCGCGGGCTGCACCCGTCTGCCCCGCTGCCCGTGACCATCGGGCATGAGTTTTCCGGCGATGTGGTTGCCATCGGCAGCGAGGTCACCAAGGCGCGCCTCGGCGAGCGCGTGACCGTGGAGCCCTGCATCGTCTGCGGCAAGTGCGACGCCTGCCGCCACGGGCAGTACGGCTACTGCGAGCATATCAGCTTTACCTACCGCAACGGCGACGGTGCCATGGCGGACTATGTCGTGGTCAAGGAACCGTATGTCTACGAGCTGCCCGACTACCTGAGCTACGAAACCGGCGCACTGATCGAGCCGCTGTCGGTTGCCACCCACGCCGTGCGCCGCGCCGACATCCGTCTGGGCGAAACGGTGCTGATCATTGGTGCCGGTGCCATCGGTATGATGGTGGCCGCCATGTGCCGCCGCAGCGGTGCCGCCGAGGTCATCATCGCCGATTTCTCTGACCAGCGGCTGGAAATGGCAAAGCAGGTCGGTGCCACCGTTACCGTGAACAGCGGCAAGGAAGATTTAGAGCAGGCGGTCGCCCGCCTGACCCACGGCAAGGGCGTGGACAAAAGCTTTGAGTGCGTGGGACGCGAAAGCTGCTTTTTGCAGGCCATTATGACGCTGAAGCGCAACGGCACGGCGACCATCATCGGCATTTATGAAAAGCCGCAGATCCAGATCCCCGCCAGCCGCTTTGTCACCCACGAAATTCATGTGCAGGGCGCGCAGGGCTATTGCTGGGATTTCCCCATTGCAATTGCCGCCGCCCGCGATATCCCGCTGGAAAAATTTATCACCCACACCTTCCCGCTGGAGCAATTGCAGCAGGCGCTGGATACCGCACTGGACAGCAAGAGCGGCAGCATCAAGGTGATCCTGAAGCCGTAACGGACTTACTGCAAGGAGAAAAATTATGCCACACGAAAAATTCCACTATAAATCGTTAGAAGAAGTCGAGCAGCGCGCCGCCGAGCTGGGCGTCAGCCTGCCCTTTGCCGTTGACACCCACTGCCTTGCCTACCCGCTGCAGGTGCGCAACATCACCTTTCCGAACCGGCTGGGCATCGCCCCCATGGAGGGTGCCGACTCCACGCCGGAGGGCGCACCCTCTGCCTACACCGTGCGCCGCTACGTCAACGAAGCCATCGGCGGCAGCGCTGTGATCTGGTTTGAGGCCATTTCCATCGTGGAGGAAGGGCGTTCCTCCCAAACGCAGCTGCTGCTGACCCGCGACACGCTGGACGAATTCAAAAAAATGACCGCCGCGGTCAAGGAGGCCGGCATCAAGGCGAACGGCTATGCGCCGTACCTGATCATGCAGGCGAACCACAGCGGGCGGTACTCCAACCCCGGCAACAAGCCCGCCCCGATGATCGCCTACCGCCACCCGATTCTGGAGCAGTACCGCGCCGCCGATGATTCCTGCATTGTCAGCGACGACTACCTGAAGGGTCTGGAGGTCAAATTCGGCGAGGCAACCCAACTTGCCAAGGAAGCAGGCTTTGACGCGGTGGACATCAAGAGCTGCCACGGCTACCTGCTGGCAGAGCTGGCATCCGCCTACAACCGCCCCGGCGCGTACGGCGGCAGCTTTGAAAACCGCTTCCGCCTGCTCAAAAACGGCATCCGCGCCGCCAAGGTGTACGAGGACGACCACTTTATGGTCACCGCCCGCCTTGGCATCTACGACGGTTACGCCTACCCGTGGGGCTTCGGCGTCAGCCCCGAAAGCGGCACCACCCCCGATCTGACCGAGCCGAAGCGTCTGGTGCGCGAGCTGCACGACGAGCTGGGCGTGGATATGGTCGACTTGACCATGGGCAACCCCTACGCCACCACCCATGTGACCCGCCCGTTCGACTTTGGCAAGTATGAACCGGACGAGCATCCCCTTGTGGGTCTTGCCCGGATGATCCACGGCATCGGCGAGGTCAAAAAAGCAGTGCCGGAGATGACGGTCTGGGCATCCGCCCCCAGCTACCTGCGCGCCTACGCCGACCTGTTTACCGCCGGTGCCGTGGAGGAAGGGCTGTGCGACGGTATGCTGTTTGGACGTATGGCATTTGCCGACCCGGATTTTGCCAACGAGATCTTGAAAAACGGGCGCATTGACCCCAAGCACGTCTGCCTGACCTGCGGCAAGTGCGGGGATCTGATCCGCGCACACAAGCCCACGGGCTGCGTAATCCGCGATGCCAAGACCTTTATGCCGTTCTACAAGGAATTTTTGGAGATCAAAAAAACACAGCCCGCCAACTTCCGCGGCTGATAAGGAGTAAATGGGTATGAAAAAAACTGCCATCGTCACCGGCTCCAGCCGTGGTATCGGCTTTGCCATTGCCCGGCAGCTGGGGTTGGACGGATACAACATTGTGATGGTCGCCACCGGCGCGCAGGAAAAAAACCAGCCCGCACTGGATACGCTGCAGGCCCTTGGCATTGATTGCGCCTATGTGCAGGCGAACATCGGCTGCACCGATGACCGCAAAAAAATTCTGGACACCGCGCTGGCTGCCTTTGGGCGGGTGGATGTGCTGGTCAACAACGCCGGCGTCGCACCCAAGGTCCGCGCCGACCTTTTGGATATGAGCGAGGAAAGCTTCGACTATGTGGTGGGCATCAACACCAAGGGCAATATGTTCCTGACGCAGCTTGTCGCCAAGCAGATGATTGCCCAAGAGCCGGTGGATGGACGCAAGGGCGCGATTGTCAATGTGTCCAGCTGCAGCTCGGTGGTGTCCTCCACCAACCGCGGCGAATACTGCGTGTCCAAGGCGGGCGTGTCGATGCTGACGACTCTGTACGCCGACCGCCTTGCCGCCGAGGGTATCCTTGTCAACGAGGTGCGCCCCGGTGTGATTGCCACCGATATGACCAGCAAGGTGCAGAGCAAGTACGATTCCCTGATCGAAAACGGCACCTTCCCCATTGCCCGCTGGGGTACGCCGGAGGATGTAGCCGGTGCGGTCAGCCTGCTGTGCAGCGACCGTCTGCGCTACACCACGGGCAACTACCTTGACGTGGACGGTGGGTTCCACATCCAACGCCTGTAAGGAAATTTGCGATGGAACACGAAATTTTTACCACCGGGGCATACACGGCAAAGGTGTACCGCTGCAACACCGCCGTGGTCGGCAGCGGCGCGGCAGGCTTTAACGCCGCCGACCGCCTGTGGCAGCTGGGGCAGCACGACATTGTGCTGGTCACCGAAAACCGCGCGGGCGGCACCAGCCGCAACACCGGCAGCGACAAACAGACCTACTACAAGCTGACCCTCTCCGGCGGCGAGCCGGACAGCGTGCGCGAAATGGCAGACACCCTGTTTGCCGGGCGCTGCGTGGACGGCGACCTTGCCCTGTGCGAGGCGGCGCTTTCGAGCCAGTGCTTTTTAAAGCTGGTCGAGTTGGGCGTGCCGTTTCCCCGCAACCGCTACGGCGAGTACATCGGCTACAAGACCGACCACGACCCGCGCCGCCGCGCCACCAGCGTGGGACCCTACACCAGCAAGCAGATGACCGAATGTCTGGAGGCTGCTGTGCAGGCCAAGGGCGTGCCGATGCTGGACAAGACCCAGGTTATCAAAATCCTGACAAACGGCGGCACGGTCTGCGGGCTGCTTTGCCTGAACGCGACCGCGCAAAACGACGCCGACCACTTTGTTTTGATCCGCTGCAAAAACGTTATCTGGGCCACCGGCAGCCCGGCTGGTATGTACGCCGACAGCGTCTATCCCTTCAGCCAGTATGGGGCCACGGGGCTTGCGCTGGAGGCGGGTGCCAAAGGCAAAAACCTGACCGAATGGCAGTACGGGCTTGCCTCCGTTGCGCCGCGCTGGAATGTTTCCGGCACCTATATGCAGGTGCTGCCGCGGGTCTACTCCGCAGCGGCGGACGGCAGCGATGAGCGCGAGTTTTTGATGGACTTCTTTACCGACGCCCACGACATGCTGAGCAAGTTGTTTTTGAAGGGCTACCAGTGGCCCTTTGATGTGCGCAAGGTTGCCGGCGGCAGCTCCATCATTGACATTCTGGTGTATCTGGAAACCTGCAAGGGCCGTAAAGTCTATCTTGATTACCGCACAAACCCTGCGGACGGCGAGTTTAGCTATGACGACTTGCTGCCCGAGGCGCACGAGTACCTGACCCGCGCCGGTGCCTGCTTCGGCACGCCCATCGAGCGTCTGGCGCATATGAACCAGCCTGCCATCGATTTTTACCGTGATAAGGGTGTGGATTTGTACACCCAGCCGTTGGAAATTGCCCTCTGCGCCCAGCATAACAACGGCGGCATTGGCATCGACTGCTGGTGGCAGACCGACGTGAAAGGCCTGTTTGCCGTGGGTGAAGCCGCTGCCAGCCACGGCGTCTACCGCCCCGGCGGCACGG
>SKED01002152.1_pt1 | contig 14732 bp, 4 predicted proteins | sample 4826651 | NCBI WGS metagenome assembly SKED01 (sample SAMN11008818, study PRJNA524170) | human gut metagenome | biome: Human fecal sample; material: Feces; isolation source: fecal sample from pouch patient p19 | host: Homo sapiens | place: Israel: Tel-Aviv | collected 2016-06-28
CGACACTCCGGCCGCAACCTCCTTTGCTGCTCCGGCTCCTGTTCTGGGTTCCAACTCGCTCCCCTGCTGCTCCTGTGATGTTTTGTTTCCATCGTTTCCCACGACATCCCATTTACTCTCCACCGACTGCAGATACGGATAGTCTGCCTCCCCGGTCCGCGTCCGCCCGGCGCTGCGCTCATGAAACAATGGGAGAATATAACGGTCCTCATATTTCATAACCACTCCTGCCGTGGTTTCTGCTGCCTGCCTGCACTGTTCCAGGCGTTTTGCCAGTTCTTCCTTCTGATGCACGGTCAGTGTATTCCCTGCCCGAGCAGTGTCATCTCCCAGATAATCAAGATCCAGTTCTTCCTCCTGTATTTCCTCCCGCTCCCCCATCTGACGGTATATGTAGGTGCGGGCAATGACTGCCTGGCACTTCAGCGCTTCCATCCCCATTTCCGGACCGGTCTGGCAGACCATAACGCCCGGAAGATAATCTTCCACCGAAAGATAGGTGCGGACACCGTAGCGTTCCAGAATGATGCGGCGGGAATATGCCTCTCCATCCCCCTGATCCGCGCTGTGGGAATTTCCATTCCATCCCGCTGTTTTCCCACTGTCCTGGCTGTCTCCGTTCGAATCCCAGCCTGTCGTCTGCCCGGATACGCTCCGCTCGACTTCTGTCTGCCCGTATCCATCCAACACGCTTTCTCCACTCACAACACTTCCATTTTCCTCTTTCACTGTTCCCCCGGCCTGTCCCGCCGCATGCATACAAAAAAGTGAAAACATCCAGGAGGCCACAAACACCACTACAGCCACGATCCCGATTTTGCGCATAAAAAATCCCTCCGTCAGTTTAATCTACGGAGGGATTTCTAATTTTATTCCTGAAATATTCTACGCATGAACCATGGGCTTTTTCTGGTCCTGCATGCGTTTTGTTCCGACAGGCTATTACAGTACAACCTTCACCTTATCCAGATGACAGATATCTTTTACGTACTCCTCGATGGTGCGGTCAGAGCTGAACTTACCGCTGCATGCGGTGTTGAGCATAGCTGCCTTTGCCCACCACTGCTCGTCACGGTATGCTTCATCTACACGTTTCTGCGCGTCTGCATACATCCGGAAATCCTTCAGGATAAAGTAGGTGTCAGCGCGGTCACTGCTTAAGGTGTTCAGCAGAGAGTTATAGATATCGCGGAACAGCTCCGGATCATATGGTGCATAGTAGCCGTTGATGAGCTGCATCAGCACGCGGCGGATATCCTGGTCATTGTTGAAGATCTGCATCGGATCATAGCTGTGGTCATGCTCCATGCGGATGATATCATCGGAGGACGTACCGAAGATGAACGCGTTTTCTGCGCCAACCTCTTCCACGATCTCCACGTTCGCGCCGTCCATGGTTCCCACAGTCAGTGCGCCATTTAACATAAACTTCATGTTTCCGGTACCGGATGCCTCTTTACTTGCGGTAGAGATCTGCTCACTGACATCAGCTGCCGCGAAGATGATCTCTGCATTGGATACACGATAGTCTTCAATGAAGACAACCTTCAGCTTTCCGTTAATAGACTTATCGTTGTTGATCACATCTGCAACGGAGTTGATCAGCTTGATCGTCAGTTTCGCACGCTTATATCCTGCTGCTGCCTTAGCACCGAAGATGAAGGTTCTCGGAACCATATCCAGGTTCGGGTTATCTTTCAGCTGGTTGTACAGATACATCACATGCAGAATGTTCATAAGCTGACGTTTATACTCGTGCAGTCTCTTAACCTGAACATCAAAAATGGAACGCGGATCAACATCAATGCCGTTGTGCTCCTTGATGTATTTTGCCAGACGCACCTTATTCTGATATTTGATATTCATGAATTCGTGCTGGCACTTCTCATCATCCACATACAGCTTTAACTTGCTGATAGCGGAAAGGTCTGTAATCCATTCGTCACCGATCTTGTCAGTGATCCAGTCTGCCAGAAGCGGGTTTGCGTGAAGCAGGAAACGTCTCTGGGTAATGCCGTTGGTCTTATTATTGAACTTCTGCGGCATCATCTCATAAAAGTCTTTTAACTCCTGCTTTTCCAGGATCTCGGTATGCAGTCTTGCTACACCGTTCACAGAGAAACTGCCCGCGATCGCCATGTGTGCCATCTTGACCTGACCGTCATAGATAATTGCCATCTTCGCAATCTTTTCCTGGTTTCCCGGGTATTTCTGCTGGATCTCAAGAAGGAAGCGACGGTTGATCTCCTCAACAATCTGGTAGATACGCGGAAGCAGTCTTGAGAAGATCTCGATCGGCCATTTTTCAAGTGCTTCTGCCATGATCGTGTGGTTGGTATATGCACAGGTCTTTGTCGTGATCTCCCATGCCTCATCCCAGCTTAATCCCTCTTCGTCAAGTAAAATACGCATCAGCTCTGCCACTGTTACGGTCGGATGTGTATCGTTTAACTGGAATGTCACTTTCTCCGGCAGCTTGTGGATATCATCATGATGTTTTTTGTAACGTGCTAATGCACGCTGTACACTTGCAGATACAAAGAAATACTGCTGTTTTAAACGAAGTTCTTTTCCTGCGATATGGTTATCATTCGGATAAAGTACCTCAACTAAGTTACGGGCAAGGTTTTCCTGCTCTACTGCCTTGTGGTAATCTCCCTTGTCAAAGGAATCTAACTCAAAGCACTCCATCGGCTCTGCATCCCAGATCATTAAGGTATCTACCACATGGTTGCCGTAACCTACGATCGGCATATCATAAGGTACTGCTAAAACGGACTGGTAATTTTCCTGTACGAAACGGGTCTTTCCTTCCTCCGTCACTTCCGCACGGACATAACCGCCGAATTTCACCTCATAGGAATATTCCGGACGGCGAAGTTCAAACGGATATCCGTTCTTTAACCAGTTATCCGGCACTTCCACCTGAAAACCGTCTTTGATCTTCTGTTTGAACATACCATAACGGTAGCGGATACCGCAGCCGTAAGCTGCGTATCCCAAGGTTGCCAGAGATTCCATAAAGCAGGCTGCAAGACGTCCGAGTCCACCATTTCCAAGTGCCGGATCCGGCTCCTGATCCTCGATCTCATCAAGGTTTAAACCGATCTCCCCGAGTGCCTCTTTTACCTCTTTGTACATTTTTAAATTGATCATGTTGTTGCCAAGAGCACGGCCCATCAAAAATTCCATGGACATATAATAGACCATCTTTGGATCCTGTTTGTCAAACGCTTTCTGTGTTGCAAGCCAGTCATCAATGATGACATCTTTTACCGTGTAGGAAACTGCCTGAAAAATCTCCTGCTGTGACGCCTCATCTAACGTTTTGCGGTAAAGATTCTTTACATTTTCTTTTACATCCTCAATAAACGCTTCTTTGTTGAAAACATTTTCCTTCATCTAGTTTTCTCCTTTTTTGACTCCAAGCAATACTTTTTCCCCATTGATGTTCCATTCCTTGCAGTAAATTCCGTTTTCTCCGGAGTCAAAAGAATCAGCTTCTGCTACAACTTCAGTACCTAAAACATCACCCATGATGTCATTTTCGTACTTATTAAAGATGTCGGCTACTTTTTCATCTGCATGATAGTAAATGGAAATTTTATCCATAACCTCAAATCCAGCTTCCTTACGCATGGTCTGGATCTTGCTGATCAGCTCACGGACAAATCCTTCCTCTACCAGTTCAAGTGTCAGGTTCGTATCAAGCACAACTGTTACCGTATTATCTCCTTCCGTCACATAACCTTCCATCTGTGTCATCGTGATCAGAAGGTCTTCCTCGGAAAGTTTTACATCATCACTGACAGAAGGCAGCGCAAGCACGCCGTTTGCCTTTAATTCTGCCATTGCCTTATTTCCGTCTAACTCTGCAAGTGCTTTCTGGATCTGTCCTAAGAACTTGCCATATTTCGGTCCGACAGTACGAAGCTGTGGTTTGAAAGTATAGCTTGTATATGCACTGACATCCTCTTTGAAGTTTACTTTCTTCACATTTAACTCATCCTCGATGATCTCCACAAAATATTCTGGCAGTACATTCGGTGCTTTGACATACATATTTCCGATTGGCTGACGATTCTTGATATTTGCAGAGTTACGGCACGCACGACCCATAACAACGATCTTTAAGACCTCATCCATATTTTTCTCTAAATCTTTGTCGATCCAGCTTTCATTGACTGCCGGGAAATCGCACAGATGGATACTCTCCGGTGCCTCTGTATTGATGGAACGCACCAGATTCTGATAGATCTCCTCTGTCATGAATGGGATCATAGGAGCTGCTGCCTTACAGATCTCAACAAGTGCAGTATAAAGTGTCATGTAAGCATTGATCTTATCCTGCTCCATGCCCTTTGCCCAGAAACGGTCACGGCTTCTTCTGACATACCAGTTACTCATGTCATCCACGAACTCATCGAGTACCTTTGCTGCCTCCGGGATGCGGTAATTTGCAAGGTTCTCATCTGTTCCTTTGATCGCAGAATTCAGTTTGGATAACAGCCATTTATCCATAACGGATAATTTCTCATAATCTAAAGTATATTTCGTCGCATCAAACTGGTCAATATTTGCATACAGTACAAAAAATGCATAAGTATTCCACAGAGTACCCATGAATTTGCGCTGTCCTTCCTGTACCAGCTTACCGCTGAAACGTTTCGGGATCCACGGTGCACTGCTTGTATAGAAATACCAGCGGATCGCATCTGCGCCATAAGTCTCTAATGCATCAAACGGATCTACTGCATTTCCTTTGGACTTACTCATCTTCTGTCCGTTCTCATCCTGTACATGGCCAAGAACGATAACGTTCTCGTAAGGCGCTTTGTTAAATAACAGTGTAGATTCTGCCATCAGGGAGTAGAACCATCCTCTTGTCTGGTCAACTGCCTCAGAGATAAACTTCGCCGGGAACTGTTTTTCAAATACATCTTTGTTCTCAAATGGATAGTGATGCTGTGCAAATGGCATTGCTCCGGAATCGAACCAGCAGTCGATTACTTCCGGTACACGATGCATTTCTTTTCCACAATCCGGACATTTGAATGTAACTGCATCGATATACGGACGATGAAGTTCTACTTTGGCATCATTTGGATTACCGCTTCTCTCCGCGAGTTCTGCGCGGCTTCCGATACACTCCTGATGACCACACTCACACTCCCATACCGGAAGTGGTGTTCCCCAGTAACGGTTACGGGAAATACCCCAGTCCTGGATATTCTCAAGCCAGTCACCAAAACGTCCTTTTCCAATGGACTCCGGAATCCAGTTTACGGTGTTATTGTTGCGGATCAGGTCATCTTTGACTGCAGTCATCTTGATGAACCAGGATTCTCTTGCGTAGTAGATCAGTGGTGTGTCGCATCTCCAGCAGTGTGGATATTCATGTTCAAACTTCGGCGCATCAAATAATAATCCTTTTTCATCGAGATCTTTTAATACCATAGGATCGGCTTTCTTTACAAAAATACCGGCATATGGTGTTTCTTTTGTAAGCTCACCTTTTCCATCTACAAGCTGTACAAATGGAAGGTCATATTTTCTTCCGACAGCGGCATCATCTTCACCGAATGCAGGTGCGATATGAACGATACCGGTACCATCTGTCATGGTTACATAGGTGTCACATACAATGTAATGCGCTTTTTTGTGCTGTTTTTCAATGATCTCTTTTGCACAGTCAAATAACGGCTCATACTCTTTGTACTCTAAATCGCTTCCTTTATAAGTCTCTAATACTTCGTATGCCTTTGTTCCCTCTGGTGCATCCTTGTCAAGCAGTTTGCCAAGTACCGTGTCAAGCAGTGCTTCCGCCATATAATAGGTATATCCGTCAACCGCTTTTACTTTGCAGTAAGTCTCTTCCGGGTTCACACAGAGTGCGACGTTAGACGGCAGTGTCCAAGGAGTTGTAGTCCATGCAAGGAAATATGCATCCTCTCCGATTACTTTAAAACGTGCAACTGCAGAGCGCTCTTTGACCGTCTTATAACCCTGCGCAACCTCCTGAGAAGATAACGGGGTACCGCAGCGCGGGCAGTAAGGAACGATTTTGAATCCTTTGTATAAAAGGTTTTTATTCCAGATTTCTTTTAATGCCCACCACTCGGACTCAATAAAATTGTCATCGTAAGTAACATATGGATTGTCCATATCAGCCCAGAAACCAACGGTCTTTGAGAAATCTTCCCACATTCCTTTGTATTTCCATACGGATTCCTTACATTTTTTGATGAAAGGCTCCATACCGTATTCTTCGATCTGCTCTTTTCCGTTTAAGCCAAGAAGTTTTTCTACCTCAAGTTCTACCGGGAGTCCATGTGTATCCCAGCCGGCTTTACGCGGAACGAATTTTCCTTTCATGGTCTGGTATCTCGGAATCATATCTTTGATCGTACGGGTCTCCACATGTCCGATGTGCGGCTTGCCGTTTGCAGTTGGCGGGCCGTCATAAAAGGTGTAGGTCTCTCCTTCCTTGCGGTGTTCCATGCTCTTCTTAAAGATGTCATTGTCATTCCAGAACTTCTCGATCTGTTTTTCTCTGTCTACGAAATTCAGATTCGCATCAACTTTCTTATACATTGCTAACCTCCATTACTTAAATAAAGAGTCGTTTGCGACTCTTTCGCGCCCGAGTGGTGCTGTTTACAGCTAACTTCTTCTCCACGAGGTGCGCATCATTTTTCATTCACAGGAAATCCTGTGAATGAAAAAAGCCCTCGTCCTGTATATAGGACGAGGGCTTGATTTCTTCGTTATACCACCTGATATACAAATGTACACGGAACTGATAAACTCCGGATACACGTTCCCTGTAACGCAGGAAATGCGTCAGCGCTTACTCTGTCACGGAAAATCCCAGTAGTGATCTGCCTTGACCATTTCAGACTGCGGCTTGGAAGTGATTTTCATTCAGCAGATACTCGCACCGGTTTCCACCTGCTCCGGCTCTCTGTTGCTTTTCCTGATGAACTACTGTCTTCGTCATTGCCTTTTGCCAAAAATCTAGTCTTTAGTATAGACTCGGAAAGTGAGAATGTCAAGAGGGCTTCATGCTTTTCACAGAGCACGTTTTTTCACATCTGCGATCACGTTTAAAAACCGCTCCTTCATCTGTGCCTCTAACAGTTTGACATCCATGTCACTGCCCGTACATGGCACAAATCCTCCTGCCATCGATGCGTGACCGCCGCCATTGCCAATTCCCTTCAGTGCCTCTGCCACAATCTTTCCTGCATCGAGCATACTCTTTTCACTGCGCACGGAAAGTTTGATCCCGTCTGACTTTCTCGAATACACAACGGAAAATGACACTTCTTTTAAAGCAAGCATGAAATCGGATATATTTGCGATCACCGGACAATCTTTCCCTGTATTACAGAAGCTGATATCATCATAAACCTCAATGCTTGAAATGGCGCTGGAATATGCCATCAGGTCATCAAAACAAAGATTACTGTTTTCTAACATATGAATGACCTCATAATCACATTCATCAAACATCCGGTAGAGCATCTCAATATCAAGTTTTGATACCCCACGGCTCAAATTGTTGGTGTCGATCCTTATACCGTATGTCAGAGTCGTCGCAATCCTTCTATCCATCGGGATCTCATTCTCAAAGAAATACTGCGCTACGATCGTTGCACAGGCACCCACCCCCGGACGGATGTCCTTAAACCGGTATGAAAACTTTTCATTTTCGCATACGATCATCTTTATACTTAACAAAATAATTTCTACTCACATGCACAACCTGTACAGACTTTCCAATTATATTTTATCTTTCCTATTTTTTCAACTGCTTAGTCAAAATATATCTTAAATCTTACCCGTCAAAAAAGACCAGCACTTTCGCACTGGTCTTTTTCCTTACTTCAACTTTATTTCTTGTTTCTTACTTCGTGATCTTCACGCTTGCCTTCTGGCCTTTTCCTTTCAGCAGTCGTTTGTAGCGTGTCAGTTTCTTCTTCGGTACTTTGATCTTACATTTTTTGTCAATACCTTTGAAGGCCTTGCTTCCGACTTTCTTCAGCTGTGTGGATTTGATCGTGATCTTTTTCAGTTTCTTTGCACCGTTAAATGCATTTGCACCGATCTTGGTCACATGTTTGCCAATGATAACCTGCGTCAGTTTTTTGTTGTTCTTGAATGCATTCTTTGAGATCTCGGTTACTTTGAAGGTAACGCCGTCAATTTTTACAGTTCCAGGAACAGTAAATTTCTTTTCTGTTGCTTTTCTCGGTTTCACCAGAGTAACGGTTCCGTTCTTTGCATCGGATTTTGTTACTTTGTAGAATCCTCTTCCAACCGGTTTGGTTGTTCCGACAGCAGGTACTTTCTGAGTATTCGGATTTGTGTTTGGCTTTTCTGTTCCAGGCTGTGTGCTTGGTGTTTCCGGCTGTTTATTCGTTTCGGTTTCTTTGCCTGTTTCAGTTTCTTTGCCTGTTTCGGTTTCTTTGCCCGTTTCAGTTTCTTTGCCAGTATCCGGCTCGCTTCCTGCCACTTTCAGATTCTGCTCTGCTTTTTTCAGGCTGTCCAGTGCTTTGCGGACGTCTGCGGCACTTGCAGTCTTAGAAGCGGCTGCTGCTTTTGCTGCTGCCAGTGCATTCTGGAATGCATTCCAGCTTGCATCACTGTAATCGCCTTTTGTTTTGTCTTTTACTTCTGCAATCTTGCTGTTCAGTACTGCTTTTGCTTCTTCTAACTGTACATTTGTGGTCGGATCTTCCTCCCATTTTGCAAACAGTGTCAGATCTGCACTTACCGGTGATGCTGCTGTATATGCTACTGTGCAGTTTACATCGCTGTACCAGCCCTTAAATACATATCCGGCTCTGGTCGGATTCTGCGGCAGGCTCCAGCTTTCGCCGGCTGCTACTTTCAAAGACTCAATACTGTTTCCGCCTTTTGTATCAAAAGCAACGGTAATTTTTTTCTGTGTTGTTGTGTTCTTAATTGCTTTTCCGTAAACTTCTACTTCGCAGATATGGTTTCCGCCATGTGCTGTTCCGCTTGTCAGAATACTTCCGCGTGTGTAAATACGGATATAACGTGCTTTCTGTTCTTTTGCTTCAAATGTCTTTCCTTCTGATGTTTCTGCATATTTTGCATCCGGATTTGCAAGCTTTTCATTGCTCAGCAGTCCGTATGCATACTTGGAATCTGAAACGCTGCTGTACAGCACGGTATCATTTGCATCAAAAGCAGCATCTTCAGATGCAACTACGATCGTATCCTGGTAGGTACGTCCATCCGCAAAATAACGCCACATTTTTACCTGATCCAGCTTGAATACATCGCCAAGATCGATCTGGAAGTATACGCTGGTTCCTGCCAGTACATCACTTTCAATGCTGTCCAGTGTACAGGTAAAGGAGTTTGAACCTTTATCACCATCGATCATTTTTTCCGGACTACTTTTTTTGTTTGAAACATCCTGATCATTATCTGCACGTTTTACTGTGATGTTGGAAGCCTGCAGAGGGATTTTTCCGTTCCCATCCGGAACAATACCGGAATCTCCGCTGCTGTCTCCGCCAACTGCTGATCCTGCTTTTTCCAGTGCAGCCAGCTTAAGTGTTGCATCTTTTACTTCTGCCTGGCTTACCTGAAGATCAGTTCCGCCTCCAACAGTCAGAGTTCCATCTTTCAAATCTTTGATGTTTTTCTCATATCTGCTTGCATCCAGTGTACCGTTGACATAAACTTTCAGACTGCCATTCTTTTCACGGATACCTGCAATGTGTTTCCATGTTCCATCGTTTACAGCTTCTTTGGAAGTTACGGATACATCTCCAACTGTAAAGACTGCTTTTCCGTCTTTGTCAATGGAAAGGCTGTAAGCACCTTCCTGTTTCAGAATGTTCATGTTGTTTCCGGTTGTCTTTACATAAGAAGATACTGCAAAATCAGCGGTTCCTGTAACAGCTGTTCCGTTCAGCTCATATGCTTTTGCAAGGCCAAGTATTGTCTTTCCTGCCAGTGCTTCGTCCGTTGTTTCCGTTACATCATTTGCATTCTTCAGATCTGTTTTTGCTGATGCTTTCGCTACAACCTGATTTTCCTGATATACAACTTCTGTATTTACTGCTGCTGCATTGCCGGTTAAATCTTTTAATCCACTTACAGAAACCGTTACTTTGCTTCCTGCACTCAGAGTGGATGTAGTCAGCGTTACTTTTCTCTGATTTGCACTTACTTCTGCTTTTGTAACATTTGCTCCGGAAACGGTTGCAGCAGGAGTACCGGTCACGCGCTCATCAAATGTCAGCTCAATCGTGTTGTCCGCAGTTGCTTTTGCAAGTGTCAGCTGAGGTGCTTTTGTATCTTTTGCAGTAGAAAGAGACCAGATACGTGCCTCACCCGGCTGCAGTGTAACTGTGATCACATCGCCGTATTTTACTGTCTGATAGTCGGTCTGTGCATCGGTTGTCTTGTGATCCAGAATTGTTGTACGGTTGAGTGTCTTGCCTTTCAGACTTTCTGCCGCACCAACGTTTCGATCCAGTGTAAAGCTCAGTGTCTTTACGGATGCACTTGGATTTCGCATGGAAATAATACCTTCTTCACCATCCCAGCAGGAGTATCCGTAGGTATTGCCCTTATCCGGTGTCGTACCGATCAGTTTCGCATTTTTCAAAATGTGATAATTTTTCTTAGCCCACTCCAGATATTCTGCATTGATATCCCATTTCTGACCTTCATCTATCATTTCCGGGCTGTAGTACAGCTCCCAGAATGCCGTTCCTCTGGTTCCCATCATATACAGATACGTTTTGAACTCATCATCTGTCATCTGGTTTGCCAGATTGGTTCCTGTTTTTCCGTAGATTGGATCATGGTTGTAAATGTTTGCCAGTGGGAACTGGAACTCTCTTTCTTTTACAAAATCAAAATATCTGCCGTCACGGTAAGAAAGCAGCTGATCTACCTGTCTGTTCTGTCCGACCTGAACACGTCCGATATCCTGGCTGTTCTGGATCCAGATAGAATTTGCCCACTGCAGATACCATGGACTTGGGTTTACATAACAGGTCAGGTTAAACCACAGATTGTCAATGCCGTTTTTCTCTGCATTGGTACGCAGCGTCTCAAACAGATCGATCCATGCTTCCCAGGTATCGGAAAAATAATACATACCATTCTTTCCGCCTGTCATATGTTTATGATTTGCATTTGTACATGGCTTTGTCGCAAATCCATCCAGTTTCCAGTAATTTACTTTATAAGCATCCTGCATCTGTAAGAAAAACTCAGTCAGTTTCGTCACATACCGTCTGTCACCGACATCAATATCATCGGTTACCGCATTGTATGCACCAAAACCTGCTTTTTCAATAATCTTACCCATTGCAGCGTTATAGTTATAACCACCTCTAGGTCCTACCCATACACCAAATCCGGAGCCGAAGCTTTCTGCAAGATCAGAAGCAGGACGGAATCCGTTCGGGAACTTATTGTTAAACTCCCAGAACCCTGTCACATTATCCGTGGTACCGCAGCGTGCCACATCATGAACAGTAGAAGTTGTATTCGAGTTGTTATAATTATTCCATCCGTCATCCACAACATACGAATCCATCGGTTCTACACCGGATTCAGAGAATCCCTTTTCCATTTTTTTGAATGCAGATTCAATGTTGTCATCGTTAATGGTCATCATATTATCGTACCAGGAATTGTACTGCGTACGGAAATCGCTTCTTGTTGCAATGCTGTTGATATATTCATAAAAGTCAGACTGAATGACATTCATATCCGTACTTCTTGCAGCACCCGCTACGGTCTGCCAGGTTACATATTTTCCGTCTGTGGTAAGCTGGTTATCTTCCTGCAGTTTTTCGAATGTCTTGCCGGAAAAATAACGCATATGTGCATTTTTATTGCTGTCGATCTCTGTTTCTGTCATCGGGAACTCACATCCAAGGAACATTCCCTGAATATAAACCGGCTGGCCAAGAGAAATGACATATCCACTCATACCGCCAACGCCTTCACCCATGATCGGATGTGTCCACACGGTATCATTTGCATTGACATTCAACGATTCCAGATCGATATAATCAATTGCTGCTTTTTCTTTGTCACTTACTTCGATTTCCAGGAATTTACGCATGAAATGATCTCCGTCATCCATGGTAACTTTCATGGTAACATCCCAGTCTACACCGTTTTTGGAAACGGTCTCAAACGGGAATTCTACCATGACTCCGCCGTTCGTATCTACTTTTTTAACTTTGCTGCCTTCCAGAGTCATCTCGCTGGATCTGATCACGGCACTTGCATCTGCTGTACCGACTGCTTTGCTGTACATCTTTACTTCTGCCGCCGTTGCCCATGCCTGACCGTCCGTCTTTGGTGATACAGCAACCAGTTTTACATAACGACCCTTTTTCGGTGCTGTCAGATTGATATAAATCGTTTCTCTGTCATTGTAAGTAAAATCACCTTCTGCCGCAAGGTTTGCATCACTTTCCAGATCTGTTTCACTGTTTCCCACATACAGTTTATATCCTTTGATATCGCCGTTTGTGGAACTGTCCTGACGTGGCTGATAAGAAAATGCGGCAATTTCCTGTTCGCTCTTCATATCAAAAGTCAGGGAATGTGGATATGGCTGATCCGGTGAATACTTGCTGTGCCAGATTGTAGATGCATCACCATCAATAACATTGGCTCCCGGACCGTCTTTTGCACCTACTTCATTATTGTACTGATCGCTTGCTGTAACTGTCCAGTTTGTGCGATCCAGCTCTCCATCCAGTTTTGTTGTACCATCCTGGCGAAGTTTGATAATGAATTCTTCAGAACCCTGTGCCGGTGTAAACGTCAGATCTGCCCTCTTATTATCCAGTTCTGTCGTTGCCAGCTTGTTGTCTGAAGTAGAAAATTTACGCTCCAGATATTCATTTCCGATCGTAACTTCTCCGTTTTTCACGGAGACCTGTGCTTCTCCTGTCGCTGCCTGAACGGTCGTTCCAATCCCTGTTGCTGGAATACCGGTCACTACCATGGCCGCACTCAAAGCAATTGACAACCATTGTTTTTCTTTCTTTTTCAAAATTTTCCTCCTTGTTTGTGCAATATGCATAATTTTATTCATCTCCCCCCCCGCTTTTTATAGTAACATTCGACATACTTTCTGTCAATAGTAACATTCGACATACTTTCTGTCAATCGAATTTCCTTTTTTATTCATACCTTTCAATCTCTGTTTACTCTGCCTATAAAAAAGAACCGTTTGCATAATTTTTTCATTGCAAACGGTTCCCGTAGAATATTACTTACTCATTTTTTTAATTCAGGATATGAAAAATATTCAGTTAATATCCAAATCCGCTGTCACCTGATAGTAATCACAGGCATGTGCCATATATCCGGTTACATTTGCCCGTGAGATCTGGCTCATCTTCAGGAAAGAGCAGTATACAAAGGCATTGTCATCCAGAACCGTCTGCTGCATCTGAACTGCAAGCTTGGCACGTTTGTCGGTGTCAAATTCCTGGCTGAGCTGCTCTTCCAACTGATCCAGTTTCTCATTTTTATAAGCTCCCTGATTTTTCGTTGCATCAGAAGTTGCAAACACAGTAAACCAGTATTCCGGATCTCCGGTCGGAGCCTGCACATTTGCCATGGCAGAGACATCCCACGCTGCCGGATCCTGCACAACACTGTTGTTGTCAGCCGTACAGTTGATATCCACATCCATTCCGATATCTTTTAACGTAGCCTGTGCGGATTCTGCCAGAAGCGGAAGCTCCTGTCTGCTTGGATAGGTAAGCCATTTGATTTGAAGCTTCTGTCCGTCTTTTTCACGGATTCCATCGCCGTCGCTGTCTTTCCATCCTGCCTCTTCCAGTACTTTCTTGGCACCTTCCGGATCATAGGATTCGGTCGTTACTTTATCTCCGCCAAAAGCAGAACCAGCAGGGAAGGTTCCATTTGCCGGATAGCCGTTTCCTTCCAGCAGATTTTCCACAAATCCTTCTTTGTCGATACCCATGGCGATCGCTTTTCGCACGGCCGGATCAGTACAGACGGAACCTTCGTTGAAATTCATTTTCAGGAAGAAACATCTGGATGTGGAAATCTGTGAAAAGGTAAAGTTATCGTTTTCGAACATAGGATAGCTTTCATATGCCATACCATAAGCTGCCTGTACCTCTCCTGAGAGCAGTGCATTTGCAAGGGTATTTCCATCGGTGATGGTCTTGATCGTCAGTTCATCAATATGTGGCGTTCCATTCCAGTAGTTTTCATTTTTCACCAGAGTCAGATGATCGCCGGACTGACAGTCGGTTGCAATGTATGGACCGGTTCCGGCTACGATTCCATCGTCAAATCCTGCATCTACATCGATGATACAGCCATATGGATCTCCAAGGTAATTCAAAAGTGCCGGCTTTGGCTCGGATGTGTGGATCGTAAGCACCTGACCGTCTGCTTCCATCGAATCAATCTTTGTATCGGCTGCCGCACGGTCATGGTTTGCCAGCAGATGCTCCAGACATTGTTTCACTGCCTCGGCATCCATAGCTCTGCCACTTGAAAACGTAACATGATCCTGCAGTGTGATCTTCCAGGTGAGCGGATCGGTATTTTCCCACTCTTTTGCCAGCCACGGCTTCAGCTCCATATCGTCTGAATATTTTACCAGCGTTTCTCCGATTCCATAGCGGATGCATGCCCATCCGGAGTAAGAATTGTGCGGATTGACA
>SKED01000204.1_pt1 | contig 14683 bp, 15 predicted proteins | sample 4826651 | NCBI WGS metagenome assembly SKED01 (sample SAMN11008818, study PRJNA524170) | human gut metagenome | biome: Human fecal sample; material: Feces; isolation source: fecal sample from pouch patient p19 | host: Homo sapiens | place: Israel: Tel-Aviv | collected 2016-06-28
TTCATAGCGCACCTGGTGGAACATCACGCGGCATACCAGCTGGTCAAACATTGTGGCACCCCACATGTCTGCACCGCTGAGATCTTTCTTCGGACGGAAGCTCAGGTCAGAGAACGGCTGTGTTTTGGTGACATAGTCGCCTTTGGCAGCGCCCTGCGGAACGGGTTTTTCGGGTGCCGGGACAACCAGCTTACCGTTGCTGCGATCCAGCACAAAGATGTTGCCCGTTTTCGCGGGTGCATAAATCACCGGAACGGTTTTGCCGTTAACGGTAATGTCAGCCAGCGTCGGCTGGGACGGCATGTCCATATCCCACAGGTCGTGGTGAACAGTCTGGTAGCTCCAGGCCAGTTTACCGGTGGTCGCGTTCAGCGCCACGATAGAGCTGGCATAACGCTCTTGCTCAGGCGTACGGTTACCCCCCCAGATATCTGGCGTGGTGACGCCCATCGGCAGGTAGACCAGGTCCAGCTTCGCGTCATACGCCGCCGGTGCCCAGGAGTTAGGTGAGTTAAAGGTAAAGGTGTGTTCGTCCGATGGGATCGCGTTTGGATCTTTCGCGCCCGGGTCGAAGGCCCACAGCAGTTTACCGGTGTTCACGTCAAAACCACGGATAACGCCAGAGGTTTCGCGGGTGGAGAAGTTATCGGTTACCGAGCCGGCAATCACGATAGTTTTATCGGTGATGATCGGCGGTGAGGTTGGCTCATACAGACCCGGCGTGGTGTCCGGCATGTTGGTCTGCAGATTCAGGATACCTTTGTTGGCAAAGGTCTCACACAGCTTACCGGTTTCGGCATTGATCGCGAACAGGCGGCCATCGTTTACCGGCAGCATGATGCGGCGAGGACAGTCGGCAATGACTTCAGGGCTCGCATTATCAGCACGCGCTTCGTGGTAAGAGACGCCACGGCAGGTGATGTGCTGGAACGACGGGTTGGAGTTCAGCTGCGGATCGAAGTGCCATTTCTCTTTACCGGTGGCCGCGTCAAGCGCGAACAGACGCTGGTGCGCGGTGCACAGATAAAGCATGTTACCGACTTTAATCGGCGTCACTTCGTTGGTCAGTTCACCTGGATCGTTTGGCATCTTCAGGTCGCCGGTACGGAATACCCAGGCTTCCTTCAGGTTCTTAACGTTGTCCGCGTTGATCTGCTTGAGCGGGGAGTAGCGCTGACCTTCCTGATTACGGCCATAAGCTGGCCAGTCGCCATCCGCGACCTGCGAGATAGCCGCAGCTGGGGTGGATTCGGCATTCAGCGTACCGTTAATCTCCTGCGGATCGTTAAAACCGGCCCAGGTGAGAATGCCACCGCTGATCAGCAGGGCAACCACCAGCGCCGCAACGGCACCGCTTGAAGGAACAATCAGGCGACGCCATACGAACGGCAGGATCAGCCAGATACCAAAGAAGACCAGGATGTCACTGCGCGGCGTCAGTGCCCAGAAGTCGAAACCGACTTCCCAGACGCCCCAGATCATGGTTGCGAGGAGTAAAGCAGCATAAAGCCATAGCGCGGATTGTTTTCTACGCCACAACAGGACGGTTACGCCAAGCATAACCAGACCCGCAATAGGGTAGTACCAGGAGCCGCCAATTGCGGCCAGCCAGACGCCACCGATTAACAGATACAGGCCGCAGAAGGCGGCGAATAGCGCTGTTAATGTCATCAGTAGACGTGGCTGTTGAGTTTTTATTTCAGCCATAGAAAGTGTACTCGTCAGTTTTGTTAATTATTTGCTAGCAACTAATTATAGGTATTAACAAGTGTGATCGGAATCACAATATTTGCTTTTTATAACTCATGCGCCAGGTGTATCCATTTACTGATATAATGGCTGGCTTGCGTATCGATGCCGGAGTAACATTCATCCGCATTGAGAGATTTTCATTAAAATCATATGGTTAGTAATATGAAACATACTGTTGAAGTGATGATCCCGGAAGCCGAGATCAAAGCGCGTATCGCCGAACTGGGTCGTCAAATCACCGAACATTACAAGGACAGCGGCAGCGAAATGGTGCTGGTCGGTCTTTTACGTGGCTCTTTCATGTTCATGGCAGACCTGTGCCGTGAAGTGCAGGTGTCCCATGAGGTCGATTTTATGACCGCCTCCAGCTACGGCAGCGGCATGTCCACAACCCGTGATGTGAAAATCCTGAAAGATCTGGATGAAGATATTCGTGGCAAAGATGTGTTGATCGTTGAGGACATCATCGACTCCGGCAACACGCTCTCTAAAGTGCGCGAGATCCTGAGCCTGCGTGAGCCAAAATCCCTGGCGATCTGCACCCTGCTGGATAAACCCAGCCGCCGTGAAGTGCAGGTGCCGGTAGAGTTTGTCGGCTTCTCTATCCCTGACGAGTTCGTCGTGGGCTATGGCATTGACTACGCGCAGCGTTACCGTCATCTGCCGTATGTGGGTAAAGTGATCCTGCTCGACGAGTAAGGTTTGTGACGTGCGGTCTGTTGCCCTCTGACGAGGGGACACACAGTAAAAACGGCAACCCGGGTTGCCGTTTTGTTTTTATCTGAACCGCTTACAGGCAGCTATTTATGGTTGACGTGCTTAAGCTTCAGGTTAGCTATCCCGGAACGATAGCGCTGCTCCAGCGTTTCACGGTTGGTGGCGGTCACTTCCAGGTTACGAAGCAAACCATCGTGAATACCGTACGCCCAGCCGTGGATCGAGACTTTTTGCCCGCGTTTCCACGCCGATTGCATGATGGTGGAATGGCCAAGGTTATAAACCTGCTCCATCACGTTCAGCTCGCAAAGGGTATCGAGACGACGCTCCTGCGGCATTTCACCCAACAGTGAGCTATGTTTGAACCAGATATCGCGGATATGCAGCAGCCAGTTATCGATTAACCCGAGTTCGGTATTTTCAATCGCGGCCTGCACACCGCCGCAGCCATAGTGGCCACAAATAATGATGTGCTCGACCTCCAGAACGTCAACGGCGTACTGAACAACCGAAAGGCAGTTGAGGTCTGTATGGATCACCAGGTTGGCAACATTACGGTGCACAAACAGTTCGCCAGGCTCGAGACCTGTCAGGCGCTCTGCCGGAACGCGGCTGTCGGAACATCCTATCCAGAGAAAGCGTGGGTTTTGCGCCTGCGCGAGCTTTCCAAAAAATCCGGGGTCTTCCTCCACCAGCATTTTTGACCATAGTGCATTGTTGCTGATGAGTGTATCTATGTCGTTCATGGAGGTTAGCGACCTGTAACCGAGTGATTGCGTTGCGCTAATATAGGGTAACTCGACTTTTAATGAAACCACACAACGTGTGTCAGAACCTAAGGTAAGTTTAATTCATGGCGATTGCACTGGAGCTTGAGCAGCTCAAAAAAACCTATCCAGGCGGCGTTCAGGCGCTGCGTGGGATAGATCTCAAAGTGGAAGCGGGGGATTTCTACGCGCTTCTGGGGCCGAATGGGGCGGGGAAATCCACCACCATTGGCATTATCAGTTCGCTGGTCAACAAAACGTCCGGCCGGGTGAGCGTGTTTGGTTACGACCTGCAAAAAGATGTGGTGAATGCCAAGCGCCAGCTCGGACTGGTACCGCAGGAGTTCAACTTCAACCCGTTCGAGACAGTGCAGCAAATCGTGGTTAATCAGGCGGGTTACTACGGTGTTGAGCGCAAAGAAGCGGTGGAGCGCAGCGAAAAGTACCTCAAACAGCTCGATCTGTGGGAAAAACGCAATGAACGTGCGCGCATGTTGTCTGGCGGGATGAAGCGCCGTTTGATGATTGCCCGTGCGCTGATGCATGAGCCAAAGCTGCTGATCCTTGATGAGCCCACCGCGGGCGTGGATATCGAACTGCGTCGTTCAATGTGGGGCTTCCTGAAGGACCTCAACGACAAAGGCACGACCATTATTTTGACCACGCACTACCTCGAAGAGGCGGAGATGCTGTGTCGCAATATCGGCATCATTCAGAACGGTGAGCTGGTGGAAAACACCTCGATGAAGAGCCTGCTCGCCAAGCTGAAATCCGAAACCTTCATTCTCGACCTGGCGGCGAAAAGCCCGCTGCCGACGCTGGAAGGCTATAACTATCGTCTGGTGGATACCTCAACGCTGGAAGTGGAAGTGCTGCGCGAGCAGGGCATCAACAGTGTGTTCTCACAGCTGAGCGCGCAGGGTGTTCAGGTATTAAGTATGCGTAACAAAGCGAACCGACTGGAAGAGCTGTTTGTCTCTCTGGTGCAGGATAAACAAGGAGACAAGGCATGACGCATCTTTACTGGGTCGCGCTGAAAAGCATTTGGGCGAAAGAGATTAACCGCTTTATGCGTATCTGGGTGCAAACTCTGGTACCGCCGGTGATCACCATGACGCTCTACTTCATCATCTTCGGTAACCTCATCGGTTCCCGCATTGGTGAAATGCACGGCTTTACCTATATGCAGTTTATTGTGCCGGGCCTGATCATGATGGCGGTGATCACCAACGCCTATGCTAACGTGGCATCATCATTCTTTAGCGCCAAGTTCCAGCGTAACATTGAAGAGCTGCTGGTCGCGCCGGTACCAACGCATGTGATCATTGCGGGTTATGTGGGCGGCGGCGTGGCGCGCGGTCTCTGCGTGGGGATTCTGGTGACGGCGATCTCCCTGTTCTTTGTGCCGTTCCAGGTGCATTCATGGCTGTTCGTGGCGCTCACGTTACTGTTGACGGCCATCTTGTTCTCGCTGGCCGGTCTGCTGAACGCGGTGTTTGCTAAAACGTTCGATGATATCAGCCTGATCCCGACCTTTGTGCTGACGCCACTGACCTATCTTGGCGGGGTGTTCTACTCCCTGACGCTGCTGCCGCCGTTCTGGCAGGCGCTGTCACACCTGAACCCGATTGTTTATATGATCAGCGGCTTCCGCTTTGGTTTCCTCGGCATTACGGATGTGCCACTGATTACCACGGTTGCGGTGCTGGTGGTGTTTATTATCGCCTTCTACCTGCTGTGCTGGTCTCTGATTCAGTGTGGACGCGGTCTGCGCAGCTAATCTCCCGCCCGGCGACATTCTGTTTGCCGGGCGCTTTTCTTTGATTGTTATCACCGTACGCTAACCTTCACTCCGCTAAACTACTTGCCTGCTAAGGAGAGAGTGATGCTGGGATGGGTGATCGCCTGCCATGATGAACAGGCGCAGGATATGCTGGATAAACTGGAGGCCAGATTTGGTCCGCTGGCGCAATGCCGTGCGGTTAACTACTGGCGTGGATTGAGCACCAACATGCTCAGCCGCATGATGTGCGATGCCCTGCATGAAACCGACACCGGTGACGGCGTCATCTTCCTGACCGATAAATCCGGCGCGGCACCTTATCGCTCTGCGGCATTGTTGAGCCACAAGCACGACAACTGTGAAGTGATATCAGGCATTAACTTTTTGCTGCTGGAATCCATGTATCCCTTCCGGGAAACCTTAAGCAGCGCTGAATTCCGTCATGCGATCGTCGACAAAAAAGTGGCCGGCGTCAGCAGCCTGTGGCATCAGCAGCAAAAAAATCCTCCCTTTGTCTTGCTGCATGATTTGTATAAGAATTAAACATTGGTATTGATGCTGCTTTTGTTACAATGGTGGCTGATTTTCCGTGTCGATTAATATTCCATGTTCATGCGCGTTGTGTTCCTTCTGTTGCTGCTGGTTTCCGGCGGCGCATCTGCCAGCCTGATTGCTCAGCAAGGGCTTCCCGCCCGATATATGCAAACCACCGAAGATGCGGCTATCTGGGCGCAAGTAGGTAACAATGTGGTCAATGTCGGCAATATCCGTGCCGGGCAGATCCTGGCCGTTGTCCCCACATCCGCTGATTACTACGAGTTTCGTTTTGGCTTCGGCACGGGCTTTATTGATAAAGAGCACCTGGAAGACGTGCAGGGCAAACAGCGCGTGGAAGACAGCCTTGGCGATTTGAATAAACCGCTGAGTAACCAGAACCTGATAACCTGGAAAGACACGCCTGTCTTTAACGCCCCCAGCAGCGGAAGCGCCCCTTTCGGCACGATGAGCGCTAACCTTCGCTACCCCATTCTGAATAAACTTAAAGACCGTCTGAACCAGACCTGGTATCAGATCCGCATCGGCAATCGTCTGGCGTGGATCAGCAGCCTGGATGCGCAGGAAGATAACGGCATCCCGGTCCTGACCTATCACCATATCCTGCGTGATGAAGAGAACACCCGTTTCCGACATACCTCCACGACCACCAGCGTGCGTGCGTTCAGCAACCAGATGACCTGGCTTCGCGATCAGGGCTATACCACGCTGACGATGGCTCAGCTTGAAGGGTATGTGCGTAACAAAATGAACCTGCCGGCGAAGTCTGTGGTGATCACCTTTGATGACGGGCTGAAGTCGGTGAGCCGCTATGCGTATCCCGTCCTCAAAGCGTATGGATTCAAGGCGACGGCGTTTATCATCTCGTCGCGTATAAAACGTCATCCGCAGAAGTGGGCGCCGAAATACCTGCAGTTTATGAGTGTCTCTGAGCTTGAGCAGATCCAGGATGTGTTTGATATCCAGTCTCATACCCACTTCTTGCATCGGGTGGACGGCAATAAACACCCGATCTTACTGAGCCGTAGCCATCACGTGATTTTGTTCGATTTCGCGCGTTCACGCCGGGCGCTGGCGCAATTTAACCCGCACGTGCTCTATCTCTCTTATCCGTTTGGCGCCTATGACGACAAAGCGGTAAAAGCGGCGAATGACGCAGGGTTCCACCTGGCGGTGACAACGGTAAAAGGCAAAGTGAAACCCGGGGACAATCCGTTCCTGCTTAAGCGACTGTATATTCTAAGGACGGATTCGCTGGAGACGATGTCGCGGCTTATCAGTAATCAGCCGCAGGGATGAGATGAGAGAAGGCTGTGAACGGTTCACAGCCTTCAGGATATCAGGCAACCTGGACCGGAATGGCTTTCGCGGTGCGTTTCATTTCGTTGTCGCCTTCGAAGTACGCCACTTTTGGCTGCCAGCGACGGGCTTCTTCGTCAGACATCATCACGAAGCTGGCGATGATAACGATATCACCGACGTCGGCACAGTGAGCGGCAGCGCCATTCACGGAGATAATTCTGGAGCCGCGTTCCGCCGCGATCGCATAGGTAGAGAAGCGCTTACCGTTATTCACGTTCCAGATATCAATGGCTTCGTTTTCAAGGATGCCCGCTGCATCAAGAAAATCCTGATCAATGGCGCAGGAGCCTTCATAGTGCAGGTCGGCCTGAGTGACTTTCACACGGTGAAGCTTACCTTGCAGCATTTTGCGAATCATTACGTTTACCTTTAATCATCATGCGTTAACCCCCCCGCGAACGAGGGGAGGTAGAGAGTTATGCCAGCTCAACCACTTTATTGTCGATAAGGCGTGCCTGACCGAGCCATGCAGCCACCAGAAGCACCGCGCGCTTGCTGGTATCGGTCAGCTCAAGCAGCGTATCGGCATCACGGATTTGGATATCGTCAGCGCGGAAGCCTTTGTCGTTCAGCGCCTGTTCGGCGAGGGCAACGATCTCTTCTGCGCTCAGCTCTTTAGCCACAAGCTGTTCCGCCATGGTATTCATGACCTTGCTCAATCCCGGCGCGATTTTACGCTCATCCGCGGTAAGGTACCCGTTACGGGAACTGAGCGCCAGACCGTCTTTGGCACGCACAATCGGCACGCCCACGATCTCAATATCATAACCCATGTCGGCGACCATCTTACGGATCAACGCCAGCTGCTGGAAGTCCTTCTCACCGAAGCAGGCAACGTCGGGCTGCACCAGGTTAAACAGCTTGCTGACGATGGTTGAAACGCCGCGGAAATGGCCCGGACGGCTGGCGCCTTCCAGCATGGTTGAAATGCCCGGTACGTCCACGTAGGTCGCGTCCTCGGTCCCCTGCGGGTAGACGTCTGCAGGTGCCGGAGAGAAGACAATGTCGGCGTGGCGTTTTTTGAGTTTTTCGCAATCTTCCTGCAGGGTGCGCGGATAGCGCGCCAGGTCGTCGGCACGGTCAAACTGCATGGGGTTCACGAAGATACTGACCACCACGATATCTGCACGCGCTCTGGCTTCATCAACAAGCTTCATATGGCCGTCATGCAGGTTACCCATCGTGGGAACCAGTGCGATACGTTTACCTTCCTGACGTGCACGACGGATATGCTGGCGAAGCAGCGGCAGGGTTTCAATGATTAGCACAACAAGACTCCTTAATGGAAACTGTGTTCTTCACCCGGGTAAACACCGGATTCAACGTCGGCAATATACTGCCGCACAGCAGCACGCATGTCGCCTGCTTCTGCCAGGAAATTTTTGGCGAATTTAGGGATATGGCCGCCGGTAATACCAAAGGCGTCGTGCATCACTAAAATCTGACCGTCGGTAACGTTGCCTGCGCCAATGCCAATCACCGGAATCGACAGCGCCTCGGTGATGCGTTTTGCCAGTTCAACCGGCACACACTCCAGCACCAGCAGCTGTGCGCCAGCGGCTTCCAGCGCCAGGGCATCCTCAAACAGTGTCTGTGCCGCGTCACCGCGGCCCTGCACCTTATAGCCGCCAAAAATATTGACGGATTGCGGCGTCAGACCCAGGTGGCCGCAGACCGGCACGGCACGTTCGGTGAGCATTTTCACGGTCTCTGCAAGCCAGGCTCCGCCTTCGATTTTGACCATATTGGCCCCGGCACGCATGACGGTTGCCGCATTCTCGAACGCTTGCTCTGGCGTCGCGTAGGCCATAAAAGGCAGATCGGAAAGCAGCAGACAGGCAGGTGCTCCGCGGCGCACGGCACGGGTATGGTAGGCAATATCTTCGACCGTCACCGGCAGGGTGGAATCATGGCCTTGTACCGTCATCCCTAACGAATCTCCGACCAGCATGACAGTGATACCCTCTTCGGCAAAAAGCTTAGCGAAGCTGTAGTCATACGCAGTAATGGTGGCGAAGCGTCTCTTTTCCTGTTTGCATTTCTGCAGTAAGGAGATGGTGGTTGGTTTCATACTGTTTCCTGATAGCCCAAAAGCGAATCTTTGCGCATTCTAACAGTAACATTTGAGGGAACAATGATTTTAGGCAACCGATTAACCACAATTCCGTGAGGGTTAACCGGTAAAAACGCAGATCACCAGCGGGCAGGTTTTTCTGCGTCGAGGCTATCCAGCACTGCCTTCAGCGCGAGGCCGTCAGGGAAGGTGAGGTCAGGGGCAACGTCGAACAGCGGCCAGAGCATAAAGCCGCGATTTTTCATGTCGTAGTGCGGAACGGTGAGACGGGGGGTGTTAATCACCTCATGGCCAAACAGCATAATGTCCAGATCGAGGGTGCGCGGCCCCCAGCGTTCGGCTTTGCGTACGCGGCCCTGCTGCAGTTCGATTCGCTGAGTATTATCCAGCAGCGTGTCGGCATCCAGTGCTGTGTCCAGCACCACGGCGGCATTCAGGTAATCAGGCTGATCCTGTGGCCCCAGCGGCGGTGTCCGGTAGAAAGAAGAGACCGCCACAATACGGCTTTGTGGGATTTCACCCAGCGCCTGAACGGCAGCATTAACCTGCTCCAGCGGAGAGGCCAGATTGCTGCCGATGGCAATGTACGCCAGGGTCATGCCGTACCTTCACGGCGCGGCGCACGTTTGCGCGGACGACGGTGGCGACGACGCGGCGTCGGTTCGTCATCGAGGTCGACGAGCATATCTTTCTGCTCTGGCGGTGCTGAAACCTGGAATTCTCCCCACCACTGCGCCAGACGCTGCAGTTCCTGGTTCCGTTCAATTTCAGCACGCAGCGACAGTAAATCGAACGCAGCGCGGAATTTAGGATGCTCCATCAGCTTCCAGGCGCGTTTACCCTGACGACGAGACATGCGCAGCTGAAGCTGCCAGATATCACGCACCAGCGTCGTAATACGTTTTGGAATGGCGAGCGTGCGGCAGGCTTCATCCAGCACGTCATTTGCGGCCAGCGCAAACGCATCGTAGTAGGCCAGACCGCTTTCCTGCGCAATTCTCTGCGCTGCTTCCAGCAGCGGATACCAGAACATCGCGGCAAACAGGAACGCCGGGTTCACACGCATATCGTTGTGAATGCGGGTATCGGTATTCTTCAGCACCTGCGCAATCATGCGTTCCATTGGGCTGTCACCGTTTTCGGTAAAGCAGCGCGTAATGGTCGGGAACAGGGGCTGGAAAAGGCTGTATTCGCGTAGCAGCTTGTAGGTTTCGTAGCCGTAACCGGCCTGCAGCAGCTTCAGCGCCTCTTCAAACAGACGGGCTGGCGGCACGTCGTTAATCAGCGTCGCCAGACGCGGTATCGGCTCTGCGGTTTCCGGGCTGATGCGCATTGACAGTTTGGCGGCGAAACGTACGGCGCGCAGCATACGCACCGGGTCTTCACGATAACGCGTTTCCGGCGTGCCGATCAGGCGAATCAGACCGTCTTTCAGGTCCTGCATGCCACCGACGTAATCACGGACGGTGAAATCTGCCACGCTGTAGTAAAGGCTGTTGATCGTGAAATCGCGACGCTGGGCATCTTCTTCGATAGAGCCGAAGATATTGTCCCGCAGCAGCATGCCGTTCTGGCCGCGCTGGGAGGTGGTGCGATCGGATTCGCCCGCCTCGTGGTGACCGCGGAAGGTCGCCACTTCAATAATTTCCGGCCCAAACATGACGTGAGCAAGACGAAAACGACGGCCAACAAGGCGACAGTTACGGAATAATTTGCGCACCTGCTCTGGCGTGGCGCTGGTCGTCACGTCGAAATCTTTTGGTTTTTTGCCCAGCAGTAAATCACGCACCCCACCGCCAACGAGATAGGCCTCGTAGCCTGCTTTATTCAGACGATAGAGCACCTTGAGGGCATTTTCACTGATATCTTTGCGGGAAATATTGTGCTGCTCACGTGGAATAACCGACATGCGGTTTTGCGCAATAGCGTCGTTCGCCATGCTCTCTTCGCGGCTTAGCACTTTACGGCAAAAATTAGCGACTCGGGTAAAAATAGTACACCTCGTAGTGTGTTTTGTTATGAAAAAAGCGGCTAATCATAGCTCAGCGCAACGCATTTGAGAATGCTGGATTTTTGGCACGGTCGTCAGCGTCCAGTTGGCGATCGCCATTTTCAGCAGTTCGTCAATTCGCAAATCCTGCCATTCGTTGGTTACATTCTGGTTGAGAAATCGCAGCGCGTCGATCAAAACAGGGCGCGGATCGCCGTCTGGCAGGGCGGGCGCATGATTTTGTTTTGACAGTTTAAAGCCCTGTTCATTGACCGCCAGCGGCAGATGAATGTAATCCGGCGCGTTCCAGCCAAACTGGTGATAGAGCGATATTTGTCGCACGGTAGGTTCCACCAGGTCAGCCCCGCGCACAATTTCCGTCACGCCCTGGAAATGGTCATCAACCACTACCGCCAGGTTATAGGCGAACAAGCCGTCACGGCGGTGGATAATAAAATCTTCGCGTGCAAGACGTTCATCCGCATGGATCTCGCCGGAGAGTAAATCAGTAAAGTGCGTCACCGGGGCATGCTGCTTTATGCGCACGGCGGCCAGTTCTGGGCCGTTATTGCGCGTGCGGCAGTGGCCGTCATAGACGCCACCCACGCTCTGAATACGCGCGCGGGTGCAGGTGCAGTAGTAGGAGAGCCCTTGTGCGTGGAGCCACGCCAGGCGTTCCCGGTAGGCATCATGTCGCCTTGACTGCCAGAGGACGTCGCCGTCCCAGTGAAGACCGTAATGTTCCAGCTGACGCAGAATGGTATCTGCTGCACCGGGAACTTCACGCGGAGGATCAATATCTTCAATGCGGACCAGCCATTTACCGTGACGGGCGCGAGCCTGCAGGTAGCTGCCGAGGGCGGCAATTAATGAGCCGAAGTGTAATTCACCAGAAGGGGATGGCGCGAAGCGCCCAATATAGTGTGATTCAGACATATCAACAGTAACAAGGCGGGAGAAACTCCCGCCTTTAGAGTGTGTAAACAGCGCTGGTATTAACCGGCCATCTGTTTTTCGCGGATTTCTGCCAGCGTTTTACAGTCGATGCACAGATCGGCGGTTGGACGCGCTTCCAGGCGACGAATTCCGATTTCAACACCGCAGGATTCGCAGTAGCCAAAATCTTCGTCTTCGACTTTTTTCAGCGTTTTTTCGATCTTTTTGATCAGTTTGCGTTCGCGGTCACGGTTACGCAGTTCGAGGCTGAACTCTTCTTCCTGAGCGGCACGGTCTACCGGGTCCGGGAAGTTAGCAGCTTCATCCTGCATATGAGTAACGGTGCGATCGACTTCATCCCTGAGTTGATTACGCCATGCTTCAAGAATACGCTTGAAGTGCGACAGCTGGGCTTCGTTCATATACTCTTCGCCCGGCTTCTCTTGATACGGCTCCACCCCAGCGATGGCGAGAATACTCAGGGACGATGTTTTACGGTTTTGCCCTTCTTGCATGTTGCTTCTCCTTAACACGCACTATCGATCCCCGTGTTGGGGGAAAAATCAGGTCGCTATAAATAGCAGATGCTTTTCCGTATGGCAATTATCTAAACGTAACACTTGACAAGCCTGTGAGGAAAAGCGTATTTGCGCACGCGGCCAGAACACTTAATAGTCAATCGTCTAATCCCTTATAAGACAATGGGAAGAGAGGATCTCAGAGTCATATTATCGGCAGAAAGTTCCGCTTTATAAGCCAAAACCTCCACCCCCTGCTTTTGTGCCTCATTCAACAATTGCGCGTATTTGAGATCAATATGGCGGGCTGGAGAAAATCGTTCAATGGCTGAATGTAAAACCGCAAACAGCAATACGGCGCGTTTGCCCGCCGCCGCAACACTCATCAGCTCCCGCAGATGCTTCTGCCCCCGTAGCGTGACCGCATCCGGGAAGTAGCCGTTTTCCTGTTCCGCTAACGTCACTGATTTTACTTCAATATAGCACTCGGGCCGGTCTTCCGCCTGTAACATGAAGTCAATTCTGCTGCTTTCATCGCCATATTTGACTTCACTTTTATGCGTGCCATACCCCACCAGTTCGGGCAGGGTGCCAAGGGTCAATGCTTCCTTAACTAATTGATTGGCGCGCAGGGTATTCACGCAAATAAATGCCCCGTTTTGCGTCTCGGTCATTTCCCAGGTATGGGCATATTTGCGTTTAGTATTTTCTGAAGTGGAATACCAGACCGTGTCACCCGGCGTCGCACAGCCGGTCATGGCACCGGTGTTCGGGCAGTGCAGCGTGAGCTGTTCACCTTCGGGGGTGATCACGTCAGCGAGAAAGCGTTTGTAGCGTTGAACCAGCGTGGCGTGCTGCAGGGCAGGACTAAACTTCATCAGAATTCCTTAGGGTATCGCCCAGCGACCAGCGCTGTAGCGGCGTGTAACGGGTGCGTCCTTGGGTAAAGACCGATTCGTAAAGCGCGAAGGTATTGACCTCAACGTCCCAGTGAAAGCCGGGTGGCGGAATGGCAACGGCCTGACCGGCATCGCGCAGCAGGGTGATATGCGGATGAAACGGCTGCGGACTCTGGTAACACCCACTGCGAGCCGCCTGGGCGCGCAACATACTCGCAAGCTGTAAAAGCCCGCGGGGCGGCTGGCGCGTGCCCAGCCAGACCACGCGTGAGCGCAGCCACTGGCCCGCGTCGTCGAGGTGCAGCGTAAACGCCGGCTGAGAAATGCGGCCAGCCATTGCTGCCAGCGCGCGCTGTTTTTCGGCGCTGACATCGCCCAGAAAGGCCAGCGTCAGGTGCAGGTTTGCCGCCGCGATCGGACGGCCTGCGTCCTGGGGAAAATGGCTGGCTCGCCAGCGAACGATTTTTCGCTGCAGCGTGGAGGGCAATTCTATGGCAAAAAACAGCCGTTTCGACTCAGACATACAGGGGACTCGGTAATGGTATGCGCCGATGCTACAATGTACGCCGACTAATGTTAACCCTCTGGAGCTGTTAGTGTCCTCATTGCCGGTCGCCGTCGTCCTTCCTGAGCTTCTTGCTGCCTTACACCATGCCCCGCAGGTTTTACTTAACGCCCCGACGGGCGCAGGTAAATCCACCTGGCTGCCGCTGCAGATCCTCAAAGAGGGCACTGTCCGCGGGAAAATTATCCTGCTGGAGCCGCGCAGGCTGGCCGCACGGAACGTAGCGCAGCGCCTGGCGGAACTGCTTGGTGAAAAGCCGGGCGAGACGGTGGGTTACCGTATGCGCGCCGAAACCTGCGTTGGCCCGTCCACGCGCCTTGAGGTGGTGACCGAAGGGATCCTGACCCGCATGCTGCAAAACGATCCGGAGTTAAACGGCGTCGGGCTGGTGATTCTGGATGAATTCCACGAGCGTAGCCTGCAGGCAGATCTGGCACTGGCGCTGTTACTTGATGTTCAGCAAGGGCTACGCGACGACCTCCGGTTGCTTATCATGTCCGCTACGCTGGATAACGAGCGACTGCAGCAGACGTTGCCCGACGCGCCGGTTATCGCCTCCGAAGGCAGAGCATTTCCCGTTGAGCGTCGCTATCAACCGTTGCCTGCCCATCAGCGTTTTGACGACGCGGTAGCCATCGCAACCGCCGAATTGCTCCGCCAGGAATCGGGATCGCTACTGCTGTTTTTGCCCGGCGTGGGCGAGATCCAGCGCGTGCAGGACCAACTGGCTTCCCGGGTGGGAAGTGACGTGCTGCTTTGCCCGCT
>SKED01002171.1_pt1 | contig 14617 bp, 13 predicted proteins | sample 4826651 | NCBI WGS metagenome assembly SKED01 (sample SAMN11008818, study PRJNA524170) | human gut metagenome | biome: Human fecal sample; material: Feces; isolation source: fecal sample from pouch patient p19 | host: Homo sapiens | place: Israel: Tel-Aviv | collected 2016-06-28
TGCTCATGCTCATGCTCGTCTTCATCATCGTCGTCGTCATCATGATGATGGCCGCAGCAGCAATGCTCATCATGGTCATCATCGTGGTCGTGGTGATGATGGTGCTCGTGCTCCTCTTCCTCGTCCTCGTGGGCGTGCTCCTCGTTGGCCTTGGCAGCCATAGCGATAAGCTCAGCCTTAAAGTCGTCCTTGGTGGACATGGCCTTCAGGATCTGCTCGCCGGTCAGGGCGTCCCAGGCGGTGGTGACGATGGTAGCGGTGGGGTTCTTCTCACGCAGCATGGCTACAGCGGCGGCGATCTTTTCCTCGGTGGCGTTCTGGGTGCGGCTCAGGATGATGCAGCTTGCGTGGCTGATCTGGTCGTCGTAAAACTCACCGAAGTTCTTCATATACATCTTGACCTTGTTGACATCGGCCACGGTAACGAAGCTGCTCAGCTGAACATCCAGATGCTCGGCCACGCCCTCGACAGCGCGGGTCACGTCGGACAGCTTGCCGACGCCGGAGGGCTCGATAACGATGCGGTCGGGGTGGTACTGCTCCACCACCTGCTGCAGAGCGGCGCGGAAATCGCCCACCAGAGAGCAGCAGATGCAGCCGGCGTTCAGCTCATTGATCTGGATGCCGGACTCCTTCAAAAAGCCGCCGTCGATGCCGATCTCGCCGAACTCGTTCTCGATGAGCACGACCTTCTGGCCTGCAAAGGACTCTTTGATGAGCTTCTTGATAAGGGTGGTCTTACCGGCGCCAAGGAAGCCGGAGAAAATATCGATCTTGGTCATAGTCTGAAATGCCTCTTTCTTTTATGCAGACGCCGCAAAGGCGCTGCCCAGCAGGCCCGTCGGGCCTTACAAGCAGTCCGGGCCGCTGAGTGCTGACCCGTAAAATTCCTACACTCCTATTATAACAAGGCTGTCAATGGCAAACCGGCCTTTTTGATGAGAAATTTGTAACATTTTTTGCAATTTGCTTGCATTTTCGGGCGGCAGGACCAAAATGATACCTGCGAATTGCATTCTGCGCCCCGGAATGATACAATAAGGTCCAGCAAACCATCGCCGCCGGACGTTTTTCCGGCAGAATAAAGAAAGAAGGCTTTTTGACATGAGCATGAATACCGTTCCCGAGCGTCTGGCCGCCCTGCGCGAGGCCATGAAGGCAAACGGCGTGGACGTCTACCTCATCCCGGTGGGCGACCCGCACGCCAGCGAGTATATGCCCGACCACTACACTGCCCTGACCTACTTCTCCGGCTTCCACGGCGAGAACTCCAACTTCGTCGTCACCATGACCGAGAGTGCTGTCTGGGCCGATGGCCGTTACTTCGTGCAGGCCGAGAAGGAGATCGCAGGCACGGAGATCCAGCTGATGCGGATGGGCGAGCCGGGCGTGCCGACCGCCGAGCAGTACTGCGGCAAAGTCCTGCCCGAGGGTGGCAAGCTGGGCCTCTGCGGCCTGACTGCTTCCTGCGGTCTGGTGCGCAGCCTGCAGAAAGAACTGGACGCCAAGAAAGGCACCATCAAGCTGCTGAACCTCGAGGACGAGCTGTGGACGGAGGGCCGTCCCGCCCTGCCCGCTACCCCGGCATGGCTCCTGCCGAAAGAGTACGCAGGCTTCTCCCCTGCCGAGAAGCTGGGCCAGCTGCGTGCGAAGCTCTCTGAGCTGGGCTGCACCGCACAGCTGGTGGGCAAGCTGGACAATCTGGCATGGCTGCTCAATCTGCGTGCGATGGACATTCAATGCACCCCTTATGCAATGGCTTACTGCTATGTGACCCCCGATAAGGCGACCCTCTTCATCGACACCGCCCGCGTCAGCGCTGAGGCTGCTGCGGAGCTGAAGGAGAACGGCGTGGAGCTGGCTGAGTACGACGATGTGCTTACCTTCCTCGCCGCCCAGGCCGAAGAGCAGACCGTTCTGGCCGACCCCGTTTCCGTCAACTACGCTGTTTACCAGACCCTGCAGGCCAACCCGGCTCTGACCGTTAAGGACGAGGCCGACCCCCTGCTGCCCATGAAGGGCGTCAAGAACGAAGTCGAGCTGGCTCACACCCGCGAAGCTCACATCCGCGACGGCGTGGCTATGGTGCGCTTCCAGATCGAGCTGGAGAACCGTCTGGCCGCCGGCGAAGAGCTGACCGAGCTGACCATCGACGAGATCCTCCACAAGTACCGCAGCGCACAGGACAAGTTCCTGACGGAGAGCTTCGGCACCATTGCAGCTTACGGCCCCAACGCCGCCATGATGCACTACCACGCCACCGAGGAAGACCACGCAAAGCTCGAGAAGAAGGGCTTCTTGCTGGTGGACAGCGGCGCGACCTATATGGACGGCACCACCGACATCACCCGCACCTACCCGCTGGGTGAGCTGACGGAGGACGAGCGCCTGTTCTACACCTGGACTTTACAGTGCCACATCGACATCGCCCGGGCTGTCTGGCTGGATTACTGCGACGGCCATATGCTGGACACCATCGCCCGTGAGCCGCTGTGGCGCCACCTCATCAACTACCGCTGCGGCACCGGCCACAGCGTCAGCCATGTGGGCAACGTCCACGAAGGCCCCCACGCCCTGAACGGCCGCAACACCACCGTTTTCAAGCCGGGCATGATCGTCACCGACGAGCCGGGCGTCTATGAGGGCGGCGTCGTGGGCATCCGCATCGAGAATGAGCTGGAGTGCTACCACAAAGCATCCAACCAGTACGGCGAGTTCCTGGCATTCTGCCCCATCACGTTCGTGCCGATCGCTACCTCCCCCATCGTCCCGGGCGTTTTGAGCCGCGACGAGCTGGATTGGCTGAACGCCTACCACCGCGAGGTCTTCGAGAAGCTGGCTCCCCGCCTGACCGAGGACGAGCGCGACTGGCTGGCTAAGAAGTGTGCCGCCATCGGAGCGTAAATAAAAACGCGGGAGGCCCCGCAGGGGCCTCCCGCTTTTCTTTAGGATGAGATCTCTGCCTTGTGCTCTTTCCAGTAGGCTTTCGCCTCATCGATGACCTTCTTGAAGGGGCCGGAGGGGTAAGTGCTCTCGGCAATGTCGATGAGGAATTTGTAGAGCTGGGGCCGCACCTGCTCATACATCCCAAGCCGGGTGTAGAGGTCCTTGTAGTAATGGAACACCTGGATCTTGTTCTGCACCAGAGTGGCAGGCTTTATCTGGGTGTGGCAGATGCTCTGAGGGTTCTGGACGTAGTAGTAGCCGGGCTGCGGGATGGACGCAAAGACTTCAGCGTACTGGATATACTGCATGTTGAACACGAGGTCTTCGGCCCAGCGCATCTCGCTGGTAAAGCGGATGTCGTGCCGGGTGAGGATGTCGCGGCGGTAGAGCTTGTTCCAGAGCACGCTGTAAAAGTAAGAGGCGGGCTTATCCATCAGGCGGCGGGCGAAGGTGTCCTTGTCATAGACGCCCTCGGGCAGGAAACCGTATTCCCGGTTCTCCGGCGGGCGTGCAACATGCATGACGCCGAGGTCGTCCTGGATCTTTTCCAGCACCTGTTCCGGCTTCGACGCCCCGGCGGGGATGACCATGGTGTAGGGCGAGATGACGAGGTCGGCACCGGTCTTCTCTGCCGCCTCCACCAGCCGGGCGGTGTAGTCCGGGGCGATGTAGTCATCGCTGTCCACGAACTGGACGTACTTACCGCCGGCAAGCTTCAGGCCGAGGTTCCGGGTGTCGGACACGCCGGAGTTTGCCTTGTCCACCAGCAGGATGCGGCTGTCCTTTTTGCGGAACTCCTCGCAGACGGGCAGGCTCTTATCTTTGGAGCCGTCGTTGATGACGATGAGCTCGAGGTTCTTGTACTCCTGCCCGCAGATGCTTTCGAGGCAGCGGCTCAGGTGGCTCTGGGCATTGTACACAGGGACGATGATGCTGACGAGAGGCATTTCCATAGCAGTTTCTCCTTTTGTTTTTTATAGCAATGATACTCCCGCCGGGCCGAAAAAGCAAGCGCCGGCGGCAGGCCCGAAAGGGGGCTTCGGAATGATATTTCATATCGCGGTGTGCAGCCCGGACAGCGTCCTCCGCAGCCGGGTGGAGCGGCAGTGTCTCGACTATTATGCCCGGCGGGACGACGCCTGCATCATCGAGCAGCTGGACAGCCCGGAGGCCCTGCTGGCCCGGGACGACGCCGGGGAGCGGTACGAGCTGTACCTCATCGAGCTGCCGTCCACGGCGGCCGCCGCGTCGCTGCGGGCAGCGGCTGCGCTCCGCAGCCGGGGGCGGCGCAGCCCGCTGGCTTTTCTGGCCCACACGCCGGCCCACGCCTACAGTGCCTACCGGGTGGACGCCATGCAGTATTTATTGCTGCCTGTCCCGCCGGAACAACTGGACGCTCTGCTGGCCCGGGCCACCGAGCCGGAGTACGGCCCGGCCATCCCGATAGCCACGGCGTCGGGTCTGCGGGTGCTGCCCTTCGCGGACATCGAATACCTCGAGTGTACCCACCATGTGGTGCATTTCCATCTCGCCAGCGGCGAGGATGTGCCGTCCCTGTCCGTCCGGGTGCCGTTCGCGCAGGTGGCACAGCCGCTTTTGGCGGATGAGCGCTTCGTCCAGCTCCACCGCTCCTATGTGGTCAATCTGGCGGCGGTGTCCCAACTGGCGGCGGGCGAGTTCTGGATGCAGAGCGGCGCACGGGTCCCTGTCCCCCGCGGGCGGGAGCCTGCGGCCCGCACGGCGCTGAAAGATTATCTGGAAAAGCAGTTCCGATAAAGCAATGGGGAGGCCCGGAAGGGCCTCCCCATTGCTTTATAATTTTGTCCAGTCCAGCTGTGTCCAATCCGTTATGTACTGGTCGGCAAGGCGCTGCAATTCGGGCTGATCGGCGGCGCTGGTCTCATCCTCGATGTCGATGAGGTAAAAGCCGCACTGCCTGGCGGTGCGGGTGGCGTAGACGGCGTCCTCGCAGACAACGGCGTCGGCGGGTCCGCTGCCGCCCAGCCGCTCGAGGACTTCGCGGAACACCTCGGGGTGAGCTTTGCTCTTCGCGCCCTGTGCGGTGTAGAAGAACTCGAAATAGTCTGCGACGCCCAGCCGGGTGAGCACCTCTTCGCACTGCTCTGCCCAGGTGTTGGAGCAGATGCACATCCGCACGCCCTCGGCTTTCAGCCGGGCCAGCATCTCCCGGACGCCGGGCTTCAGCTCGACTTTTTTGTACAGGTCCCGGATGACCTGCCGCATGGCAGGCTCGTAGTCCCGGAGGGTCAGGGGCAGATCGTAGGTGCGGATGAGGTATTCCGCGCCCTCCACCATCCCCATGCTCAGAAGAACATCGTGGATGTCGGGTCTTGCGGTGCGGCCATAGCGGCGCAGCAGCTCCAGCGGTGCGCCCTGCCACACCACAGTCATGCTGTCGGTGAGGGTGCCGTCCATGTCGAAAATCCATTGCTTGCGGTGCATCTGTCGTCCTCCTGAATCGTTCTGGCAAGGTGAATTTATTATAGCACATTTTTTGTTACAAAAACAGAGAGAAATCTCCCGGGAAATATGCTATAATCTAGGCAAAACCGGAACACATCAAAGGAGGCAGAAAACATGGCGCAGAACAACACCCCCGTAAAGGCGCTGGTGCTGGCGGGCGGGGGCGCCCGCGGCAGCTATCAGGTGGGCGTCTGGCGGGCGCTGACCGAGCTGGGCTGGCGGCCCCAGATCATTACGGGTACCAGCGTCGGCAGCCTGAACGGCGCCATGTTCGCCCTCGACCTCTACGAGACGGCCCGGGACATGTGGCTGACCATCCGCAGCCAGGATGTGATGGAGCTGCCCGCCGAGGATGCGCCGCTTTCCGAGCTGCACGCATTCCTCAAAGACGCTGTGACCCAGGGCGGCATGGACGTCACTCCGCTGGAAGAGATCGTCGAGCGGGTGCTGGACGAAGATAAACTCCGCACAAGCCCCATCCGGCTGGGCCTTGTGACCGTGGAGCAGAAGACCCTCAAGGCCCGGGAGCTTCCGCTGGAAGACATCCCCGAGGGCAAGGTGAAAGACTACCTGCTGGCCTCTGCGGCCTGCTTCCCAGCCCTGCGGGCCCACACCATCGATGGGGTGTCTTACCTCGACGGCGGCTACCGGGACAATATGCCCACCGCGCTGGCCCAGAAGATGGGCGCAGAAGAGCTGGTCTGTGTAGACCTGGAGGGTGTGGGCATCACCCGCCCCAACCGCACCGGCCTGCCCACCACCCTCATCCGAAGCTACTGGGAGCTGGGCGACATCCTCCACTTCGAGCCCGCCACCGCCCGGCGGAACATCGAGCTGGGCGACCACGATACATTGCGGGCCTTCGGGCGGCTGCGGGGCTGCGCCTACGCTGTGGACAGCGGGGCTGAGAGCAACGCGGATGCTGCCGCATTCCATGCGGCCTTCGAGGCCGTCCAGAAGGATATGCGGGAAAAGCACCCCTCCACCCTGACGGCAGACGCAGCTCTCCTGCTGGCAAAACTCTCAGATGCAGAGCTTGCCCCGCTGGAAGCCGTGGCTGAGGATGTGGGCGTAGACCCCGCCCCCTACTACACCACCCGTACTTTGGGAGAAGCTTTCCTTGCAAAATGCGACTTCGAGCGCCTCAGGAGCTTCGAGCCGCTGTTCGAGGGTGAAGCAGGCCCGGCGCAGGCCGCACGGGCCGCTCTGCTGCCCAACACCTTTTTGCAGGCACTGGTCTGCCGGGCGCTGACCGGCAGAGTGCCGCCGGAGGAGATGGAAACATGAAGGTATATAAGGGCTTTACCGCATCGCCCGGCCTCGTGCTGGGTCAGGTCAGCCGGCTGGACCGCCCGCCGCTGGTGTGCGGCGAGGGGCCTTTCCACCCCGAACAGGAAAAGCAGGCGTTGGAAGACGCCATCAAGGTCGCTCAGCAGGAGCTGGACGAGATGGCTGGCCGCGCCGCGCCCTCGGAGCAGGCCATCTTCCTGTTCCAGAGCATGATGCTGGAAGACGAGGGCTTCATGAATGAGGTGGCTTTCCAGATAAAGGCCGGCGTCGGTGCCGCCGAGGCGATGGACCGTGTGGGCCGCCGCTACGCCGCCCAGCTGGCCGCCATGAAGGACAACGCCTACATGCAGCTGCGGAGCGTGGACATCCTCGACGTGACCCAGCGCATCACCAACATCCTCTGCCACCGGCTCCGCAGCTGGCTGGCCCTCGACCACCCGGTCATCCTTGCGTCTGACCTGCTCATGCCCACCGATCTGTTCAGCGTCCCGGCGGGCCGCATCCTCGGCCTCATCACCGCCGAGGGCAGCGGCCAGAGCCATGCGGCCATCATCGCCCGCTCGCTGAACATCCCGGGCATCACCCAGGTGGGCGAAGATTTCCTGAAAGACTGCGACGGCCGCGAGGTCATCCTGAACGCCACCGAGGGTGAGTGCATCCTTGACCCGGATGCCGCCGCCCGGCAGAGAGCCATCACCTGCATCTGCGAGATGCAGCGCCAGAACGAGGAGCTGAACGCCCAGATTGAGCTGCCCAACCGCACCCGGGACGGCGAAGAATTCGAGCTTCTGGCCAACTGCTTCGGCCCCGAGGACGTGGGGACCGCGATGGAGTCCGGCGCGTCCGGCGTGGGCCTGCTGCGCAGCAGCTACATGATGATGCCCGGCCACGCCATGGACGAGCAGGAGCAGTATCTGTTCTACACCTCCTGCCTCGCCGCCGCCAGGGGCAGGATGGTGACGGTGCGCACCTTCGACTTCGGTGCTGACCGCACAATGGCCGACGCCTATCAGGGCGTCCAGTCCTCCAAGCTGGGCCTGCGGGGCATCCGCAGCAGCCTGCGCAATCTGCCCCAGATGGCAGTTCAGATCTGCGCCCTCATGCGTGCCGCCACAAAAGGCCCGCTGCGGGTCATGTTCCCCATGGTGACAGACATCGAGGACTGGGATTCCGCCATGCAGGTGGTAGACCACTGCCGCCGCAAGCTCACCGAGCGGGGCGTGGAGTTCGAGCCGGATGTCCCCTTCGGCGTCATGCTCAGCGTGCCCGCCGCCTGCCTGACGGCAGAGGACTTCACGGCTCACGGCTGCCGGTTCTTCGTCATCGGAACCAACGATTTGACCCAGTACACCCACGCGGTGAGCCGGGAACTGGCCATTGCCGAGCACTACTACCGTCCCGCCAGCCCGGCCATGAAAAAGCTCATCGCCATGGTGGTGGACGCCGCCAGGAAAGCGGACATCCCCGTCACCATCTGCGGCCTCGCCGTCGGCAATGCCGTCAACGCGACCCAGTATCTCCACCTCGGCCTGCGCAGCTTCTCCATGAGCCCACAGAACCTGTTGACCATCAAAAAGGCCCTGCGGGATGCAGATGCAGAATAAATGAGAAACGGCGTCCCACCTCGGCGGGACGCCGTTTCTGATGTCAGAACTTATTCAAGATTCCCCGTCAGGGTCATGACGGCAGAGACGACGGCCAGCGGGGCCGTCTCACAGCGGAGGATGCGGGGGCCGAGGCCGACGGTCTTTGCGCCGGCTTTTGCGGCCATTTCGGCTTCCTCGGCGGCGAAGCCGCCCTCTGCGCCGGTGATGATGGCGATCTTCAGCTTTTCGCCATCGGCGGGTTTGGCCTCAGCCAGAAGCTGGCGCAGGGGTGCGCCGCCGCACTCGTAGCAGAAGAGCACGAGGTCATACTGGTCGAAGCTGCGGCAGACGGCCCCGAAGTTGGGCAGCGGAAGGGCCACATCCGGCAGGACGCCCCGGCCGCACTGCTTGGCGGCTTCAAAGGCGATGCGGTTGTAGCGCTCGTTTTTCTGCTCTTCCTTCTTGGGCGCGGCCACGCAGTAGCGGCTGAAAAACGGGATGAAGTGGTCACAGCCCAGCTCGACGCCGTGGCGGATGACCTGCTCCAGCTTGTCCTGCTTGGGGTAGCCCACCAGCAGGGTGACGTCCACGGTGGGTTCTGCGGCGCTGGGGTAGCCCGGCTCCACGCTGAACTCCACCGTCTCGTCGCCGAAACCGGTAATGGTGGCAGTATACTCGACGGCGCTGCCGTCGCAGAGGATGACGATGTCCCCCAGCTTGCCCCGCATCACGCGGGAGAGATGGTGGGCGTCGGCCCCCCGCAGCACGGCGGTGCCGTCGGAAATTTCAGTGGTAAAATAACGGTGCGGCATATTTTTTGATCCTTTACATCTTAGGCTCTCCCTTTGGGAGAGCTGGACGCGAAGCGGCCTGAGAGGGCAAGCCCGTTAAAAATTTTACGCTTTTTTGCAGACGATGCACTCCCAGCCGCGCTTCTCCTTCACTTCCAGCACAGCGAGGCCGGCGGCTTCCAGCGCAGCGATGACCTCATCCTTCCGGCTGTCGATGATGCCGCTGGCAATGAAGACAGCGTCGTCGGCCATCAGGCCGGGGACGGCGGGGGCCAGGGACATGATGGCGTTGGCCACGATGTTGGCCGTGATGATGTCGTACTTGCCGCTGGCCTTGTCGGACAGATCGCCCACGAGGACGGTCAGCTTGTCGGCTACGCCGTTGAGGGCGGCGTTCTCGCCGGCGGTGCGGACGGCCACGGGGTCGATGTCCACGCCCTCAGCCACGGCTGCGCCCAGCTTGAGGGCTGCGATGGCGAGGATGCCGCTGCCGGTGCCGATGTCCAGCACCCGCTCGCCGCCCTTGACCCGCTCGTCCAGCACTTCGAGGCAGAGGTTGGTGGTCTCATGGCCGCCGGTGCCGAAAGCAAGGCCCGGGTCGAGGATGAGCTTGACGCGGTCGGTATCATAGTCCTGCCAGGACGGCACGATGGCGAGGCGCTGGCCCACGTCCATCGGGTGGTAATACTTGCGCCAGCCGTTCTGCCAGTCCTCCTGCTCCACGCCCTCGGTCTCGGAGGTGTAGGGGATGCCTGCGGCCTCCATCCGGGCCGCGATGAGGGCCAGCGTCTCCACCGGCGAAGCGCCCGGCTCGAGATACATGTGGATGATGACAGTGTCCCGGGGCTTGTCCAGCAGCTCCTGCTCGATGAGGTCCACGTGGGCGATCTGCTCCACCTGTTCCTCGATGTCGCTGTAGTCTTCGATATAAATGCCGCCCTCCGCGATCATGGTGGCCACGGCCTCGGCGGCCTCGGCGTCGGCTTTGGATACGGTCAGGCGAATATCAGTCCATTCCATAAGGATGCTCCTTCCGTGTATTGGGGATATACTGTCTTTATAGTACCCGATTCCGGCCCGGGATGCAAGCTCTCGGGCCGAAAGATACCCGAAAAGGCTTTCTTTTTTCCCGGCAGTATGTTAATATGGTGTTGTACCCGGACTGGGTCCGGGCGGCTTCCTGCCGGAAGCGCCCGCCGCATCGTTCCCCAAAGGAGGAATTATCGTATGTTTTTGGGAATGGATATTTACAGCTGGATCGCTGCTATCGTCATCGCGCTCATCGTCACATTCCTTCCGATCACGCTGCCGTTCAAGATCGTTCTCGCCATGGTAGCCATGGCCTGCTTTTACTTTGGACGCAAGTATTATCACAACCATAAGAACGGCGGGGCCGAGACGCCCAGCATGAGCTCTGCCGAGAGCGAGGCACTGGCCTCCGGCATCCTGAAAGCCCTCGGCGGCAAGAATAATATCGTCAAGGTGGACTACTGCGCCACCCGCCTCCGCTTTGAGGTACACAGCTACGCCTCCGTGGACGAGGCCGCTGCCAAGGCCGCAGGCGCAGAGGGCGTCATCCGCCCGGCCAAGAACGCCTGTCAGGTGGTCATCAAGGGCGATGTGCAGGCCGTGTACGATGCCCTGCGCAAGCAGCTGTAACTAAGAAGCCGTTTTCTCACGCAAACAGCTTCTCGAACACCGCCGGGAACGGGCCGCTGCGCCCGGCCCGGCGGTATTTTTATCGGAAAGGAATTTTGATATGAAGCCCCAGACCTTTACGTGGAAGAAACTCACCGCCGACGAGCTGACGCGGGTGTATCTGGACGAGATGCGCCGCGACTTCCCGCCCAGCGAGCTGAAACCCCTGAGCATGATACTGAACAGCGAAGCCGTCGGCATGGCCCACACCTGGGGCGTGTTCGAGGGGGAGACGCTGGTGTCCTACCTGCTGATGGTGCGGCCTATGGGCTGTGAAGTGAGCCAGCTGGACTATTTCTCCGTCCTGCCTGCCTACCGCAGCACCGGCATTGGCGCACGTCTGCTGGCCGCTCTGCCCGCCCACGAGGAGGGCGCAAAGGCCATCCTCATCGAGGCCGAGTGTCCCGAGAAGGCCGACGACGAGGCCATGGCCGTCCGGCGTCTGGGCTTTTATGCCCGCTGCGGGGCCGTTGACACCGGCTGGACGGAGCATCTTTTCGACGCATGGTTCCGGGTGCTGGTCCTGCCTGCCGAGGGGGAGACACTGGATGCGGAGACGGCCAACAAAGAGCTGGCCGACTGCTACAGCCGGGTGATGGGCGCGGACAAGTGGCGCAGATATGTCCAGCTCTACCGCCCGGACGGCACGGAAGAGAAATTCTGATTCGATCATAGGGTCTGAAAGGCTGCTTTACGTTCTATGAAGCAGCCTTTTTTGCACCCTTCAGCGGGCGGGATGCACAAACGAACGTGCGGATTTTTGACAGTTTGACCGGGAATGTAAAATCAAGTGTCCTATTTTCCACATCGGCTTTACCAGAGGATGACAGCAGCGCAAAAACGCCGCACAAAGCTTTACCTGCATTTTGCGCCGCCATGGTCGCAGCCGGATGGGCGGTGCGCTACAATAAAGGCGTCCCAAGAGAGACACAACAAGGAAAAGGAAAACAGCCCGGCCAGAACAAAAGGGCCGGCCCAGTTGAAGGAGATATTATGATGAAAAAGATCACTCGTCGTTCGTTCCTGTCCATCTGCGGCGCTGCTGCCGCTGCTGCTGCCCTGACCGCCTGCGGCGGTGCAGCTTCTTCCACTGCTGCCTCTTCTGCCGCCGCATCCAGCACCGCAGCTTCCGCTTCTTCTACGGCTGCGCTGTCCGGCAATGTCGCCACCGGCGGTTCCACCTCTATGAAGAACGTCATCGCCGCCCTGACCGAGGGCTTCGCTGAGATCGAGCCGGATGTCACCATCAGCTATGACCCCACCGGTTCCGGCGCAGGCATCACCGGCGCTACCGATAAGACTCTGGACATCGGCCTTTCTTCCCGCGCCCTGAAGGCTGACGAGACCGGCGTCACCGGCACAATCGTAGCTCTGGACGGCATCGCCATCATCGTCAACAAGGACAGCAAGGTCGAGGACCTGACCGTTGATCAGCTCAAGCAGATGTTCACCGGCGAGATCACCAACTGGTCCGAGGTCGGCGGCGACGACGGCGAGATCGTTCTGGTGGGCCGCGAGGCTGGCTCCGGCACCCGCGATGGCTTCGAGAGCATCGTGGACGTCAAGGACTCCTGCAAGTATGCGCAGGAGCTGACGGCTACCGGCGCTGTCATCAGCGCTGTGGAGGCCAATCCTCTGGCCATTGGTTACGCTTCCCTGTCTGCCGTCGGCGACACCGTCAAGGCTGTGACCGTCGGCGGCGTGGAGTGCAGCGAGGAGACCGTCAAGGACGGCAGCTATGAGGTGCAGCGTCCCTTCGTGTTCGTCACCAACGACTCCGTCACCCTCTCCGCTCAGGCTCAGGCGTTCTTCGACTTTGCTGCCAGCACCGACGCTGCCGACCTCATCCGCACCGCAGGCGCTGTACCGGTGAACGAGTAACTTTGTGAGGAATCCCTCAGGTGTTTTTATGAAAAAATTCGAGCTGCCCCGCACCCCGGCCCAATGGCTGGAAGCTGTCATGAACGCCATCTTCTTCCTCTGCGGCATCCTTGCTGTGGGCTGCGTGGCTGTCATTACCATCTATATGTTCCTGTCGGGCCTGCCCGCCATCGGAAAGATCGGCCCGCTGAAATTCCTCTTCGGCACCGAGTGGGCCTCCACGGCGTCCGAGCCGAAGTATGGCATCCTGCCCTTCGTGCTTTCGAGTATTTACGGCACCCTGGGCGCGTCCCTCATCGGCGTGCCGGTGGGCCTGCTGACAGCAGTGTTCCTCTCGAAAGCGGCAGCTCCCGGCGTGCGCAATGTGGTCGTCACGGCGGTGGAGCTGCTGAGCGGCATCCCCAGCGTGGTGTTCGGTCTGCTGGGCATGCAGGTGCTGGTGCCTGCGGTGGCGAAGGTGTTTGGCAAGGCGTCGGGCGCCTGCCTGCTGTCGGCCATCGTGGTGCTGTCCATCATGATACTGCCCAGCATCGTGTCCGTGTCGGTGACGGCCCTCAACGCCGTGCCGCCCGAGTATGAGCAGGGCAGTCTGGCACTGGGTGCGACCGATACGGAAACGTGGTTCAAGATCAGCATCCCGGCGGCCAGGAGCGGCATTGCAGCCGGTATCGTTCTGGGCATTGGCCGCGCCATCGGCGAGGCAATGGCCGTCATGATGGTGGCAGGCAACAGCCCCAATATGCCGGACAGCCTCTTCCGCAGCGTCACCTTCCTGACCACGGCTATCGCCAAGGAGATGAGCTACGCCAGCGGCCTGCAGAAGCAGGCGCTGTTCAGCATCGCGCTGGTGCTGTTCGTCTTCATCATGGTCATCAATGTGCTGCTCAACGCTGTGCTGAAGGGAGGAAACAAGGATGAAAAGTGACTTCTCCCCCTCCCGCCGCGCGTGGAACGTCATCATGACCGCGCTGGTCTGGGCGGCGGCAGTGCTGGTCATCGCCCTCACGGTGGGCGTCATCGGGCTGGTACTGGTGCGGGGCATCCCCCACATCAGCTGGGAATTCCTTTCCACCACCGCCAGCGTCCTCAAAGGCACGGACGGCATCCTGCCCGCCATCCTCAACACGTTATATGTCATCCTGCTCACCCTGCTCATCGTCCTTCCGCTGGGCGTGGGCGCGGCAGTTTACCTCACGGAGTACGCCTCCAACCGGAAGCTCATTGAGGTCATCGAGTTCACGAATGAGACGCTGGCGGGCATCCCCAGCATCATCTATGGCCTCGTGGGTATGCTGGTCTTCGCCCAGACAATGGGCTTTAAGACCTGCCTGCTCTCCGGCAGCCTGACGCTGGTAGTCATGAACCTGCCCACCATCATCCGCACCACGCAGGAGTCCCTCAAAACGGTGCCGCAGGGCTACCGGGAGGGCGCTCTGGGCCTCGGCGCGGGCAAGTGGCACATCATCCGCACCATCGTGCTGCCCTGCAGCATCGACGGCATCGTCACCGGCTGCATCCTGGCCGTGGGCCGTATCGTGGGTGAGAGCGCGGCCCTGCTCTTCACCGCCGGTGCGGCGGAAGTTATTGCAGGCAGCATCGCCAAGGCTTACACATCCAACGGCGCGACCCTCTCCGTCCTGCTCTATCTGCGGGCCTTCGAGGACGGCGACTTCGCCTCCGCCTGGGGCATCGGCGCAGTGCTGCTGGTTCTGGTGCTTCTCATCGACCTCGCAGCCCGTCTGGCAAAAACAAAGCTCAAACAGAAACAGTAAACCTCTCCGTCATCGCTGACGCGATGCCACTGTCCGGGTTGCGGCACCCAGCATCCGCAGCGCTTTGCTTGCGTCTTGCTGGCCGCGGCCCCAACAGCGACTCCCTGTTTCCGCCACTGGCGGCGGTCGTCGTTGTTGCTCCTATCGAGGGGAAGCCTTGGCATATCGG